>Ga0116177_10001759_pt1 | contig 16114 bp, 15 predicted proteins | sample AD_STIC10_MetaG_FD_89750 | JGI IMG/M metagenome (GOLD analysis project Ga0116177, IMG submission 89750) | Active sludge microbial communities of municipal wastewater-treating anaerobic digesters from USA - AD_STIC10_MetaG | ecosystem: Engineered > Bioreactor > Anaerobic > Digestate | place: USA... | reverse complement strand
TCGTGCAGTACGATGCGCGCGGCGACCTGCTCATGACGTCGGAGTTCATCTCGCCGTTGCATCACACCGCGGAGGCGGTCTCCGGCGGCGTGCGGGTGCGCTTTCGCATCCCGGGCGAGGACTCGTACCTCAACCTGCTCTATCGTCGCGACTGACGGGTCGCGAGCCCGATCCGTTTGGCGGCCGGGACGCACCTCGCCGGCTGCCGGCGATCGACGGCGGCGGGTCACGCCATCGGGCGCGACGGCACGCACGCGGAGTGCTGGCGTACGCGTGGCCACGCGAGACGGGGAGTACGAAAGCCGCTCGAGCGCGCGGGCGATGGTGACGCCGCAGACGGCGTGAGGTAGACTCTCTCATGGCCGTCCGTCGACGCTTCTCGTCCCTCCCAGCATGCTCGCTCGTCCGGTAGTGGCTCGTGAGCCCGTGGCTTGCCACGCACTCGCTCGCGCGGTCGCCGCATTCCTCGTGGGGATCGCGGCCGCGGCATCAACCGTCGCGGGGGCACAGGAGGGCGCGCCACGCGTGCCGGCGCGCACCATCCTCGCCATCGGCGCCCACGCGGGCGACATGGAGCTCACGACCGGTGCCGTGCTCGCCGGCGCCAGGCAGCGCGGCGACCGTGTGGTGCTGCTCCATCTCACGTTAGGCGAAGGCGGGAACCCCGCGCTGTCGCCGGCCGCCTACGGCGACCAGAAGCGGCGCGAGGCGCTGGCCGTCGGTGCCGCGCTCGGCGCCGAGGTGCGCTTTGCACCCTATCGGGATGGCGAGCTGCCCGACGACAACGCCGCGCGCCGCTACGTGGCCGACGTCATCCGCGAGGTGCGCCCCACGCACGTCTTCACCCACTGGAAGGACGGAATGCACAAGGACCACATCGCGGCGAGCGCCATCGCGCGCGATGCGGTGCTGCTGGCCTCGCTCGCCGGCGTGGTCACCGACCATCCCGCGTGGCGCGGCGTGCGCGCGGTATGGTACGCCGATAACTGGGAGGATGCGCCCGGGTTCGCGCCGTTCGTCTACGTCGCGGTGGGCGACGCGTTCGAGACGTGGCGCTCGGCGGTGGTGCGGTACGAGTTCGTGGGCGGGCGGATTTCGTCGTTCCCGTATCTCGACTACTACACGGCGCTGGCGATGGTGCGCGGGGCGGTCGCCGGCAAGGGGCGCGCGGTCTCGTTCGCCATCGAACCGTTCGGGCAGCGTCGGGTGCTGGACTCGATCCCATGAGCCTCGCATCGCTGGGCGCCTTGCTGCTGGCGGCTCTCGCGCCGGACAGCGCCGTCATCCGGTTCAACCAGCTTGGCTATCCGAGCGACGCGCCCAAGGTGGCAGTGGTGTGCGCGCTGCGGGAGATGCGACTGGCGCGATTCGACGTGCGCGATGCGACGGGTCGCATCGTGTTGCGCGGCGAGGCCACGGTCAGCGCGCCATTTGCGGCGTGCGTGCGCACGTGGCGGCTCGACTTCTCGTCGCTCCGGCGCGACGGGAGCTACCAGGTGCGTGCGGGGACACTGGCGCCGGTCACGGTACGCATTGCGCGCGCGCCATATCGCGCCGCCGCCGACTCACTGCTGGTGTACATGCGGCAGCAGCGCTCGGGCTACAACCCGTTCTTCGGGGCGCTCGTTCACCAGCGTGACGGGATCGTGGTGGGGGATTCGCCGCGCGCTGGGGAGTTTGTTGGCGTGAGCGGCGGGTGGGCCGACGCCTCGGACTACCTGCAGTACGTCACGACGTCGGCCAATGCGACCTTCGTGATGCTGAAGGCCTATCGCGACCATCCGCGCGCCTTTGGCGACGCCTTCGCAGCCAACGGAGACGCAGGAGGCAATGGCGTGCGCGATGTACTCGACGAGGCGCGGCACGGGCTGACGTGGCTGGTGAAGATGTTCCCCTCCGACCGCGAACTCTACAACCAGCTCGGCGACGACCGCGACCATGTGTACGGCGACCTGCCGACGACCGACAGCTCGGACTATGGCTGGGGAAAGGGAAAGGAGCGGGCGCTGTACCCGTGCACCGGGAAGCCGCAGGGACTGTTCCGCTACACCAATCGCGCGACCGGCTATGCGTCGACCGCGGGGAAGGTGGCGGCGGCAATGGCGTTAGGCGCGCAACTCCTGCGTGAGCGCGACCCGGCCTTTGCCGACACACTGGCGCGCAAGGCACGCGCGGCCTTCGCGTTGGGCGAGGAGTTCCCGGGCGTCTGCCAGACGGCACCCGGGCGGGCGCCGTACTTCTATGAGGAGGACAACTGGGTCGACGACATGGAGTTGGGGGCGTCACAGCTCTTTGCCCTCACGCACGATGCGCGCTACCTGCGCGCAGGGGTCGCGTATGCGGCCACGGAACCTGTCACCCCGTGGATGGGGGCCGACACCGCACGCCACTACCAGTGGTATCCGTGGTTCAACAACGGGCATCACGAGCTCTGGCGCGTGGGCGGAGCTGCCGATCGACGGGCGATGATCGAGTACTACCGTCGCGGGCTCGAGGCGGTCGTTGCACGCGCCGGCAACGGCTTTCGTGTCGGGATTCCCTTCATCTGGTGCTCCAACAACCTCATGGCGTCGTTCGCCACGCAGGCCCTGCTCTTCCGCCAGATGAGCGGCGACACGCGCTTCCGGTCCTACGAACAGGCCGCGATCGACTGGCTCTTCGGGACAAACCCCTGGGGGACGTCGATGGTCGTGGGGATCCCCGAGGGCGGGACGTACCCTCGCTCGCCACACTCCGATATCTGGAAGCAGCTCGGCGTGCGGCTGACGGGCGGGCTCCTCGACGGACCGGTGTACCGGTCGATATACCAGAGCCTCATCGGGATCAAGCTGCTGGAGGCCGACGAGTACGCGCCCTTCAACACGGGGTTCGTCGTGTATCACGATGACTACGGCGACTATTCGACCAACGAACCGATCATGGATGGGACGGCGAATCTCGCCTATCTGCTTGCCGCGGTCGGGGAGGAGCGTGGGCGCTGAGCGCGGCGTGCGCTCGCCGCGGCCACCTGACGCGGCCCCTAGCGGCGGAGCTCACGCCTTCGCAGCGTAACGCATGCGAACTCCCCGCTCCGTTGCGACGCGCCTGGCGATGACCGGTGTGGCGCTCGTCCTGCTCGCCATGCCGCTGTGGGCGCAGCCCGGCAACCCGCGCTTCGGCCGCTGGAAGCTCAAGTCCGACGCCCCGCCCCCGGCCAGCAACATCATGACCTACGAGGCGCACGGCACCGCTGGCATGAAGGTCACGATCGAGTCGGTGAACGCGAAGGGCGACACGACGCGCTGGTGGTACGTGACCGACTTCGATGGCAAGGCGATGCCCGTCAGCGGCAACCCTGGGCAGTCGCACGCCGCCGTGCGGCGCATCGACGAGCGCATCAACGAGATCGTGAACGCGAAGGACGGCGTGGTCACGCAGCGATTGACCAACATCCTCTCCCCCGACGGCAACACGATTGCCGTGGTCTACATGCGGGATGACGGCTCGGGGCGGACGAGCAGCGTCACCTTCGCCACGTACGAACGCGTGCGCTGACCCGACGGGCCTTGGCTCGCGGGTCGACGGACCGTCGACGGGCACCTTTGTGCAGCGCTAGCGGGTTCGGGCGATGGCAGCGCACGCCTTTGCACAGCGAAGGGGCGATTGGAGCGTAAGTTCTGGTGACTCCCACGCCCCGCTTATGACACCGCACACCCGATTCCCGCAGCGCGCCCGCGCGATCCTTGCCGGCGCCCTCGTCGCTGGTTCGTTCCTCGCCCCGCTGCCGACGCGGCTGGCCGCACCGCTGGCCGCGCAAACCCCTGGCGCCGACGACCTCGACCGCCGGGAGGTGCGCATCACCACGCGCGATGGCGCCAAACTCTTCACGGTCGTGGTCGCTCCAAAGACCCAAAGCAAGCCGCTGCCGATCATGCTGGTGCGCACGCCGTACGGCGTAAACCAGAACCTGCGCCCCGGCCCCATCCCGATCGCGTACGCCGAGTTGGCGAAGGATGGCTACACCTTCGTCTTCCAGGACGCGCGCGGGACCGGGCGATCGGAGGGGAAGTTCGTCATGAACGGCGCGCTCCACGACCCCAAGGCCGATCCCAACGGGGTCGACGAAGCGACCGACACGTACGACACGATCGACTGGCTGGTGAAGAACATCCCCAACAACAACGGGCGCGTGGGGGTCATGGGGGTGTCGTATCCCGGATGGCTCGCCGGGATCGCCGCGCTCAGCAACCACCCGGCGCTCAAGGCGGTCTCGCCGCAGGCCCCGATGACCGACACCTGGATGGGCGACGACTTCTTCCACCAGGGGGCGTTCCGCCAGTCGTTCGGGGTGGAGTACGCCACGGCGATGGAGTGGTCACGTCAGGTCCCGTCGCCGCTCAAGATCAACCGCTACGACCGCTACGACTGGTATCTCCAGTTCCTCACCCTCAAGGAACTCGGCGCCAGGAACGGCATCGACACGCTGGCGTCGTGGCGCGGCTTCAAGACGCACCCGGCGTGGGACGCGTACTGGCAGGCGAAAGCGATGCAGAAGGTCTGGACGGTGCCTAACGTCGCCGTGCTCAACGTGGGCGGCTACTGGGACCAGGAGGATGTGCTGGGACCGCAGGAGGCCTACCGGACGCTGGAGAAGGCCGACGGGAAGCGGTGGAACCACATCGTGCTCGGCCCCTGGTTCCACGGCGGGTGGGCGGGGCGCGCGACCGACACCTTCGGGCCGATGAAGTTCGGCAGCGACGTGGGGCTGTACTACCGCGCCAACATCGAGCGCCCCTGGTTCGCCAACTGGCTCCATGGCGACGGGACCGCGACGTTCAGCGAGGCCTATCTCTTCGAGGTGCAGGGAAACACGTGGCGCACCTTCGACGCCTGGCCGCCGCGCGAGGCGACGGCGTCCAAGCTGTACCTGCACGCCGACGGGGTGCTCTCGTTCGACGCGCCCACCGCGCTGGCGAAGACATCGTACACCAGCGACCCACGGCGGCCGGTGCCATACATCGCGCGCCCGGTGGACGGGACGCGCTGGCGGCAGTGGCTGGTCGAGGATCAGCGCTTCGTGCACAACCGCCCCGACGTGGTGAGCTGGGAGAGTGCGCCGCTCGAAAAGGACGTCGTGATTGCCGGCGACGTGACGGCCCGACTGTTCGCCAGCACCACCGGGCGCGACGCCGACTGGGTGGTGAAGCTCATCGACGTGTATCCCGACACGGTGACCACCGATCCGAAGCTGGGCGGCTACCAGCTCATGGTCGCCGCCGACATTCTCCGCGGACGCTACCACAAGAGCTTCAGCGTCCCGCGCCCGCTGACGCCGAACGTCGTCACCCCGTTCACCGTCGACCTGCACCAGCAGCTGTACCGCTTCCAGAAGGGGCATCGCATCATGGTGCAGGTGCAAAGCACCTGGTTCCCGCTGTACGACCGCAACCCGCAGACGTGGGTCCCCAACATCTTCGAGGCCAAGGCGAGCGACTTCAGGGCGCAGGTACACACGATCCACTCGGGGCCGCGCACGCCGAGCCATATCGCGGTGGGGGTGCTGCCGAACTAGTTGGCGCACCACGCACGAACGGCGCGTCGTTAGGCTGACGCGCCGGGGTATCGCACCCGGAGGGGTGGCAGCTCCCGTTACGGAATCGGGATCTTCCGCCCCTCCTTCCATGTCGGGTCGCTGGGCGCCGTCGCCTGCTGTGCGCGCAGGAAGAGGATGAGCGAGCGGATCTGCGTCGCGTCGAGCATCCCCGCGCTCCCCTTCCCCCAGCCGAGCATCGTCGTCCCCGGTACGCCAACCGTGATGATGGAGTCGACGCGCTCGTCGGTGGCGAACTGCAGGTACTCGCGCGAGATGAGGAGTGGCGCCAACCCCTTGGCCATTCCGGGGACCGGGACGTGGCACGAGGCGCAGTACGACCCCCACAGCGTTTGACCCTTGGCGATGGTCGGGGCCTCCGTGCGCAGGGGCGGTGCACCTGGCGGCGGGGCTCCCGGACCGCCACCGCGACGCTCCTCGCGCGCACGCGCCCGTTCGCGCGCGCGGCGCTCGCGCCACTTGGCCACCACGGGACGCTCCGCCGCAGGAGGGGCCGCCACCCCCTTCTTCCACTCGGGGACGCTCACCGCGACCGAGTCGTACGACTTGATGAACTCCGAGAGCTGCCGCACCTCTTCCATCGTGAGCGGGCCGCCGAAGTCCTGTGACCAGGCCGCCATCGCCGTTCCGGTGCGCCCGCCCGCGATCGCCCATTCCACCTGCTGCACCGTCGCCTGCTGCAGGTACTCCCTGGACCGCAGCGTCGATGCCGTGCGCCCCCCGCCCCCGTTGTCGCCGTGGCAGGAGGCGCAGTGCATGGCGAAGGTCTTCTCCCCCATCTCGATGTAGGCGAGCTGCCGCTCCTCGCGCGCCGCCGCCAGGCGCCGCGGTTCGCGCCACGCGTACACCGGGAAGGCCGCCAGCAGCAAGACGATGCACCCGATCCCCGCCAGGTACCAGCGGTCGAGCGAGCGCTCGAGCCACTCGCGCTCTTGCGGCGTGTCGCGCTCGTGCGGTATGTCGCGGTCGAGGGGAGGGCTCATCGTCTCACGTGGCCAGGTTCACGCACGACGCCCCCAGCGCGGGGCGCTCGTGCTCCTTGGCGCCGAGCGGCGGCCCTTCGACCAGCGTGCGCGTGTCGACCACCACGCGCCCCTCGTCCACGCTCAGGGCAAAACGATCGATCCCGCGCGGCGACGGTCCCGAGATCCACTCGCCCCCCAGGTTGAACTGCGACCCGTGGCACGGGCACTCGAAGCGCCCCGACCCTTCGCAGTACGGGAGGCGACAGCCCAGGTGCGGACAGTTCTGCGTGAGGGCAAAGAGCTTCCCCTCCGATCGCGTGAGCCAGAAGCGCCCGGCCGCGACGTACGTCGCGCTCCCCTCGGTGAAGCCCTCGGGGGCGCCGAGGATGACGCGCTCGCCTTCGTTCGTATTGCCTAACGGGCGGAGGGCGATGAAGGTCGTGTAGCCGGCGGCGGCAGCGAGCAGCCCCTGCCCGATGCGCCACGCCATGCGCAGCGCCTCGCGCCGCGAGTGGTCGACCGGGACGCCGACGCGCGCGCCCCGCCCGCCACCGCCACCGGTCGCGGCACCGGGTCCGCCTAACGTCACGCCCACCGTTCCGTCGCCTGCCATCGCTCGCTCCTACGGCTCGAAGTACCAGTGCTCCCACGGGAGGACCCAGACCCACCCGGGCCCGCGGAAGAGCGCCCCGATGATCGTCAGCACCAGGGCGATGATCCCCAGCAGGACGATCGTCGCCACCGCCACCCGGCGCTCGCGCAGCGGCCTACCCGCGTTGCGGTCGAGGTAGGGGAGGAAGACCAGCCACGCCCCCAGCACGATGGGAACCAGGACCCCCGCGATCACCGGGTCGAAGTGCGCCAGCAGCTCCTGCAACCCCACGAAGTACCAGGGCGCCTTGGCCGGTTCGTGCGTGAGGTTGGGGTTGGCCAGGTCGCGCAGCGGCGCCTCGAAGGCGATCCCCATCGCCAGGCAGATGGCGACCACGGCAAACGCGATCACCTGGTGGCGCACGATGAGGTGCGGCCAGGTGAAGACCGTGTCATCCTCCTCCGGGGGCTCGCGCTCCACCCCCGTCCGCTCCACCACACCGAGCAACCGCACGCGCTCGTCAGGCGCCACCGGATACGGCGTGTCCGGACGCTCGCCGCGCCCCTCCGGGAGCGGCGCACCATCGGCCACCGCCCATGGCGGCGCCCCGCCGCGCGCCACCGCGAAGCCGTCCTTCCGCACCCGCCAGATGTGCACCGCGATGAGGAGGAAGAAGAAGATCGTCAGCACCGCCACGTGCAACACGTAGAAACGCAGCAGCGTCGACTGCCCGATCGTCGATCCGCCGAGGAGGAGGGCGCGCAGCTCCGTTCCCACGAAGGGGACGTAGTGCACCAGGTCGGAGGCGACGCGCACCGCCCAGTACGAGAGCTGGTCCCAGGGGAGGAGGTAGCCGGTGAACGAGTAGGCGAGCGTGACGATGAGGAGCCCCACGCCGATCACCCAGTTGAACTGGCGCGGCTTGGCATACGCTCCGGTGAGCATCACGCGCCCCACGTGCAGCGCGGTCGCCAGCACCATCAGGTGCGCCCCCCAACGGTGCACGTTGCGCAGCAGCTGCCCGAAGCCCACCTCGGCCCGCAGCCGCTGCATGTCGCCGTACGCGTTGGCCACCGACGGTGTGTAGAAGAACATCAGGTAGGTCCCCGTGACCGCGAGGATCACGAAGAGGACCGTCGTGATGTAGCCCAGCCGGAACGAGTAGCGCCACTGCAGCACGCGCCACGGGACCTTCACCGGGTACAGGTGGAGGAAGACGTTCCCGAAGCTCTTGAGCGCGCGCCCACGCGCCGTGTCGAGCGGCGGCGTGCGAAAGATCGAGCGATAGGCCTCGCTCGCGCGCAGGCGGGCCATGAGTCCGTGCGGCGGCGCCGCCCCCGGCTCCAGCGACTCGTCAGGCATGCGCCAGCTCCCGCGTTCCCATCGGCACCAGCTCCACCATCGTCAGCGCCTGCGGCGGGCAGCGCTCCACGCACAGCCCGCAGCGGATGCAGCGCGCCTCGTCGAGCGACAGCACCACCGTCCCCGCGTCGCCCGCGCGCAGCGCGATGCACCGCTCCGGACAGACATCGGCGCACAGCCCGCACAGGATGCACCGCTCGGCGCGCAGCGTGACGTTGGCGTGGCAGCGCAGGCAGCGCTGCGCCTCGCGCACCGCCGCCCCCTCGTCGAGCACCCCTTCCACCTCGCGCCCCATCGTGCGGTCGCTGGCGGCGATGACCGGAAGTGCAGCGCGCGGCGCCGCGTCGTAGTCACTCCAGTGGCGGTGCCACGGCGTCGCCAGCCGCAACGTCGCGGCCTCGCCCCATGCGTCACCCAGCGCCGCGCCGGCGCCCGACGCCGCGCCGGCGCCCGACGCCGCGCCGTCGCCCGACGCCAGGAACGCCGAGATCCCCGCCGCGGCGCGCCGTCCATCGGCGATGGCGTTGATGAGGAAGCGCGGCCCGAAGGCGATGTCGCCGCCGGCCCAGACCTTGGGATTCGACGTGCGGAGCGTGGTCGCGTCGACCGCGGCCAGCGAGGCGCGGACGAGCGGCGCCGGGAGGAACGACGTGTCTGCCTCCTGCCCCACCGCGAAGATCACCGTATCGCAGTCGAGTCGTTCGACCGGCGCCGAATCGTCGACCACCGGGGCGAAGCGCCCGTCAGGGGCAAAGACCGTCACGACCGGGCGCAGCGAGACGCCCTGCACGCGTCCGTCGCCCACGATCGCCTGCACGGAGCGCCGGTGCAGCATCCGCACCCCTTCGCGCTCCGCCTGGCGCCACTCGTCAGGCTCGGCGGGGAGTTCTTCGCGTCCCTCGATGGAGACGACCGTCACCTCGCGCACCCCTGCGGCGCGCGCCGTGCGGGCGACATCGAGCAGCGCCTGCAGCGCACCGTGGACATCGCCAGGCGCAACGTTGGGGCGAGCGCCGTCCGTGGTGAGCGCCGCCGTTCGCGCCGCCGTGCGCGCCGCATCGAAGGCCACGCTGCCGCCGCCGATCACCACCACGCGCTCGCCGACGACCTTCGCCTCCTCACCAGCACTGCCGGCGAGAAACGCCACCGCCGTCGTGACTCCGGGCAGGTCGCGCCCTTCAACCGACAGCCGTCTTCCCACTCCCGTCCCCGCCGCGACGAACACCGCGTCGAAGGTGTCGACCAGCGCCTCCATCCGCACGTCCACCCCAACGCGTGTGCGCAACCGCACCTCCACCCCCAACTCCGTGACCCCCGCGATCTCTGCGGCGATGAGCTCCCTCGGAAGCCGAAACGGCGGAATTCCGTGCACCATCATCCCGCCAAGCGCTGCGGACGATTCGAACAGCGTCACCGCATGCCCCGCCAGCCGCAAGTCGTGCGCGCAGGCCAGCCCCGCCGGCCCCCCGCCGACAATCGCCACGCGCTTACCGCTGTCGGGGGCCGGTGCTCCGATCGCTTCGCGCCACAGCGAGCCCCCCGTCTCGCGCGCCGCCTCGACCCCGAAGCGCGACGCGACGAAGCGTTTGAGCGCCCGAATCGCCACCGGTGCATCGATCGCCCCCCGTCGGCATTTCGTCTCGCACGGCGCCGCGCAGACGCGCCCGCAGATCGACGGGAAGGGATTCGGCCGCCGCGCGATGCGATACGCATCGGCGAAGCGCCCCTGGGCGATCGCCGTCACGTAACCCCCGGCGTCGGTGTGCACCGGGCAGGCCGTACGGCAGGGGACGTTCTCCAGCCACCAGCGCGCGTCGGGGAGAACCGGCGCGAGCGGGAGGGCGCGCCCGGCGCTTCCCCGTTCCGCACCGACCGGGAGGGCGGTCGCCGTCATGGCGCCCCCCGCCGCTGGAGCCGGGTCGCCCCCCAGGCGACGGCGGCGAAGGCCACCACTTCATAGAAGGTGGCGACCGCGACGCGAAGCTCCCGCGCTCCGCCCAGGTGGTTCATGATGAGGTTCGGGACCACCGCGAGCACGACCGCCGCCGCCGCCGCCGCCACGACGGCGAGGGCTGCGGCCAGTGGCCAGGCGACCGGTTGGAGCTCCTTCGGCACTGCGCGATCCGGAATAGGGGGGCGTGTCTTTGGATATCTCGCCCGTGGTACTACCGGTCGCGAGAGGGAATCGCCGACACGGCGAGACGGATTCGGGCGCGTTGGGCTGTAGATTCCATGCGGCGTCTCCCAACGCCCGCTCGACCGCGCGCGGTCGCCCTCTCGCCCCAGTCATGTCCCGCTCCGCGCCTCCGCCGCCTCCCCCCCGCCCCCAGACCCAGCCGGTCTCCGAGCGCTCGCTGACGCAGTTCCTCACGGTCCTCGGCCGCGCCGTGCGCCTCCGCTGCCCGCACTGCGGCCAGGCCCCCGTCCTCATCTCCTGGGGGAAGATCCACGAGCGCTGCGCGCACTGTCACTTCCGTTTCGAGCGCAGCAGCGACTCGTACTTCACCGGGGCGATGTTCTTCAACCTCATCACCGCCGAGTTCCTCTTCGCGGTGGGGATGGGGACGGCGATCGTTGCCATGTGGCCCGACATCAACTGGGACTACCTCACCTACGGCGCCGTGGGCGGGATGGCGATCACGCCGATCGTCCTCTACCCGTTCTCCAAGGTGTTGTACCTGACGGTAGACACCTTCATGCGCCCGGTACGGCCGGAGGAGTGCGACCCGACCAACACGCGGTGGACGCGGACGGGAGTGTAGTGCGCGAGTGCGAGGCGACGCCTCAGTGCTCCCCCTTCCGCACGATGACCAGCACCCCGTTCGTCGTCTCCTCGCCGTAGATCGTCCCCGCCTCGCTCGGCCGCAGGAAGACCATGTACGAGATGTCGGTGGCGCCGAGGAGCCCTTCCAGCTGCAACAGATCGGAGAGCGCGCTGTAGCGCTGCCCGTTCACGACTACCGTGACGCACCCGCCGGTGCGGCGGTAGGCGATGCAACGATACATCCCGGCGTGGATCCCGCGTTGCCCCGGCGGCGACTCCGCCAGCAGCATCGTCTTGATCTCCAGCGTCGAGAGGTTGAGCGTCTGGAGGACGTCGTAGGGTGACGCCGCCGTCTGCGCAGCGATCGCGACCTCGGCCGGCGTGACGATCGTCCCGGCGACGATCTTCGACATCATCCCGGGGATCCCGACGTTGCGGAGCGAGTCGCGCTGCGCCTCGATGACCACTGGCGCGAGCGTGTTGACCGCACGCGCGAGCTTGACGTTCACCTCGAACGAGTCGGTCGCCGCCATCGCGATCCAGCTCGAGATGTTCGTCAGGTACCCCGTCCCGCTGGTGGCGACAGCGTAGACGCCGCTCTCGGGGACGGCGATGGTGTAGCGCCCGCGCGCGTCGACAGTGGTTCCCACCACAACCCCCGCGGTGGAGTCGAGGAGGACGACGAAGGCGCTGCGCACGGGCCCGCGTGTTTCGCTGTCGCGCACGGTCCCTTTGAGGAACTGCGCGTGCGCGGGGGTGGCGGCGAGGAGGAGGACCGCCGCCCACACGCCGGCCTTCCGCACGAGCCGGCTACGGCGCTCCCGCCACCTCGTAGTCGAACACATACGAGTGCACCCCGCCCTCAATGATGATCTGCATGCTCCCGCTCAACCCCTCGAGCCCATCGGTCGCCGAGTCGGGAACCACCGACAGCGCGAGCGTCCCGACCCCGCGGTTCATCGTCCCACTGTGCTGCAGGACGAAGGTCCCGGCGCGCTCGGCCAGCGTCCCGGTCACCCGCTCGATGGCCACGTAGCCCGCCGACCCCTTCACGGCCGACATCGCACTCAGCATCTGCCCATGGCTCGTCCCGGCGAGATCACCATGGAACGTCTTGTCGATCGTCAGGCGCCCTAACGACTTTGCGTCGGCGTACCCGTCGGCCGGCTGCGGGGTGAGCTTGACGTCGAACGTCCCCGTTGCCCGCATCACTGCCCCCACAAGTTTCGGAAGACGCGCATCGCGTTCCCGCCTAACACCATCGCGATGTGCTGGTCGGTGTAGCCGCGGCGGATGAGCCCCTCGACGATGTCGAAGGTCCGCTTGGGATGGTCGAGCCCCGGCACCGTCAGCAGCCACTCCCCCTTGTCGTTGGTGTGCAGGTGATACCGCTCGAAGTTGGGGGTCGCCGGGTTCCCTTGCCCCGGGCCGTTGACCGGGTTGGGATTGCCGACGACATCCATGTCGCTCCCCATCGCCAGGTGCTCGATCCCCACCAGCTTGCGCACGTGGTCGAAGTGGTTGAGCGCGTGCTCCACGGTCACCGGCTCGGTCGGGGAGACCATCATGCGCAGGAACGGGATCCCCATCACCCCGCCGGTCTTCGCCATCTTGGTGATCATCTCATCGGTCTTGCAGCGCGCATGGTCAGGCATGAGCGCGCGCGCACTCGCATGCGAGAAGACGACGGGGCGCTTGGCGATGTCGAGGGCGTCGAGCGTGGTGCGATCGGCGCAGTGCGAGACGTCGACCGCCATCCCCACCTGTTCCATCCGCTGCACGATCGACTTCCCGAACACCGTCAGCCCGCCGTCGCGCTCCTCCAAGAAGCCGCTCCCGATGCGGTTCTGGTAGTTGTACGTGAGCTGCGACAGCCGTTGCCCTAACGAGTAGAACTGGTCGACGTCGTCGGGCGAGCGGAAGTGGTCGGAGTTCTGGAAGGTGATCATGATCCCCACCTTCCCCGCCTTCTTCACCGCCTCGAAATCGCGCGCATCATCCACCCGCGCAAACCACTCCGGATACTCGGCGACAAAGCCGTTCCACTCGGCGAAGAAGCGCAGGCCGTCGGCATAGTCGCGTGGCGAGTGGCCAAGGCACATGACCGTGTAGCCACTCGTGCGATACACCTCCCAGTCGGCCGACGTCATGCTGCGCGGCTTGCTGAGCCAGAGCTGGCTCTTGGGGGGCTTTTCGGCGAAGTCGGCGAATCGGAACTGGTTCAGCAGGTCGATGACGACCGACTCCTGCACGAGCTTGATGGCGCGCGCCGAGTACTCGACGGGAAAGCGCGCGTCGGCCGGGCGAAAGAGCGGGTAGCGCCCGCGCAGGATGGCGGGGGCGGCGACGACGCCGGCGGCGAGGCGCTTGAGTGCCTCGCGACGCGAGAACTCATTGCCTGGGACAGAATGGTCGCGTACCAGAGCCATTGGAGGAGGAATGAGAGACGCGAATCTGTCGTCGTGCTCACCGCGCGGCAATGCACCCCCCTTCCCCCTCCGTGCGCAGGTCGGGAAACTGGAGGCGCACGCGAAGCCGCGAAGACACGAGGGGCTCGCGCACGGCGCTCGTTCTTCTTCGCACCTTCGCGGCTTCGTGTGAGCACAGGGTCTGCACCCCCTCCATCCCGCCCTGCCAGTACCCCCACCACCCGATGACCACACCCACCCACCACGCCGCGGCTACCGCCCGACGGATCGCGACGCGCATCGTCCTCCTGCTCGCCGCCACGACGTCTACCGCGGTCGCCCAACCGCCCGCGATCGATGTCGCGCGTCATCGCCTGGTCGACCTCACGCACCCGCTCAACGCCAAGACGTTGTACTGGCCCACGGCGACCACGGGGTTCCAGCTGCAACAGCTGGCGTTCGGCGAGACGCCCGGGGGTTACTTCTATTCGTCGTATGCCTTCGCCGCGCCGGAGCACGGCGGGACGCACCTCGACGCACCGATCCACTTCCACAAGGGCGGGCTGACCGCGGATCGCATCCCGTTGGAGCAGCTCATCGCCCCCGCGGTCGTGATCGATGTCGGCGCCAAGGCGGCCAAGGACCCGGACTATCGTCTCACGGTGGAGGACGTGCAGGGATGGGAGAAGACGCACGGGCGCATCCCGCGCGGTGCCTTCGTCCTCCTGCGCACGGGGTGGGGGGTGCGCTGGCCCAACGCCAAGGCCTACCTCGGCGACGATACGCCGGGCGATGCCTCGCGACTGCACTTCCCCAGCTATGGCGTGGATGCGGCGCGGCTGCTGGTGGGGGAGCGCAAGGTGGCGGCGTTAGGCGTCGACGTCGCGTCCATCGACCACGGCCCCAGCAAGGACTTCATGGTGCACCAGGTGGCGGCCGGCGCCGGGGTGATCGGGCTGGAGAATCTCGCGCGCCTGGAGACGCTGCCGGCACGCGGGGCGACGGTCATCGCGCTGCCCATGAAGATCGAGGGTGGGTCGGGGGGGCCGGTGCGGGTGGTGGCGCTCGTCCCGCGCGCCGCGGCGCGGCGCTGACCTCACGACGTCGGAGTCCTGGATGGATCGCGCGCGCCTGGTGATCGACGGTGGGATGGCGACGGAGCTCGCCGAGCGTGGCTTTGACCTGTCCGATCACCTCTGGTCGGCCCGGCTGCTGGCCGACGCGCCGGAGGCGATCGAGGCGGTCCACCTCGACTACTTCGAGGCGGGGGCCGACGTCGCCATCACGGCCAGTTACCAGGCGAGCTACGAGGGGTTTGCCGAGCGTGGACTGGACGCGGACGAGACCTCCCGCCTGCTGCAACGTTCCGTCGCACTCGCCGACACGGCGCGCTCCCGCTACCTGGCGCGGCGTCCCGCCGGGACGCGGCGGCCGCTGGTGGCCGCGTCGGTCGGGCCGTACGGTGCCACACTCCACGATGGCTCGGAGTACCGCGGCGACGACGGGCTGCGTGAGGAAGAGCTGATCGACTTCCACCGCGCGCGCTTCGCCGTGCTGGCGGGGGCGGCCCCCGACCTGCTGGCCTGCGAGACGATCCCGTCGCTCCGCGAGGCGCGGGCGCTGGTGCGCCTGCTGCGCGAGCATCCCACCGCGCGCGCCTGGCTCTCGTTCAGCTGTCGCGACGGCGCGCACACATCGGCGGGTGACCCCCTCGTGGCGTGCGCCGCGATGCTCGACGCCGAGCCGCAAGTGGTGGCGATGGGGGTGAACTGCGTCCCCCCGGCACTGGTGGGCGAGGCGGTGCGCGCCCTTGCCTCCGTCAGCCACAAGCCGATTCTGGCCTATCCCAACTCGGGGGAGCAGTGGAACGCGGTGCGGCGGTGCTGGGAAGGGGCGGCCACCCACTTCACGGCGCACGTCCCCGAGTGGTTGGCCGCCGGGGCGTCGTGGATTGGCGGGTGCTGCCGCACGACGCCCGCCGATATCCGCCGCCTGCGCACCCTCGTCGACGCCTAACGCTGCACCGGGTGCGCCGCCAGGAAGTCGAACAGGCGGGCGTTCACCAACGCCGTCTGCTCGAGGTGCGGGAGGTGACCGGCCGAGTCGACCGGGAAGAAGACGAGCGAGGGGATGGCGCGGCGCACGACCTCCGACTTGTCGAACGTCACCGTCTGGTCCTGACGCCCCCAGATCAGGAGCACGGGGACGCCAGTGCGGGCCACGCCGGCGTAGAGCGAGTCGAAGTTGGTGTTCGAGGCGGTGACGGCCGATCGCAGGAGGGCGCGCCCGAACCCCTTGAAGCGCATCTGTGGGCGATAGCGATCGGCCCAGCCGGGAAAGTCCTGCGGGTGCAGGAAGTCCGACGCCTGGTTGTCGGCCATCCCGGGGACGCGCGTCACCTGCCAGAGCCACGTTCCCAGGAGGGGCGTCGTG
>Ga0116177_10001754_pt1 | contig 16128 bp, 16 predicted proteins | sample AD_STIC10_MetaG_FD_89750 | JGI IMG/M metagenome (GOLD analysis project Ga0116177, IMG submission 89750) | Active sludge microbial communities of municipal wastewater-treating anaerobic digesters from USA - AD_STIC10_MetaG | ecosystem: Engineered > Bioreactor > Anaerobic > Digestate | place: USA... | reverse complement strand
TTGACACTCCCCATGACTAAAGTCAGGGGATTCTCTGGTGGTAGTCGGAAGTCCATTTCTGGTATCCGTAGTTCCCCAGAGATTAGGATGTGCCATCACCCCTCCCAAGACAGTGCATATAGCATCTTGGGCTGGCAGACTATCGCTTTAAGCTACACCGTCTGCCACAGGTGCTAACATTATATTCATAGCACCTAATCTATCTCTATGTGTGCTAAATCCACATATCTTACATACATATTTTCTATCTCTTGCTTTATTCAACTCTCCACAGTATGGACATTTTTGACTTGTATATTCTGGATTTATATATTCAACTTTTGTACCTTCCAAATTTGCTTTATATTCTATAAACTTAGCAAGACGATAGAAAGACCATGTATGCAAATTCTTTTCGTTTTTACGGCTTGTTCTTGCCGTGTTTCTAATATTCGTTAAATTTTCTAAACGAATTATAGAAACATTATTTTCTATTGCAAAATTAACTATCTGTCTACTTATTTTATGGTCTTGGTCTTTCATCCATCGTTGCTCTTTGTCAGCAATTTGCTTAATCTTTTTTAGCTTTTTTGCTTTACCTAACTTTTGACGCAATGTTTTATATTTTCGTCTAATATATTTATTTTGTCTTCCATTACCAAAGAACTTGGTTTTGCCATTACTTGTTACTGCTACTGCTGGTACTTTTAAACCTAAGTCTATACCCATTATATTTTCATTATTATTTTGTTTTTCAATTACTTCAACAGCTATTTGTGCAATCCATTTGCCTGATTTTTTACTTATTCTTAATGAGCCTAATTTGTTATTTAATTGCTGTTTTTGATAGTCTGATAATAACATCTTTACTTTAATTCTTTGTGATTTTCCATCAATTAACACAGGAAAACTTAAATAGTCATTTATTTTATAATTCTGATTATTCCATATACATACTGGTTTCTTTAGTATTGATAATTTCTTGGTCTTTTTATATTTTTTATAAACACTTTTAGCATCTTGTATAGCTTGATTTTTTACTGCACTTGGTAGATTTGCTTCAATATCTTTTGACGTTAGTTTTATATGTCTATTATTAATCATACTTTGAACAATATTATTAACTGTAGATATATATTCATTTAAAGTTTCTTTTAAATATTGTTCTTGTTCTTTAGTCGGAAGTATTTTAAATTTTACTGTTACTTTCATAACTCACCACCTTTCTATACATTCTAAAGTTAAGCAAAATGAGGAAAAAAAATGGAAGATAAAAAAACAATCAAAATAGACTTTAAAGATATTGTTGTTTTAAAAAAAGTGATTCTATAGAACCACTTTTTTTATTCAGCATCTATCAAAACAAAATCAAATAAAACAATAAACGATTTTAAGTTTTCTAATTGAGAAAATTTTTTTCTTGTAATTATTGTATATGTAAAATAATAATCGATTTTTATTTTATAAAATTTATATTTAAATAAATATAAAATTGGATTAAAATAAGTATTTTCTGTATATGTTAAAACTAAATATGTAATATTTGTAGTAATAACTATTAAAATAAAAAAATTTTTATTTATAAATAAAAAAGGAAAAAGCGTTAAAAACAAAAACCAAACAACATCTTCTTTTATATAAGACTTTTTTCTTATACTAGTTATAGAAAATTTTTCTAAAGTTTGTTTTGAAAAGAAAACTAATAAAAAACTTGCAACAGAAGAAATTATTGCAAATAATAAAAAATATAATGCTGCTATATATTTGCTTTGAATAATAAAATAAATAAAAAAATCAATAAAAATATAAATAAGCATTGTTAAAAATTTAATTACAAATTTTGTTATTTTGCTATACATTATTAATTACCTCTCTTTTTTTTTGTTTTAATAAAATACTAAATTATTTTATACTAAATAAAAAATTTTTTTATAAAAATTTAAGATTCTAATAAATCTTATAAGAAAAATTTTGTAGATAAATTTTTTATTATTTTTTTTAAAAAATTAATCCATAAAAAAGTCAATACCAAAAAATTGGTTTTTGAAATTAAAACTTCCTATCTTTAAAAACAAATCATTTTTAGTTTTTAAAAGAAACTCAACCTGCCCTTTTCTAACTCCCAATTTTTTCTTTTGATGAGTAGATAATATATTAGTAACAAAAGATTTTTTTTTAAAAGATAAAATTGTTCTATTAAAATTGCCAAAATCGTGAATTTTGCCAAATTGCTCAATTTCTTCTATTTCTTTAAATTGCGTTATTTTATTATTTTGAATAAATCTTACAAAAATTTTTGGTATATTATAATCAAAATCGTTTAAAACAATATCCGCTCTACATTTTACAAAAAAATTATCCACCCCTCCTGCTTTAATTAAAAAAGTTTGATATCTATCTGTTTCATCACTTAACAAAAAAATAACAAGGCTGGATTTAACATCATCAAAATTCCATTTATAATTTTCAGTTATATTTGTAATTTCCTTTATTTCAGAAATATAATCAATATTATAATATTCTTTCGATACTACAAAAATTTTTCTTAAATATAATGGATCAAGAAAAAGAGAAGAATTAAAGACATGATTAATTTTATCAAAATAAGCACCATCGTTAAGAAACCCACAAAATTTTAACTTTGAATTTACAGATATATATTTTGGTGAATAAAGAGTATAAAAATTAGATTTAGGAAAAGCAAAACATTTCAACGCTTCATTAAAAATATCATTATTATCTAAATTAGGAATAAAATTAAACGCTTTATTAAAAACATTGCTTATTAAACTTTTTGCCAAATTTATAGTAGCACCGTTGCCATACACTGCATAAGAAACATACATATTTTTTAATTTTTTTATATATCTTTTTCTTCCTTTCAAAGTTGAAAGGAATGTATTGTTTGCAAACATTGTATAATCTGATTTTATATTTTCTTCTTTCGATTCATAAATATAACATTCTATTTCAAAAAGCGATGAAGAATCTTCAAAAAAAACACCATTAAGAAGATATGTAACATAAGTTTTTAAATTTTTATAATCAGAAAATTTTAACTTTGTTAATTCATAATGTTTAAATTTTGAAATTTTAGCATCATATAAAGAATATCTTATATTAAAAGCAAAAGGTAAAAAACTTGTATCTTCTGGATTTATAAGTTTAGACTTTGCAAATTTTTTAAAATTATTATTAAAATATTGATAATTAAAAGTAGAAGCATCTGGCTTTAAAACAGAAGCATTATATCTTACAAAAAATAAAGTTGTTTTTTTAAAAAAACTATCAATTCTTTCGCCATAATTTGAAAAATCAATATAAAAAGAACTTTCATTTAAAACTCTTCCTATTGGAAAAATATATTTTTTATTTCCTTGTAATAAAGAAAACTTTAAAATATCTGTATCACTTTTAATTAAAAAAACATTTTGATTTAAATAATTTTCTAAATAATTATTATTAAAATAATCTATAGGATTAATGGGATAAGCACCTTTTACTAAAACATATCCATATTCATTTTGTTGAATATCTGACAAACTAATGCCGATTATATTATCAAAAATAGAATTAGCAATAGAACAGTAAAACGCTTTTTCTTGAACATTGTAAATAGAATTAGGATTAGGCGTTACAAAACTTCCTTGTGGTATATAATCATCTGCAATAATTTTTTGTAATAAAAATTGAGAAAAAGAATTATTATTAAAATAATCTAAATCAATTATTTTTTTCCATGCCGAAATATTATTATAATTATTTGCATCTTTTAAATAATATAAACCATTATTTTCTGGTGTTTCGTCCTCAATAACTACTGTTAATAAACCATTATATAAATAAACATTATTATCCACTGTTGATTTCCATGTATTAGAATTTGTTAAGTCAGATAAATATTGAACAACAAATCGGCTATCTACAGGATTTGAAAATAAAATTTCAAAATTAAAAGGAAATTTTGAAATTCCTTGTGTAATTCTTGCCATTAGAAAACCTCTTTTATTAATTTATAAAAAATCTTAATTGTCTTGCACCAATTTTACTTCCATTGTGTACATATCTATAATAATTAACATTTGTCCCATTTAAATCTTTTATAACAGAAGATTGAGTGAAAGAGTTTAAACTATTTAATTTGCTTCCGTTTATCCATTCCCATTGCCCAGAAAAACTATTATAAAATTGAATACCAGTTATTTGTCCATTTGCTTGTGAAACTTCAATTGCTTGTTTATCCGTGTCTGTTTCTGCAACCATATTCGCTTGATAATAATTCAAAGTTAAAACATCAATTAAAGGTTGTTTTATCAAACTTGTAATATTTTCAGTTGTAGCAAAATAAGGATAAACAACCTTAAAACTTCTATTTAAAGTTATAAAACCAGCAGGATACGGTATATCATAATTATTTCCATAATTAGTTAAAGGTTGTTCGCCTTCTGCATAATTAACTGTTATAGAATAATTTTTTATTCCTGCAGTAGTAAAAGCATAATTTGATATAGTTGCAATTGAAGTTAATAAAGAAGTACTATCAGTGTAATTCAAATTTTCACCACTATAAACATAAGAAATTGGCGGTCCACTTCTATAACCACTTAAGCCAAAATAAGCAGGATTTATAGAACCTCTATTAAAAGTTGAATTAAATGTTATAGTAGCATTTAAATAAATTTCAACTAAATCTGCATTAACTGTAACATTAAAAGATGGCGGTGTTAAAGTAGGAAATAATTCTGGATACATTAATTTAGTTAAAACTGCTGTAATTGGAACATTATCAAATGTTTCACCTGCTTTTACTCCCCCAAAATCTACTGGAACTGGTGTTAAATTTGTATAAGTTTCAGGCTCATACTGACCACTTCCGCTACTTATACCATAATCACCATTTATTATACTTATTACATGTTTAAATAAATAACTATCTTGCTCATTATTATTAGGAAAATCAACATAAAAATATTTTATTATAACTTTTTTATCAACTAAATTTTTATGAAAATATATAATTCCAAATTCATAAAAAATAAAATATTGATTTTCTGGCATATCTTTTAATTTTGTAATATCTGTATATTCAATAAACAAATTATTATCACAATAAATTGTAGGATTATCATATAATTGTTCATTTTCAACTTTTTTTAATATTAACCAATTTGTCGAAACTGGCATACCATTTAATTTAATCATTTGAGGCGAAGGAATTATAATTTCAAATTCATGATAATTTGGTTTATAATAAGTTTTATATTTTATGGATTCATTAATTTTGTAATTAAAAAAATTGCTCATTCTTATTCCTTATTTTTTTAAAAATAATAAAAGTTTGTCTATGTTTATTGAAGAAAAATCTTGAGTTGCAAATAAATCTTTTGGATAAAAAAATTCAAAATTATTATCTATACTATAATAAAATAAAATAAATTCTTCGCTTGATATATTTTTATTTGTAACATTTTTTATATAAACAACTTTTAATCCCTTTTGATCATTTAAATAAGTATAATATTCATCTGTTTTTTCTTTTTTATAAGGATAAATTAAATTTTTTATTTTTTCTTCCGATGTTAATAAATAATATGTCAAGCCATTCTCATCAAACAAATATTCTTTTTCTCGTGGAGTTTTATTTAAATTATACTTTTTTTTCAAATCTTCATTGTCAAATTCTTTTTGAGCCATATTCAAAACATATTCGTTTTCATATTCAAAAATAGCCATGTGCTTGTAAAAATCTTTTTTAAATAGATTTTTCATTTTCTTTCTCCATTTTTTTTAATTTTGTATAATAATCTTTCATTTCTTTTAAATGATCTTCTGCTATCCACTTAAAAAAAACATTTTTTGCAGGAAATTTTTTATTCTTTTTTACAAATTCAAATAATTTATTATAAGTATTTTCGTGTTCTTTTTCAATTTCTATTCCCATTTTTAATTGTGAGTTTATAGTTGTGGTTTGTTTTTCTTCAATTAAAAATCTTTTCATATCGCTTTCATCATAAAGTTTATATTTTTTTATCATAGTAATAACCTTTTCTCCATTCTTTTTCCTTTTTTATTATATTAAAAAACAATATTTTAAAAAAAACCTCCCTACTTTGTAGGGAGGAAAAGGAGAAAGGAGGCGTTTTTTCTTCTTCTATATAAAATACTATCGCTTTTTATTCTAAATGAGAATTCCCATCAATTTCTTTTACAACTGTTATCACATTATTAAAATAATCTAAATAGTCAGATTTATGTGAAATAACTAATATTTTTAAATCTTCAATTTTTTGAAGCATTTCAATAATGTTTAAAACGGCTTTAACTCCTAATGCATCTAAATTAATATCTAGTATCTCATCGAAGATTAAAACGTTAAAATTAACATTTGCCAATTCTCTTAATACAAAAAACAAAGCAAGATTGCAGGCAAGATTAACTCTTCTTTGTTCACCGCCAGACAATATTTCAATATTATTATCAATTATTATGTCTTCAAAATAAACTTTATAATTTAATTCTTCATCAAAAATAATTTTTATATTTCTATTAAAAAAATATTTCAATAAAATATTTAATTTTTCATTAAATAATCCTATAATTTTATTTAGAAAATCTTTTTTTATTTCATCAGCAATTTGCCAAAATTTATAGTTTTCATATTCTGCTCTTTCCACTTTTAATTTTTCTTCTATTATGTTTAACGCTTTTGTTAATTTTAAATATTCTTCATTAACTTCGTCAAATTTAGATTGACTACTTAAATTAGAATTCTCTAAATTCTTTAATTCATATTCTAATTTTTCTATTTCATTTATCTGTGTTTCAATTTCATTATAATTTAAAGTAATGTTTTTTGCTTCACTTGAAAGTTGCTCTATAATTTTATTTAATTCATTATTTTTCTCTATTTTTTCTATTTGATATTTTTCAATTTGCTTTTTTAAATTTTCTTTTTCAGTTTCAAGTCTTTCAAAATAACTGCTATTATATTTTGTAATATCATCATCAAATTGTTTTTTTAATATTTCGATACCATTATTTATTTTTTCAATTTTGTCAATAATATTTTTTAAATTTTCATTTACATTTATATTTTTAACAAAATCATCAAATTCTTTTTTTGAATTTTCTAATTGAATTTTTAATTCATTTAAAAGTTTGTCAAACCTTTCTTCCTCTACTTCTTTTTCTTTTATTAATTCACTTAATTTTTTTCTTAAAGCAATCAATTCACTTTTAGATAATGGTTGTCCACATACAGGACAATTTTCTGCTTCTTCGCTTTCAACTTTTTTTATTAAAGTTGCATATTTTTCTAATTCATTTTTTAATTTTTCATTTTTAATTTTAAAATTATTTATTTCTTTATTAATTTTATTTTCTATTTCTTTTGTATTTTCTAATAATTTTTCTGCTTCTATTTTTTTCTTTTTTTCTTCAAATTCTTCTTTTCTCCTTTCTTCTTCTAATTTATTTTTTACTTCAATTAATTTCTCATATTTTTTAACTGCTTCAATAAATTCAGCACTATAATTTTTATTATCCAATTGTGTTTTAGTTTGATTAATTAATTTTTCATACATTCTTTCATTGTTTTCTAATAAAATCTTGCTCTCTTCTAATTTTTTAATTTTATTTTTTGCTTCTTTTAGTTCATTTTTATCAGGTTTATTTTGTAATTTTTCTTTAACTATTTTTATATCATTTTCTAATTTAATTTTTTCTTCTACAATTTCTTGCGTTAATTGTGTTAATCTTTTTTCTTTTTCTTCTGCTAAATTTTTTATAGTAAAAAATTTTGTATTTAATTCATCTAACTCTTTTTCTTTTGTTTTTAAAATTTCGGATAAATTATTTTTAATATTATTAAATACTTCAAAATCTTTAATTAAATATTCAAATATTTTGTATTTTTCAGTTGTATTTTTATTAAAAAAATTCGCTAAATCGTTTTGACTAAAAAAGGAAGTTTGAAAAAATATTTTTTGATTAAAACCTAAAAACTCTTCTTCAATTTGTTTTTGAATTTCTGACGATAATTTTTGTGGTTGATTTTCCAACTCTTCATTGATTTGATTATATTTTATATCGCCTTTAAATAAAAAAGTTTTGTTTTGATAATTTTTATGTTTTCTAAATTTAAAGATAGTGTAAAATTCACCATCTTTACTTAATAACATTCTTATATATAAATTTTTCTTTTCTATAAAATTAACCATTTCATCTAAATTTGACTTTTCAGAATAATTAAATAAAACGAAAGGAATTAAACTAACTAATCCTGTCTTACCAGAACCATTAGAACCATAAAAAAGATTTTCATTTGTTTTTATAAATTCTTTTTTATTTATACCTTGTATTAAAGTTGCTTCATTTATATTATCGAAATTTAACGAACCTTCACTAAAAGATAAAAAATTTTGAAACTCTATTTTATGAATTTTAATCATTTTGCCTCCAATTACTTTAAATAAAATACTATTTATTTTTTTTCATTTTCAAACATTTCTTTAACTTTTTGTAAAATATATTCTTTTTTATCATCATCTGCAAACTCTAATTGGTTATTTATATCTTGCTTTATAAATTCTACAAATTCATCTTTTTGCTCATCAACAAAATAATTATCAAAATTATTTATATCTTTTTTGGTATTATCAAAATAATTAATAACACCTAAATTACTATTATAAAATTTTCCCCAAACATAATTATAAAAATATCCTAATTGTGATAACGCTAATATTAAGTCATCATGACAACCTTCTTCTGCTTCTGGCTTTTGTTTTAACCTTTTTTGCCGCCAAATAAAAGTTAATAATTCAGAAACTAACCTTTTTGAATTTATTTTTATATTGTTATTTTCTAATGCATTTACTAAAAAATATATATTTTCTTCTCTTAATTTTTCATTTAATTCAATCGCTTTCATACCATTATTAATATATTCTACATATACATTATTATAATATGTTGTTTTGTCTTCTTCGTTTAATAATGCAGTCAAAGTTGTTAATCCAACTGCATTACTTTCTACTAAAACATAAGCATTATTATAATAAGTTGCAATTTGTTTAATATATTTTGCAAGTTCGTAAGGTTGGACTTTTACATATATTTCAGCGTCTTGCTCTTTTGTATTCAAATTAAAAACATGCACTGCACTAAAATCCGCTCCACGCCCAGTCGAAATATCAGTAAAAATTACATAATCATATTTAGGATTAACATAATTATATATTTCAAGCGAGTTTATAATAATATTTGATTTTGGTATTCTATCTTTTTCTAAAATAATAGTCCTATTCGTTTCTTCTTGTAACCTATTTAAAGTTTCTGTTGTTAAAACAGTTCTACCAGTCCCTAAAAATTCACCTTTATATTCTTGACAAAATGCATCCCAACTTCCTAAATTTTCAACTTGTTGTCTTACCCAAATGTTATTTTTCTTTTCTTCTAATTCAATAAATTCTTCAAATCTCATTCCTTTTGGTAAAAAAGAAAAATCATTTTTTTCAACTTGCTCAAGCCATTCATTATCTCTTTCAGGAATTTCCCACCATTGGACAAAAACTGGTGTAAATTCATTTTCTCCTTTTACTGCTGCCAAATATTTTTTTGCATACCAGTTTCCTAAACCATTTGGTGTCGAGTTTACTACAACTTTACCACCTGTTGAAATTGTAGGATAAATCGCATTCCACATTTTTTCAATGTGTTGAATTTTGCTTGCCTCATCCAAAATTAACAAAGATAGAGATGAACCTGACCCTTTGTTTGGTGTTGAAGTTTTAGCGGTAAAAGAAGAAGATAAAACATTTGAAATTGAAGTAGAAGTATCGTGTAAAGTCGCTGTTTTTAACCATACTGGCAAATTATCAAAAGCAAATTTTAATTTATTAAAAACTATAATAGATTCATCTTCACTTATAGAAAAGCACTCTATTGTTTTTGCAGAAAAAAAGTTAATAGTATGTAAACTTATTAAAGCAAGTGTTGTTGAAAATCCTGCCTGTCTTGTTTTTAATGTTATTACAAATTTTTTATTTAAAAGAGCATCTACTAATTTTACTTGTGCTTTATAAATTTTATAAGGAATAATACCTTTAACAGGATGTAAAACTTTACAATAATTATTTAAAAAATAATAAATATCGTTTTTACATAAATAATATTCTATTGCTGGAATAGAAATGATTTTTTTCCCATCGTTTAGCTCTATCTCTTGCTTTTTAACTAAATCAATTGATATTTTTTCAAAAAAAGAAAATAATTTTTTTCGGGCTTCAAAAGACATTGAATTATTTAAATAATCTAATTTTTGATTTAAATCATCCATTAAAATTAAAGAATTTTGCAATACTTTCCTCCGTTTTATTTTATATTAAAAAAAAATATACCCAAATTTTTTTAACATTTTTTAATATAAACTTTGAAGAAGGAAATCTGCCTCCGTTTCCTTCTTCTTTTAATATAAATACCAAAGGGGAAAAGAGTGCAGCAGTTTCCATTATTTAAAGAGATAATGAATTATTTATTATATGATAATATTGGTAATATAGTTTTATTAGCAATATTTTCTGCTATTTTTATATTTGGTATTTTTACTATTTTGCAAAAATTTAAAAAAGCAAAAAACATAGAAAAAAAAATAAATAATGATGAAAAAGACGTAAAAGTAATTTTAGAACAAAATATTAATACAACCGAAAAACAAGAAACAAACCCTATTCAAAACGTTTCTAATTTACCAAAATCTGTTTTAGAAAACATAATGATTTTATCGACGCACGATATTAATTTACAATTTGAAGTATTAAAAAATAAATTAAACTCTACTGAAATAAAAATCGAAGGAATTTTTACTGATTTAAAAATTTTTATAGAAGATATAAAAAACGATGTAGATTATTATACAAAATTAACATATAAAAACGAAGAAATTACAAAATTTTTTATTAAAAATTTAACATTATTTACTGCTGATAAAATTTACAATATTTTATGTGACACCTTTTTTAATCTTTTTGAATCTTCAAAAGAATTTGATTTTTATAAATTTCATTCTCTATTAGACGAAAAAATACAAGATTTTATAAATATTTTTTCAAACATTATTTTATTCTTAAACGATATAAATCAAGCAGACAAAGAAGGAAAAGTTGAAATTATAAAAAATTTATATACAGATTTATTTATAAATAAAATAATGGATAAAAAATTTGAAAAAAATTTCTTTATAAAAGAAGGAGAATTAGACAAAAATTCAATTAAATTTGAATTTAAAAAAATAAGCAATGATTTTGTAAATAAACTTGCAGATAAGTTGCTCGAATTTTTTAATTCAGCAGAATTAAAGGATAATTAATATGAATTATAATTATAAAAATAATATAGAGTTTTGGAAAACAAAATTATCTTTTTTGATTGGATTCAAAAAAAGTTATAACTTTTTTGGATTTCAATCAAAAAAAGTTATAACTAATAAAACGGAGGAGATTAGTTAAATATCATGAATATAAATATTATTTTTATAATTTTAATTTTATCATTAACATTTTTTATATTTATAATTTTAATTATTAATAAATTAATTAATAAAACATTAAAAAATTTAGAAATAAAATTAAAAAATTTAGAAGAAGAAAAACAAAAATTAAAAAATCAAAAAGAATTAGAGGTTGTTTATAACCTTATAGAATATTCTAAAAAAATTGAAAGCACTTTAACTTCAAAATAAAAAAAAGGAAAAAGGAGATGAATATATTTAAATATTTCGATTTATTTTTTGCAATAGTTTTAATGCCTATTTTAATAGGATTATTTAAAAAATATTTTAAAATTAAAAAAACAAATTGTTGTAAAGAAGTTATAACAATTTCAGAGTTTTTAATTTTATTTTTTACTTCAACTTTTTTAGCAAGGATAATTAATATTATTAAATTATTTTTTTGCTATAATCTTTTTTATTTAAATGTTGGCGATATTTTAGCAGCATTTTTCTTATTTTTTTTAGCCTATAACCATATAGAAGATAATAAAAATTTTTTTAATAATCCAAAAACAAGTTTATATCATAAATTATTTTTAATAATAGTGATAATAATTTTATTTCAAATTAATTATAAAATTTATGAAGAATTATATAGATTTATTTTTATGTCTTTTTTCCTTTTATTAGCAATAATTTTTGGAAATAAAAATTTAATTTATACTAAAATTTCAAGAACGATTTTGATTGAAATTTATGTTTTGTTCTTTTGCGTTTTTATAGGTGCTATTTTTTATATTTTATTTTATATGTTTGGCATAAAAGAAGAAATTTTTTATTTTAGTTTATTATTCATTAATTTTTTAATGGTAATAAATTTAGGATTATTCACATATTTTTTTATTAAAAAATTATAAATTTATTTTTTGATTGGATACTCTATATTTATTTAAGAATCTCGTAAAAGATAAATCAAACTTTATAGGATCCACTTGTGTTATACCACAAAGATAAACCACCAAACTTCCTGCTGCACTGCCTCGTCCAAACCCTACGCTATACTCTCCATACATTTCTCTATATTTTTCTACAATTGTTTTTAAAGTTAAAAAATATTTAGAAAAATTGTTTGAAATAATAACCTCAAACTCTTCTTCTAATCTTTTTTTATAAATATCATATTTCTCTTTTTCTAAATTTAATTCTTCTAGTTTTTCATAACAAATATTTTTTAACAATTCATTATAGTTTATATTTTCTCCATTGTCATTAGGTTTTGTTGGAATAGGAATTTGTAATTCTTTTTTTCTTAATTCATAATTTTCAATTTTTTCGGCGACTTCATTTGTCGCCTTTATACCTTTTTCAATTATGTCGGAAGGTAAAAGCCCATCAAATTCTCTATAAACATCTTCATCTGTGAACAAATATAAATTTGATTCATTGAAATATTCTAATGCTTTTTTATCATATATATTTTTTTTCATAGATGAAATCGCAAGCATTTTATGATATAAATAATCTGATTTATTAACATAATGACTATCGCTTGTTAAAATAAATTTTGCATTTTTTTCTGTAATCAATTTTAAATAAAAATCAATTACTTTTTTATATTCTTCCGAATGATTTGGTTGAAATTCTAAATAAAAATCAGGAAAAGTTTGCTGGCATAATTCAAATGCTTTAATTGCTTTTTCTTCACTTTCCTTTATTTTTTGAGCAATTAAATTTTGAACACAGCCAGAAGTTGCTACAAGAGAATTTAAATTTATGTTCTCGTCAATAAATTCTCTGAATAAAAATCTTGGTTTATAATAAAAATTCCAAGAACTTCTATATACTAATTTCAATAATTGTTCATAACCATCTTTGTTTTTTGCGAGAAAAACAAAATGATACCTAGTTGCATCTTCTTCCAAACTTAAAACTACATTTAATTCAACGCCAATTATTGGTTTAATATTGTTTTTCTCACATTCCTCCCAAAAAGAATATGCTCCACACATAGTTGCGTGATCGGTAAGTGCAATTGCACTCACCGAATTTTTTTTACACCAATTTATTCTATCTTGAATTGTTCCCAAACTATCAAAAGTAGAAAAAATGTGATTGTGTAAATTAATAAACCTCATTTTCATCCTCTTTGGTTTCGATTTTTATATCATTTTTTTTATTTTTTTTAACAGATTTTTCTACTGGAGCATTTGGATTTGGTTTAGGAAGTTTTTCTTGCAAATAATCAAAATACCAATTAATAAGCCTTACATAGAGAGGAGCATTTGGATTTGGTTTAGGAAGTTTTTCTTGCCTTACATTTTTTAGTTTTAATTCTTTTTCTAATTCTATGTTGTCACTATCGTCTATTTTCTTTTGTGAATAACCTTTTTGTTGCCTTTCGTGATTTAGCCTGTTTTTCTTTTTATAGGCATTATATACGTTTTCAAAAGAAAATCCTAATGAAGTTGCAAGTGTCCAAAACTTCGCTAAAAAACTTTTCAGCATTTCAAAAATTTTATCTAAATTTTTAAATTCGTTTTCTTCATATTCTTTGATTATTTCATATAAAATACTTTGAATATCATAAACTAAAATCAGCACTTTTCTGTGTATCGTTGTATCGATTATTATTTCTTTTTCCAATGTATACTTTTCTAAAACTTTTTCAACCATATCTTTTATTTTTTTATCAGAAAAGTTCTGACTTACATTATAAAACACTTGCAAAATAAAATGAAGAATGTCAACAACTTCTATTAACAAATGTTCAGGTGTTTCTAACAAGTCAAATCTTTTTTCAAGAGATTCTTTTGTCCAATGCTTCCAGTAGAAGCAATTTTGAATCTCTTGTGCCTCACTGCCAATTGCAAATAAATTGTTGTAAAGCACTTCAATAAAAGAAAAATTTTGATTTGTTTTTTTAAGAATTTTTTGATCTAATTCTTTTTGTAATTGGACCATTTCAAAAAATTGATCGATTTTTTTCATTTCGCCTCCCTTTTTTTTAAAAAAAAAATTTTTTGTTAATCTTTTTTTTTATTTATATAAAATACTATAAAAAAAAGCCACTTTTAAAGTGGCTTTTTTAAAACTTTTTAATTTTATTCTTCTGGCTTTATAGTTACCCAATCGTATGGAGCAGTTTGACCTGCACTATTAACATTAACTCGATAAAATGTGTCAAATTTCCAAGTTATAGAAATTTTGTCAACATCACCTCTTTGCCCCCAATCTTTTTCGAGCGAAGGATAATTTGTTGGGAAAGCTCCAATAAAAAGATGTGCAGTCATTACACTAACACCATCGGGATTCAATTCATAAACATAAAGTTTTGTTTTATATCCTTGCCCCTCTACTGTTTGCGAACCAGCATATCCTTTTGTTCCAGTTTGCCAGTTCAATTGATATAATACCCAATTGTAAAAAATTGTTCTGGCATTTTGATTTCCAATGTTAAAATTATAAAAATCCGTTGACAGAGTTCCAAATTTATAATCAGTTGTGCTGTAATTAACTTTATAGTTAATATATTGTAATTCAGTTGATTCTATGGTAACTTCTGGCAAGGAAGCTTTAAAACACGCAACCGACAAAGATTTGTTGGCATTTGTTATTCCCGTGCCAGTTAAAACTGCATCTGGAACTTCAAACTCTGCGATAAAAAGATTTTTATATATTGGCTCTCTATAGCCAATATAAGGATTTATTAATTTCATATTTTATCTCCTTTCTTATTTTTTTTTATTAACCAATATTTAATGTCCAACCATATTCATGTAAAGTCAAAGTAAATAAAATCTTTTCAGCAGTTTTTAGTGGCACAACTTCTGTTGCAACAACTAAAGCATTATCATTAACAATTTCGTTTGTGTTATTTGTACTATCACAAATAAAATCAATTGAATAAAATGCTTTATTATTTAAGAAATCTTGTTTAATAACGTTTAGATTTTTTAATATTGATAACCTTGTATCTTCGTCGTTATATTCAAAAATATAATTCTTTAAAATTGGTAAAATCGTATGAGCAAGTTCAATTATTGCAAACATAACATTTATTCTATTTAACGCCTTATTATCTCTTAATCCTGTTTTTTGTCCATTAATATAAAATCCAATATTTGATTTTAATATAGGATTAATTATGTTTTTACCAGATTGAAATAATGGCATTACTTCGTTTTCATCCCACACTGTATCAATTTCCGAAATGTCTACTATTCCTCTATTTACTCCAGCACAAGGAATATAAAAATAATTCATTTTCAAAAAATTTTTTATAACATTTAAAATTGAAGGCGTATCAACTTTTTGATTGTTATCAGCATCAAATGTTTTTCCCCAGTTGGAATAAACTGCAATATAAGATGAATTAATACCACAAGTTGTATTAGCCCATGTTTGAGTATTAACAGCATTTAAACCTTTTGGAGTTGAAATAAAAGCAATACAATCAGTTCTCACAGAAGCACAAGAAATTAAAGCATCGACTATTGCTTTGTCGTCAGCTCCTATTGGATAAGCGGCAATTAAAATTCTAAAAGAGCCTTGTGCTAAATTTGTAAATTCATTTATTGCATTAACAAAAGCACCTTTTAAATCTTCTGGATAAACATCTATTGCTCCATCTAAAACTTTTGTAATAGTGCCTTTTGAAG
>Ga0116177_10001751_pt1 | contig 16139 bp, 12 predicted proteins | sample AD_STIC10_MetaG_FD_89750 | JGI IMG/M metagenome (GOLD analysis project Ga0116177, IMG submission 89750) | Active sludge microbial communities of municipal wastewater-treating anaerobic digesters from USA - AD_STIC10_MetaG | ecosystem: Engineered > Bioreactor > Anaerobic > Digestate | place: USA... | reverse complement strand
GACGTCGTCTATGACGCGGAATCCGCCGACGTCGCCTATCCGTGGGTGCTCTACTGGTTCACCGGGATGACCGAGGACGAGGTCTACGCCCTCGCCACCGCCTCCCACACCCTCTACAAGGCTGTTGAGACCTCCGCCGTCACTTGGGCCACCCCGGCCGCTCTTGACGCCACCTCCAAGGTTGGACACGTCGAGTACACCTGGACCTCCGGCACGCAGGTCTCTGCGAACGTCGTCGAGCTCTGGAAGACCCTCGATTCCAACGGAATCGACGTCTGGGTCTGCTCCGCCTCCGCGACCGACCCGATCCGCGCCGCCATCGACGTCTGGGGCCTGCACGACTCCGTCACCGGCCTGCTCGCCATGACCAACACGCTGGCCGACGGCAAATATGTCAACTCCTATGATTACAAGACCGGCTACGCTTGGCTCAACGACAACGGCGGCTGGGTTAAGGACGACGCCGCCACCAAGGCTCAGACGCAGGGCGTCGGCAAAGTCACCGCCATCAACAACGCCATCTATCCGATTTACGGCTACGGCCCGATCGCCGGATTCATGGATTCCACGGGCGACTTCAACTTCTGCACCGAGTACAGCTCCCTGAAGCTGGTCATCTGCTTCAACCGCGCCTCCCGTAAGATCACCGACGGCGGCGGCCTTGTCGCCGAAGTCGCCATCTACGAGAGAGACACCCTCGGCTACACCGATCTCGCCACCGCCACCGCCGCCGGGGACACCCTGTATGTCCTTCAGGGCCGCGAAGAGAACGGTCTGCGCGGACTTCGCAACAGCAACGCCACGATGACGCTCGGCGCCACCGAGGAGAAGCTCTTTAAGAACGAGGATAACCAGACTCAGCTCCAGTACATGATCGACAACCAGATGACCGTCAAGGAAATCATGGATACGTTCGCTCTCAAGACTGCCGCCGATGCCGAAGGCAACGTCCTCGCCCTCAAGTATGGCTTCCTCAAAGAGTACGCGGGCTATCACAACATTGCCTGACTCCCACTCGGGATCAAACAAAAAGACGGGGCTTCGGCCCCGTCTTTTTTTGTGCGTTTTGGTCTGCCGTGAGAAAGTCCCCGCGGCAAGGGAGAAAGCATTTCCGGTCGGGCAGCTCCCGGCGTCCTTCGTACCGGCGCGGAGAAAGCATTCCCGACAGGGCACGGAGGGGGCATCCTCGAGAGCATCCGGCGTCCTCGGCGCGGAGGATGCGTTTCCGGCCGGGCGAGCCTCCGGCGTCCTTCGTTCCGGCGCGGAGAAAGCATTCCCGGCAGGGCGGCCTCCGGCGTACCGGCGCGGGAGAAAGCGGCCTCCGGCGGAAACAAAAAAAGAGCCGGGACTTGGCGTCCCGGCTCTTTGGCTTTTATTCCTCCATCGCGAGATAGCAGTTGGAGTAGTAATAAAGCAGGATCTTTTTGAAATTCCAGCCGTCGTTCTTTGCGTAATCGATCGCGCCGTACTGGGAGAGGCCCACGCCGTGGCCGTAGCCCTCGCACTCAAAGACGAACTCGTCGCTCGAGCTTTTGTAGCGGACGGTGAAGGCGGTCGATTTGAGCACGGTGGAGCCGAGGCAGTTTTCCCGGAGCTTGCGGGCCGTGGTGGTCTTATCGCCGAGCCGGATCTCGTTGATGTAATCGCTGTCCTCCCAGTAGCTGAGGATCTCGATCCAGTCGCCGGGGTCCCCCTCGAGCTCGATGTCGAAGCTGTCGGAGACTTTTTCGGCGAACTCGTCCGCGTCGATCTTCAGCGTGGAGGTCATATCGTCGTATTTGCTCCTCACGGAGAGCAGGTTGCGGTTTTTGTAGCCCCAGACCCATTCCGCCGCCGCCGTGACGCCGCAGCTTTCGGCGCTGTAAACCGCGTAGACATATTCGTCGGACCGGTCGTCCAAAAGGACGCAGCCGATCACCGCCTTGACCGCGGCCTTGACGTCGGAGGTGACCGGCGTCTTTAAGAAGGCGGTCAGGTTGTTGCCGGCTCTTTTTATGTAGGTAAACGCGGCGACCGCGTGCGCTTTGGTGGCCTCCTCCGGACAGCCCCCGCCGATCTCCGCCATGACGATCTGGCAGACGGCGTCGTATTCGGACATCTTTTTGCCGTTGACCGTGGCCTTGTTCTCCAGAGAGCTTTCGTAATAAGGACTTTCGTCCCCAAGATCGGGGAGCTCGTCGTCCTCTTCTTCTTCCTCTTCCTCCTCCTCTTCTTCCTCTTTCGAGGACGATTCTTTTCCCGGGACCTTGATGGTCGCCGGTGCCGACGAGGCCTCGGAGGAGGGCTCCGGCACGGAGGAGGATGCGGCCTCGGACGAGGACTGGGGCGCGGACGAGGACTGGGGCGCGGACGAGGACGCCGGGACCGACGAGGACTCCGCCTCGGACGAGGATTCCGGCGCGGAAGAGGACGCGGCCTCGGACGACGATTCGGGCGCGGAGGAGGACGCGGCCTCGGAGGAGGACTCCGCCTCCGACGAGGATTCCTCCATGGCAAAGAGGGCCGCCCCCGAGGATCTGCCGCCGTTTAGAAAGGCGTTCCACCATTCCTGCCCGGAATCCGAGCCGAAATAGACGGCAAAGCCCGCCCCGCCCGCGAGCAGCAGCCCCAGCGTCACGAGCAGGGGTACAATCAGTTTGTTTTTCCATTTGCTTTTTAACAAATCGGGACCTCCTTTATGGATCGCCGGGCCTGTCCGGCCGGGCGGCCCCGCCCCCGGTCACGGACGAGGAAAATGGGCGGAATCTCCGCAAAAGGCGAAGGCGGGCGGGGTTTTCACCCGCGGCCCGCCGAAAGGATTCCTTATGTCAGGGGAGGGAGCTCCCGCCGGAAGTACCGCTTCCGCCGCTATGCGGGACGCCGGAGGAGAGCTCCGGCGTCGAAGAGATCAGCCCGGAGGAGATCGGCGCGGACGACGACTGCGGCGCAGACGAGGGTTCCGGCGCGGACGACGACTGCGGCGCGGAAGAGGATTCCGGCACGGAGGACGACTGCGGAGCGGAGGAGGATTCCGGCGCGGACGACGACTGCGGCGCGGAGGATGACTGCGGCACGGAAGACGACTGCGGCGCCGAGGAAGACTGCGGCGCGGAGGACGACTGCGGCGCGGAAGAGGACTGCGGCACCGAGGAAGATTCCGCCTTGGAGGAAGAAAGCTCCTCTTCGCTCTCCTCCTCGCTCTGCGCCTCCGATTCGATTCCGGACTCATAGGCCGCGTCCGGATCGGCGGCCTGATTCTGGGAGATGGCCGTATACCACGCCTGCGGCATCAGCGGGTTGGGGTTATAATAGGCGGCGGAGGTGTCGATCGCGTCGACCTTCTCCCCATCCCGGACCATCCGCGCAAAGATCACGAACCGGGCGTCCTTGAAGTCGTAGGAGCAGGTCGAGAGCGTCAGATAGAGGTCGCTCTCGTTGTAATCGACGCCCGTCACGATCAGGGTGCGCTTGCCGATTTCGGAGACAAACTCCTCTTTGGCGGTCTGCGTTTTCGCGTTGATGAAATTGGTGTAGTCCCAGATCGGGCCGTCCTTCTCGTAGGCGTTCGTGATCACGACGCCCACGACCAGCCAGTCGTGCTCCTCGTAGATCGTATCAAAATGGAGCAGCGGGTGCGCCTTATAATATTTCAGTTTCTCGTAGCCCAGCAGCTCGCTGAACATCTGGCCGTCGTCGTAGATGTTGTGGCCGTAGATGATCATGTTGTCGCTCATGTCGGCGGGCAGCGCGTTGCAGCGGTAATCCAAAAACGGCGTGCCGTAAAGGGTATATTCGCTGTAAAAATCCCGGCGCAGGTAATACTGGCCCTTTTTGCCGTCGTAGCCGGGCGACGTCGTCTGGAGGACCGGATAATCCACGTTGGTCCCGTCGATGGAGAGATAGCCGATCAGATCGTTGTTGAGTTCATAGAGGGCGGCGTACTGGGGCAGGCATTCGTAGCCATTGGGCAGCTCCACGGCGTCACCCGTGATCCCGACCAGCGAGCGCAGGCTCGAGGCGAGCTTCTTCTGCGCCGAGGAATCGAGCAACTGGGAGCCGAGGTATCCCATCGAGCCGACAAAGACCAAGACGCAGAGATAAAACACGCCCTTGCGCAGGAGCTCGCCCTTGGTGTCGCCCTTCGTCGGGATGAATCTCGAATACCAGCCGCGTTTGGGCTGCTTGGAATGGAACCGGGCCTTCCCGGAGATCGCGTCTTTAAGCGGCACCGCGTTCGCCAGCGTCTTGGGATAGGCGGAGGCGGCCGCGCGGGCCAGATGCATTAGAGTGAATTCGGCGCGGTAGACCAGCGCGGCCGGGCCCTCCTTGGGCAGGTCGATATGCTCGGTCCAGACGCTGTTGCCGATGGCCACGGCGACCTCCGCGCCCCGCTCCGGGATGTTTTCGGACGCCGCGATGGAGAGGCCGATCCCGGCGTTAAATTTTTTGCAGGCCTCGCCCGCGAGCAGGGCCGCGGTCCACGGGCTTGCCTCCCCGTATTTGCGGATCAGCTTCTCCGGGGAGCCGAGGCTCGCGGCGTCCGGCGCGGCCGCAAGAAACGGCGAGCCGTAGCGCCCCGCCGCGCCGAGGCGTTTGAGCCCCGCGAGGGAGACGCCGTTGACGGCGATCGCCGCGCCGAGCCCCTTGCGCGAGAGCTCCTGCTCCAGCGCCTGCCCGACGTTTTCCACGTCGATGCCGTAGACCGCCTTGCCGAGCTTGCCGCTGATGAGCTTGAGGCCGGCGAAGGCGGATTCCGCGGCGAGCTCCCGCGTCGCCCCGGTCGCGAAGATCTGAATGGCCGTCTCCGGGCCGTCGCCGAAGACCGTGACGATCGGGTTTTGTTGGTCAAAATATTTGAGCACCGTGTCGGAGGCTTCCTTTTCGCTCACGCCGAGCGCGCGCACGCTCCGCAGCGAAAACTGCCATCCGGCAAATTCGGCGAGATATCTCGAAACTTTATGGACGAGCAGCGACGGCAGCGCCGCCGGGTCCGACGGGAGCAGGATGACGCACTGGGTGCCCGCCGAAATCGCGCAGCCGGAGATCCCGCCGCTCGGGTTGCCGAGGATGGCCGCGCCCTCCGGGAACAGCTCCCCGTGCTTCGTGACCGTGCGGAAACCCACCGCGGCCGAGACGGCCTCCACCGCCAGATTCCCCGCGGCGTCGCCCATCCCTCCGGTTAAAATCAGAACATTCACTGCGGAAAGGGCCTCCGCCACGATGCCGTGGACCGCGAGCCTGTCCGCAGGGACGATACTTTCCTGCGCGGCGTCCATCCCCAATGCGGACAGTTCCTTCTGGATCAGCTCGATCGACCGCGAAAGCTGCTTTTTGGCATCTTCCCCGCGGCCGATCCCGATAATGCCGGCACGCATGAAATCATCTCCCCTTTCTGTGTAGAATTGATATGCGGAATTTCTCCCCGCGGAGAAATTATATTCCGTACTTGAGCCTTGTGTGCGTAACGACGCAGCGGTCAAGCAGCGCCGGGATATCGAGCGCCTTTTCGGCCTCCTCGACCATCTCGATCGTCGGCCTCGTGCGCGGGTGCTTCGGCGTGAAGACCGTGCAGCAGTCCTCGTAGGGCAGGATCGACGTCTCGAAGGTGCCGATCCTCTGCGCGGTCTCCACGATCTCCTGTTTGTCCATGCCGATCAGCGGGCGGAAAACCGGGATGTCGCAGACCGCGTCGGTGCAGGCGATGGCCGGCAGGGTCTGGCTCGCCACCTGCGCGAGGCTCTCGCCCGTGATGATCGCGCCGCAGCCCTCTTTCTCCGCGAGCCGGAGCGCCACGCGCATCATAAAGCGCCGCATGATGACGGTGAAAAGCTCCTCCGGGCAGGAGCGTTTGATCTCCTCTTGGATCTCCGTGAAAGCCGCGGAGAAAAGATCCACCTTGCCGCAGTAGTCGCAGAGCTTCTGGGCGAGCGCCTTCACCTTGAGCCAAGCGCGCTCGCCGGTATAGGGCGGCGACTGGAAATGCAGCGCCTCCACCTCAAGCCCGCGCTTGGCCATCATGTAGCCGGCGACCGGGCTGTCGATGCCGCCCGAAAGGAGCAGCAGCGCCTTGCCCGAGGTGCCGACCGGCATGCCCCCCGCGCCGGGGAGCTGGTTGCCGTGGATGTAGGCGGCGCGCTCCCGGATCTCGACCATCACGACGATGTCGGGGCGGTTGACGTCCACCTTGAGATGCGGGAACCGGTCGAGCAAAATGCCCCCGAGCTCCCGGCTGATCTCCGGGGAGGTCATCGGAAAGCTCTTATCCGAGCGCTTTGCCTCCACTTTAAAAGTGCGGCATTTCGGAAGAATGTCTGCAAGATAAATTTTTGCAGCCTCTGCAAGATCCGGAAAATTTTTTCCCGCCCCGCAGGCGCGCGTCAAAGCCACGATGCCGAAAACTTTTTGCAGCCGGGCGACCGTCTCGTCGAGGTCGATCCCCTCGTCCAGCGGCTCGATATAGAGCGTGGACTGGCTCTTCCAATAGTGGAATTCGCCGAGATCGCAGATGCGCCGCCGGCAGTTTTGAAGCAGGCTGTCCTCAAACCCCGATTTGTTGAGCCCTTTGAGCGCGATCTCCCCGCACTTTAATAATATAATCTCTTTCACTTTATCTTTCACCACCAAAAATTTACCGGCAAAGCTTTTGCACGGCTTCCCGGATCGCGTCCGCCAAGGCGTCCGCGCCCTCCGGGGTATTCTCTCTTCCAAAGCTGACGCGCAGGGCGCTGTCCCCCGGATCGCAATCCGTGCGTTCGGGCGAGAGGCCCATGGCTTTGAGCACGGGTTTGGATGTCTTTCCGGTCACCGGCAGAGCTTTTGCACGGCTTCCCGGATCGCGTCCGCCAAGGCGTCCGCGTCCTCCGGGGTGTTTTCCCTGCCGTAGCTGACGCGCAGGGCGCTGTCCACCCGTTCGGGCGAGAGGCCCATGGCTTTGAGCACGTGGCTTTTTTCCCCTCTCGCGCAGGCGGAGCCGCTGGAGACGTAGATGCCCCTCGCCTCAAGGAAATGGAGCATGATCTCGCTGCGGAGCCCTAAGACGGAGAGATTCAGGATGCCGGGAAACGCGCCCTCCGGCGAGTTTCGCACAACCTCCGGGATCTCCCGGAGACCCTCGAGCAGGCGGCGCTCAAATTCCTCCGCGGAGCTTTGGAACTCCGGCATGCCGGCTTTGGAAAGCTGTGCCGCCACGCCGAAGGCCGCGATCAGCGGGGCAGCCTCCGTCCCGCCGCGGATTTTCTTCTCCTGCTCGCCGCCGAAGCTCCGGGCGGCCACGCGGCAGCCCTTGCGGATCCAGAGCGCGCCGCAGCCCTTCGGCCCGCCGATCTTGTGCGCGGTGACCGTCACGAGGTCGGCCCCGAGCCTCTCCGCCGAAAACGGCAGCTTGCAAAACGCCTGCACCGCGTCGGTGTGCACCGCGACGTCCGGGTTTTTCTCTTTCACCGCCGCGGCGATCTCCTTGATCGGGTTGACCGCGCCGATCTCGTTGTTCATATACATCACGGTGACGAGGGTCGTCTTTTCGCCGACCGCCGCGGCCGCCGCCTCCGGCGTGATGACGCCGAGGGCGTTTGGCTTCAGGCGGGTGACGGAGAAACCCTCGCCCTCGAGGTATTTGAGGGATTCCATCACGGAGTCGTGCTCGTAGGCGGAGGCGACGATCTCCGTCCCGCGGCGCTTCTTTGCCAGCGCGGCGCCGATCACGGCGAGGTTGTTGGCCTCCGTGCCGCCGGACGTGAAGACGAGGCCCTCCGCGTCCGCGCCGAGCGCCGCGGTGATCTGCCGCCGGGCCTCCGTCAGGACCCGCTCCGCCTCGACGCCCTTGCCATGGAGCGAGGAGGGGTTTCCGTAGATCTCGGTCATCACCCGGTATGCGGCGTCGGCGGCCTCGGGATAGACCCGCGTCGTCGCGCTGTTGTCGAGATAGATCTCCCGCATGCTTCCGCTCCCTTTTTCGCGCAAACTCCCATGATCCTTCGCGGGATACCGCGGGCGCAGCGCGCGCGGCATCCTTGGCCGTCGCCGTGGGCGGGCCGATCAGATTGATTTATCATGGACGCCCCGCGGCTGTGATCCCGCGCGTTTCCGCTTCCTTTTCCGCATAGACTCCCATTATCCTTTGTATTATACAATAAAAACATCTTTTATAGCAAGGCCCCGGGCGCAAGATAACAAAACTGTATCCTCTGTTATTTTTAGGAAACAAAAAGGGAACGGTTTTCCGTCCCCTTTGTATCTTTTGATTCGGTTTAGTTTTCCGCGCGTTTCTGTTTGGCCTCGATATCGGCGAGGGCGTCTTTTCTCGAAAGATTGATGCGGCCCTGACTGTCGATTTCGACGACCTTGACCACGACCTCGTCGCCGGGCTTGACCACGTCCTCCACCTTCTCGACGCGCTTGTTGTCGAGCTTCGAGATGTGGCAAAGTCCCTCTTTGCCGGGGGCGATCTCCACGAAAGCGCCGAACTGCATCAGGCGGGTGACCTTGCCTTTATAGATCGCGCCGATCTCGGGATCCTTGGTGATGGTCTCGATGACCTGAACGGCGCGGCGGGCGTTCTCGATGTCGACGCCGGAGACATAGACATGGCCGTCCTCCTCGACGTCGATCTTGACGTCGCACTCGGCGCAGATCTTCTGGATGACCTTGCCGCCGGAACCGATGACGTCGCGGATCTTTTCGGGATCGATGATGACGATGAGCATCTTGGGCGCGTACTTGGAGAGCTCCTCGCGCGGGGCCGGGATCGCCTTGAGCATCACGTCGTCGATGATGTGGCAGCGGGCCTTATAGGTCTTTTCGAGCGCCTCACGGATGATGTCCTCGGTCAGGCCGTCGCATTTGAGGTCCATCTGGATGGCGGTGATGCCGTCCTTGGTGCCCGCGACCTTGAAGTCCATGTCGCCGAAGAAATCCTCGAGCCCCTGAATATCGACCATGGTCATCCAGCGCCCGTCCTCGGTGACGAGGCCGCAGGAGATGCCGGCGACCGGCTTTTTGATCGGGACGCCCGCGTCCATCAGGGCGAGGGTGGAGCCGCAGACCGCGCCTTGGCTCGTGGAGCCGTTGGAGGAGAGCACCTCGGAGACCACGCGGATGGTGTAGGGGAATTCGTCGACGGAGGGGATGACCGGCTCGAGGGCCTTTTCGGCGAGGGCGCCATGGCCGATCTCGCGTCTGCCGGGTCCTCTGGAGGGCCGGGTCTCGCCGACCGTGTAGGACGGCATATTGTACTGATGAATATAGCGTTTGCCGGTGACGCCGTCGATGCCGTCGAGCTCCTGCGCGTCGCTGACAAGGCCGAGCGTGGCGATGGAGAGGACTTGGGTCTGCCCTCTGGAAAACAGGCCGGAGCCGTGCGTTCTCGGCAGCAGGCCGACCTCGGCGTCGAGCGGGCGGATCTCGTCGAGCGCCCGGCCGTCGGCGCGCTTGCCCTCGTCGAGGAGCCAGCGGCGGACGACGTATTTCTGGAGCTTGTACATGGCCTCATCGAGCTTCGCGGCGCTGTCGGGATAGACGGCGTCGAATTTCTCGTGGACGGCGGCGGTCACCGGCGCGAGGTTCGCGTCGCGCTCCTTTTTATCGGTGGTGCAGAGCGCCTGCCGGACGTCCTCCATGGCGAATTCCTTGACGGCCTCGAACATCTCGGCCGGGACCTCGATGGACTGGAACGTGAATTTCGGCTTGCCGATCTCTGCGACGACGCCGCTGATGAAGGCGACCATCTTCTGGTTTTCTTTATGGGCGGTAAGGATCGCTTTGAGCATCGTCTCGTTGTCGACCTCGTTGGCAGCGGCCTCGATCATCACAACCTTCTCGGCGGTGGAGGAGACGGTCAGGTGCAGGTCGGAGGCGGCGCTCTGCTCGGCGGTCGGGTTGAGGACGATCTCGCCGTCGACCAGACCGACCTCGCATCCGGCGATCGGGCCGTTCCACGGGATGTCGGAGATGGCGGTGGCCATAGACGCGCCGTTCATGCCGCAGATGGCATAGGGGTTGTCCGGGTCGACGGAGAGGGCGCTCATCACGACGGAGCAGTCGTTGCGCATATCTTTGGGGAAGAGCGGGCGCATCGGCCGGTCGATGACGCGGGAATCGAGCATCGCGCGGTCGGTCGGGCGGCCCTCCCTCCTCGGGAACGAGCCGGGGATGTGGCCGATGGAATAGAGCTTCTCGTCAAAATCGACCGAGAGCGGGAAATAGTCGATGCCGTCGCGCGGGGTCGCGGAGGCGGTGGCGTTGCAAAGGACGACCGTCTCGCCGTAGCGGACAAGGACGGACGCGCCGGCGAGGGCGCAGAGCTTGCCGGTCTCGAAGGTCATCTTTCTTCCGGCGAATTCCGTCTCAAACACGCGGTAATTTTCAAACATAAAACAAATTCCTCCGTTTCATCTTTGCACGCAGCAAAAACAAAGCGGAGGCGGGAATGAGCAATTAATCCAAAACCCGGAAAAGCCGGGTCCTCGATTCACTGCTTATTTCCGACGTCTGCCGTTTTATGCCGCTGTGGTTTTTGGTTTTTCGGGCTTATATTCTCAAAGAAGTCAGGCGGGGAACACCCGCCTGACTTCGCAGAGACAGGGTTATTTACGAATGCCGAGTTTCGCGATGATCGCGCGGTAACGCTCGATATCCTTTTTCATCAGGTAGTTGAGCATGTTTCTGCGGCGGCCGACCATCTTGAGCAGGCCGCGGCGGGAATGGTTGTCTTTTTTGTGGACCTTCAGATGCTCGTTCAGGTCGTTGATTCGTTTGGTCAGGATGGCGATCTGGACTTCCGGGGAGCCGGTGTCGTTTTCGGCAAGGCGGTTCTCCTCGATGATTGTGGATTTTTGCTCTTTGCGAAGCATGGTTTCACCTCATACAATTTTATTTCCCTGTCTCAGCAGCGGGCCGGTGAGCGCCGCGCGTGTCCCGAAGGACTGACATAGCGGCAATACCCCGAAGCCGGGAGCGGGTTTTTGGCCGGTCTTCCGCAGACCAGCGCGATTGATTATAACATAGTCTGCCAACTTTGTAAAGCAAAAATCCTTTCGGGCTCAAAAAAATCCCGTTTTGCGGCCTATTTTTCGCCCAGCAGCGCGAGCAGGGCCTCCCCGTAGGTGTCGAGCCAGCTTTTTGCCTCGCCCTCCGCCTTAGAGGCGTCGGCGGCGATGTGGGCGAACAGCTCGATCTCGGAGCCGAAGGCCCTCTCCTCCCGCAGGTAAGAGAGGAAAAACACCGGCACGCGCTCGCCGTAGAGGTCGCCGCTCCAGCCGATCAGGTGCGTCTCGGCCATGACGGCGCCTTCCCGCGAGACGGTGGGCTTGACGCCGACGTCGGCCGCCGCCGGCCAGAGCTTCCCGCCGACCAAAGCGGCCGCGGCGTAGACGCCGAATTTCGGCACGCAGTAGCCCGCCGGGATCGGCTGGTTGATGGTGGGCAGGTCGTAGGCGGTGCCGAGGCGCTCCCCGCAGACGACGGGCTGGTCGATCACAAAGGGGTAGCCCGCGAGCCGGAACGCGGTGCGGGTGTCGCCGCAGGCGACGGCCTCGCGGATCCGCGTCGCGGAGATCGGCAGGCCCATGTCGTCCATCTCCTCGATGACGGTGAGCTCCATGCCGTTTTCCCGGCAGAGCGCCGCCAGATCCTCGACGCCGCAGCGGGCGTCCTTCCCAAAGCGGAAGTCATACCCGACAAACACCTTTTTCGCGCGGAGGCGCTCCCCGAGCACCCGGCGGACAAATTCCTCCCCGCCGAGCCCCCGCACCGAAGCGAACTCCGGCGCGTAGCAGTGCCGGATGCCGCAGCCCGCCATCAGCCGGTATTTCATCTCCGGGGAGAGCAGCAGCGCGGCCCCGGCCTTGCGCTCCGGGAGCCCGCCTTCCGCGAAGGTGAAGACCCACGGCTCCAAGCCGGCGCGGGAGGCCGCCTCCAGAATCTTGCGGTGCGCCCGGTGGACGCCGTCGAAGATGCCCAGCGCCACGGCGGTTTCGCCCTCCGGCGGCTCTGTCGTCAGAAACTCATTCGCCATCCTCTTCCCCGTCCTCATCGTAAAATACGTCGTCGAGATACAGCCCCTCCGCCCGGGCCGTCTTGCCGGCGCGCCCCCGGTCCTTGGAAGCGAGGATCCCCGGCAGCGCGTCGGGCGCGATCTTCCCGTCGTTCACCGCGAGCAGCGTGCCCGCCATGATCCGCACCATGTTATATAGGAACCCATCCCCTGTGACAGAAAAAGTTACAAGATTGCCCTCGCGCGAAACGGAGCAGTCGTAGATCTCCCGGACGGAGTCCTCCTGCTCGTTTTTCGCGCCAGCGAAGGCCGAGAAATCGTGCTTCCCGACGAAATCCGTGCAGACGGCGTCCAAAAGGTATTCGTCCACCGGCTTCGGGTGGTGCAGCGCGAGCCCCCGTAGAAACGGGCTCATGTAGGGCGCGTCCCAGATTTTATAAATGTACCGCTTGCCCTTGCAGGAATAGCGGGCGTGGAATTCTTCCGAAACCTCCCGGCAGGAGCAGACCGCGATGTCGTCGGGCAGCAGGGCGTCGAGCCCTCGCGCGATCCGCATGCACCGCGCCGGGTTCTCCGTACGGAAGCTCACGCAGTATTTGTTGGCGTGCACCCCGGCGTCGGTGCGGGAGCAGCCCTTGACGTCCGGGCGCTCGCCCAAGAGCGTCTCCATCGCGTTCTGCAAGACCTCGCAGACCGTGACGGCGTTTTTCTGCACCTGAAAGCCGTGGTAGTTCGTTCCTTTATAGGAGATCGTCAGAAGCAGGTTCCTCATGCGCGAATATCCTCTCGTTTTCAGAGTTTCAGGATCGGCGGGCCGTAGAGATTTAACAGGACGACGCCCGCGAAGCCCAGCGCGACAAAAGAAACTGCCGGAAGCGGGTTTCCCCTGCGCGAATATCCTCTCGTTTTCAGAGTTTCAGGATCGGTGGGCCGTAGAGATTGAGCAAAATGACCCCCGCGAAGCCCAGCGCGACAAACGCGGCCGCGACCCAGTCCTCCGGGCCCAGCGAGAGCTGCTTCATGCGGGTGCGGCCCTCCCCGCCGCGGTAGCAGCGGCATTCCATCGCGAGGGCGAGCTCGTCCGCCCGGCGAAACGCCGACACGAAGAGCGGGATCAGGATCGGCACCAATGCCCGCGCGCGCTGGAGGACGCTTCCGGATTCCATATCCGCGCCGCGCGCCTTCTGCGCCGCCATGATCTTGCCGGTCTCCTCGATCAGGGTCGGGATGAAGCGCAGGGCGATCGTCATCATCATGGCGAGCTCGTGCACCGGCACCTTGACCGCGGAGAGCGGCCGCATCAGGCGCTCGAGCCCGTCGGTCAGCGTGATCGGCGAGGTGGTATAGGTTAAGAGCGAGCTGCCCGCGATCAGGCACAGGATGCGCACGCACATCAGCCCCGCCGTCAGCAGGCCCTCCTTGGTGATTTTAAGGAAATAGAACGTCCACAGCGGCTCGCCCTCGATGAAGAGGACGTTGAGCGCCGCGGTGAAGACGATGATCGGCACAACCGGCTTCATGGACTTGAAGATGAGCTTCGCCGGGAGCCTCGCGAGCGCGTAAAATAAGACCACAAAGCCCACGCCGACCGTAAGCGGAATCATGCCGTCCGCCACGAACAGCATCGTGAGATACGCGAGCGTCAGGATCAGCTTGACGCGCGGGTCGAGGCGGTGGATCACCGAGTTGCCGGGGTAATACTGCCCGAACGTGATGTCTTTGAGCATCAGACGCCGCCCCCTTCCCTGAGAAGGCCAAGGACGGCCTCTTTCGCCTCGGCGACCGTGAGCACGCTCTCCGGCACCGGGATGCCGAGTTTGGCGAGCCCGGCGAAGACACGGCTGATCTGCGGCACCTCAAGGCCCATGCCCTCAAGCTCCTCGACGCGGCCGAAGATCTCTCGCGCGGTGCCGTACAGGACGGCGCGTCCGTGATCGAGAATCAGCACATGGTCGGCGAAGCGCGCGACGTCCTCCATCGAGTGCGAAACCAAGATGATCGTCGCGCGGTAGCGGTCGTGGTATTCCGCGATCTCTCCAAGGATGCGCTCGCGGCCCCGCGGGTCGAGGCCCGCGGTGGGCTCGTCCAGAATCAGGACCTCCGGGCGCATCGCGAGGACGCCCGCGATGGCGGCCCTGCGCTTCTCGCCGCCGGAAAGCTCAAACGGCGATTTTTCGAGATACTGCTCCGGCAGGCCGACCAGCTGCGCCGCCTCGAGCACGCGCTCCTCGATCTCCGGCTCGGAGAGGCCCATGTTGCGCGGGCCGAAGGCGATGTCTTTCCGCACCGTCTCCTCAAAGAGCTGATACTCCGGATATTGGAACACGAGCCCGACCTTAAAACGGAAGCGGCGGATGTTTTTGGGCTCTTTCCAGATGTCCTCGCCGCCGATATAGACTTTGCCGGAATCCGGCTTCAGTAAGCCGTTTAAATGCTGGATCAGCGTCGATTTCCCGGAGCCGGTATGCCCGATCAGGCCGAGGAACGTGCCTTCCTCCACCGAGACGCTGACGTGGTCGAGCGCGGCGCTCTCGAAGGGCATGCCCGCGGAATAGGTGTAGGAGAGATTCTCCGTGCGGATGATCTCGCTCATGCAAGCGCCCCCTTCCCGAAGAGGGCCGCGATAGCCTCAACACACTCCCGCTCGGTGAGCACGCCCTCCGGCAAATCGAGGCCCGCCTGCCGGAGCTCATGGCAGAGCTGCGCCGCCTGCGGGACGTCGAGCCCGTGCCGCCGCAGCAGGTCCACCTGCGAAAATACCTCTTTGGGCGCGCCGTCGAGCAAGATCTTGCCGTCGTCGAGCACGACGACCCGGCCGCATTGGGCGGCCTCGTCCATGTAATGGGTGATGAGCACGACGGTGATGCCGAACTCGCCGTTCAGTTGCCGGATGGTGCTCATGACCTCGTCTCTTCCCTTGGGATCGAGCATGGCGGTCGGCTCGTCAAGCACGACGCATTTGGGCCGCATCGCGATGATCCCCGCGATGGCGACGCGCTGCTTCTGCCCGCCGGAGAGCTGGTACGGCGCGCGCTCGCGGTAGTCGTACATGCCGACCTTCCGTAGCGCGTCGTCCACCCGCTCCCGGATCTCTTTGGGCGGCACGCCGAGGTTTTCGAGCGCGAAGGCCACGTCCTCCTCGACCACGGTCGCGACGATCTGGTTGTCCGGGTTTTGGAACACCATGCCGACCTCCTGCCGGATCTCGTAGAGCTTCTCCTCGGAGGCCGTGTCCATGCCGTCCACCGTGACCTTGCCGGAGGCCGGGATCAAAATCGAGTTAAAATGCTTGGCGAGCGTCGATTTGCCGGAGCCGTTGTGCCCGAGCACCGCGACGATCTCGCCCTCGCAGATCGACATGCTGACGCCATCCAGAACCAAGGGCGGGATCATCCCGTCGTAGCTCGGATAGGCGTAGCTGATGTTTTCCGCTTCAATAAACCTTTTTTTCGGCATCTTTTATCCTTTTAAAATTTATTCTTCACGCCGATTCATCCAGCGGACCGTCTTTTCCGCAAAGGTGAAACCGAGCTTTTTTTGGAGCGCGAGCGAGGCCTCGTTCCCGACGACGACATGGCCGTAGGGGATCAGGCCCTTTTCGAGCATCCGGTTCGTCATCGCGCTCTCCAAGGCCATGGCGACGCCCCGCCGCCGGAATTCCGGGAAGACCTCCAACAGACCCATGGAGCCCTCCCCGTGCACGCCGATGAAGCCGGCGCACGTCTCGCCGAAATAGGCGCCGATCATGCCGTATGCAAGGCGGCCCGCGATGTAGTCCCGGTCGCCGTCGGCGTGGGTGTATTTTTCCATCACCAGATCGAGCGCGTCCATGCCGAGATCCCGCAGCTCCATGCCCTCGGGCAAAACGACCGGCAGCGGCTCCGCCCCGAAGTAGGCGTGCTGCCGGCAGTGCAGCTCGCCATAACGGCCGAAGCGCCGGGCGATGATCTCCCTGCAAAAATCCTGATGAATGAGAAAGAGATCGGGGCTTTCCACAAGATCGAGCATCCGCGGCACGGCCTCCGGCGTCTTGGCGGTGAGCCAGTGCATATCGGCGCCCCGCAGACGCAGGAGGACGCCGTCCGCTTCCGCGTAGGCGGTCTCGGTGCGCGGGTCACGCAGCGCGCAGAGCATATCCGCGTAAAAATACCGGTCCTCGTCGAGTTCCTCT
>Ga0116177_10001743_pt1 | contig 16197 bp, 19 predicted proteins | sample AD_STIC10_MetaG_FD_89750 | JGI IMG/M metagenome (GOLD analysis project Ga0116177, IMG submission 89750) | Active sludge microbial communities of municipal wastewater-treating anaerobic digesters from USA - AD_STIC10_MetaG | ecosystem: Engineered > Bioreactor > Anaerobic > Digestate | place: USA... | reverse complement strand
GCTCGCGCGCCACGCCGACGCCTGCACCCGCGCCGTCGCCCGCCTCCGTGACGGAGAACGGCGTCACCTGGCACCTCCCCTACGGCAAGCCGACGCGCCCCTTCTCGCCGGCGGTGCAGGGCGGCAACCTCCTCTTCCTGGCCGGGCAGATCGGGACCTCGGCCAGCGCACAGGGAGGCGTGGTGCCGGGCGGGATCCAGGCCGAGACTCGGCAAACCATGGCGAACATCAAGGACGTGCTGGAGAAGAGCGGCTCCTCGCTCGATCGGGTGGTGAAGTGCACCGTCTTCATGGCCGACATGCGCGAGTGGGATGCGATGAACGAGGTCTACACGACCTTCTTCCCGCGCAACAAGCCGGCGCGCAGCGCGCTCGGGGCGAACGGGCTGGCCCTCGGCGCCCGGGTGGAGATCGAGTGCATCGCGGCGGTGCCGTGAGGCGCGGCGCCCGGGCCCTGCTCCCGGTCGCGGCGGTGCTCGCCGGGGGGCTGCTCGCGCGCCCCCTGCCGGCGCAGGCGGTGCCCCGCGGCACCGTCGATACGCTCACCTTCTGGTCGCAGGCGTTAGGCACGCAGAAGCGCGCCATCGTCTGGCTCCCGCCGGGATACGCCACGCAGCCGGCGCGTCGCTTTCCGTCGGTCTACTACCTGCACGGGCTCTGGGGGAGCGAGACCGACTGGACGAAGCAGGGAAGGCTCGACGCGACGCTGGACTCGCTCACCGCCGCTGGCCTGCCGGAGATGGTCGTCGTGATGCCGGATGGCGACGACGGGTGGTACACCACCTGGAACCGGCTCTTCGACATCTCGGTCTGCCGTCGCGAGTTCAAGCCGCGCCCCGGCGATGACACCGACGCCTCGTACTGCGTGCCGTGGCCGCACTACGACGACTACATCGCCCACGATCTCGTGACGGCGGTCGATCGGCGCTACCGCACCGTGGCCAGCCGCGCGCAGCGCGCGATCGCCGGGTTGAGCATGGGTGGCTACGGCGCGCTGACGATGGCGTTGCAGTATCCCGAGGTCTTTCGCGCCGCCGCAAGCCACTCCGGCGTCGTCTCCCCGGCGTACACGGGCGCACATCCGTTCGACGGGGTGCCGCGGTACGCGCAGAGCGACGCTGCGCTGCGCGAAAGCTGGGGCGATCGCATGTGGCCGCTCATCGCGCCGGCATTCGGTGCCGACACCGCCGCCTGGTATGCCCGCGACCCGCTCCGTCGGGCGCAACGCCTGGCGGCGACACGTCGCGACCTCGTGCCCGCGATCTTCCTCGACTGCGGGACCGAGGACGGGCTCATCGACCAGAGTCGCGTGCTCCGCGCCGAGCTGACCCGGCTGGGGTTCGCGCCGGCGTATGCCGAGTGGCCCGGCAAGCACGATTGGGACTATTGGCGCGTGCATGCGCGTGAGAGCCTTGCCTGGCTCGCGCAGCAGGTCGCGGTGCGCTAGCGACGGTTGTCGGACGACAGGCGTGGCGCCGGCGGATCTTCCGCCGCTGCCGCGGTGTCCCTCGGCGCACACGGAATGTGTGCGCCGCCACGCTGTCGGAGCCTCGCTCCGAGCCCTAGCTTCCCCGACATGGCTCCCTTCTTTCCTGCAATCACCGGGACGTTCAAGCTCGAGGAACCGCCGGCCATCCGGCGGTTCTCGATGTCGATCGTGGCGATGGCGCTGGTCACGGGCGTCTTCCTGCGCTTGTTCTGGGCGGTGGTGTTCACGCAGGGGCCTAACGATTCGCTCGTCTTTGCCGGCGCCATGTTCGCCGTGCGCCTCATCCTCCTGTTCGGGATGACGGCGTTGCACCTGGGGAATTACACGCTGCGGCACTGGCTCTGGCGCGCCCCGCTGTTCGCGGTCCTCGAGGCGGTGGCCGAGTCGCTGGCCTCACTCGCCCTGATCGCCATGCGTGCCGAGCCCATGGGGTCGGCGCGTGCGACCTTCGACGACTGGCCGTCGATGGCCACTTCGACGCTGTTCTGGCGCGTGGTCGCGGTGGGGGTGTTCGCCCTGATCCTCGCCGGCGTGGTGCAGCTCGTGCGTTACCAACTGCTCAAGCGGGCGCACCGAGACCACACCTTTTCGGCCGTGCATCACGACGCCTCGACGCACCACAAGGGCTGAGGTCCTCTCGTCTACATGCAGTTCACACGGTTAGGCCAGACCGGCCTCGTCGTCTCGCGCATCGCCCTGGGGTGCATGAGCTATGGCACCCGGCAGTGGCGCCCCTGGGTGCTCGAGGAGGAGGAGGCACGCCCCTTCTTCCGGCGGGCGGTGGAGTTGGGGATCAACTTCTTCGATACCGCGGATGTGTACTCGCTCGGGGTAAGCGAGGAGGTGACCGGGCGGGCGCTGCGCGAGTACGCGCGTCTCGACGAAGTGGTCATCGCAACGAAGGTGCGCCTCAAGATGGGCGACGGTCCCAACCGGATCGGGCTCTCGCGCAAGCATATCATCCAGTCGTGCGAGGACTCGCTGCGGCGGCTTGGGGTGGAGCGCATCGACCTGTACCAGATCCATCGCCATCACGCCGAGACGCCGGTGGAGGAGACGCTGGCCGCGCTCGATCATCTCGTCAGGCAGGGGAAGGTCCTGTACCTCGGCGCCAGCTCGATGTTCGCCTGGCAGCTGATGAAGGCTCTCTCGGTGTCTGAGCGCAACGGATGGGCGAAGTTCGTGAGCATGCAGAACCACTACAACCTCGTGTACCGGGAAGAGGAGCGCGAGATGATCCCGCTCTGTCTCGACCAGGGACTCGGCGTGATCCCGTGGTCGCCGCTCGCACGCGGCTTGTTAGGCGGGAAGCGCCAGCGCGGGGGACACGGGATGTCGCCGCGCGACGACGGCGATGGCGTGCTGGCCGACCAGCTGTACGACCATCCGGCCGATTGGGACGTGGTCGAGGCGACGATCCGGGTGGCCGCGCGGCGAGGGGTGCAGCCGGCGCAGGTGGCGCTGGCCTGGCTGCTCTCGCGTCCCGGGGTGACCGCGCCGATCGTCGGGACGACGAAGCTCGAGCAGCTCGACGCGGCCGCGGCGGCGTGCGACCTGGTGCTGACGGCGGAGGAGTGTGCGGAACTGGAGTCGCCGTACCAGCCGCACGCGGTGCGCGGCTGGTTGGATGGCGGGTTGGTGCTGACGAACATGAAGCGGTAGCGACGCGGCAGCGCGACGAGCGGGGGGAGCGACGTGGTCGTGGCGGGGGGCCCCCCCCGAACCACAACATCTCACCGGCCGCCCCAACTCGCAGCATCATTCCACCGCACCGCTTACCATTTCGTTTCCACCCCCGTCGCACCCTCGACGCGCTCCGCCCCAGCCCGCGACTCCGCCCTCCGCCTCGTCCCCGCCCCCCCGAGCAGCTCCGCCGCTCGCCCTCCCGCCCCCCGTCTCCCGTCTCATGACGTCCCGCGCCGCCCTCGCCACGCTCGCCGCCCTCACCCTCGCCGCCGCCCCCGGCGACGCCCAGTCGCGCCCGTTCGGCACGCTCCGCGAGCAGGCCGCCACGCAACAGCGCTGGCTCAAGCAGCGTATGGAGACCGTCCTTCCCAAGCTCCTGCGCACGCACGGCATCGACCTCTGGGTCGTGTCCATGCGCGAGTACAACGAGGATCCGGTCTTCTCGTCCATCGTCTCGCCCACCACCTTCGCGGCGCGTCGGCGCACGATCTATGTCTTCTTCGACAAGTGCGCTGCCTCGGGCAAGGCCGACCCCGGTGACGGCTCCTGCGTCGAGCGGTTGGCGTTAGGCGGCACCTCGCAGGGCGGGATCTACAAGGCCTACACGGCCAAGGCCGTGATCGACAACCCCGCCGGCGGGCGCAACGCCGAGCTGTGGGGCGACCAGCAGTGGCTCCTCCTCAAGGAAGTGCTCGAGGAGCGCAACCCGAAGGTCATCGGGATCGACGTCTCTCGCACGCATGCCTTCTCCGATGGCCTCTCGGCTGGCGAGCTCGAAGGGATGACCGCCATGCTCGGGAAGAAGTGGACGTCGCGCTTCAAGAAGGCGGAAGCACTCCCGTTGCAGCTGATCGCCGCCCGGCTCCCCGAGGAGGAGGTCGTCTTCGGCAAGATGAACGAGCTGGTCCACTCGCTCATCGCCCGCATGTTCTCCAACGAGGTCATCACCCCCGGCGTCACGCGCACCGACGATCTCGTCTGGTGGTGGCGCCAGCAGGTCAATGACCTCGGGCTCGGCACCTGGTTCCAGCCGTCGGTCTCCATCCAGCGCCGCGGCGCCACCGGCGCCACGTTAGGCGAGAACCCGGTCATCCAGCCGGGTGACGTCCTGCACTGCGACGTCGGCATCACCGCCATGCGCCTCAACACCGACACGCAGCACAACGCCTACGTCCTCAAGGACGGCGAGACCGCCCCGTCGCCGGGACTCATCAAGGCGCTCGCGAACTCGAACCGCTTCCAGGACATCCTGTTCGAGGAGACGCGACCCGGTCGCAGCGGGAATGAGATCCTCCGCGCCACGCGCGCCAAGCTCAAGGCCGAAGGGGTCGAGGGGACGATGTACTCGCACCCGATCGGCATGCACGGCCACGGCGCCGGCCCCATCTTCGGACTCTGGGACTACCAGGACGGGGTCCCGGGCCGCGGAGACGCCACCGTCATCCCCAGCATGTGGTTCTCGTCGGAGCTGCAGACCACCTCCACCGTCCCCGAATGGGGGAATCAGAAGGTGAGCCTGGCCCAGGAAGAGGACTTCATCCTCGGCGCCGACGGCAAGCCGCGCTGGGCCTTCAAGCGGCAGAGCGAGTACCACCTCGTGCGGCCGAAGGTCACGCAGTGAGTCTTCCCGTCTTCAGCACGATATATTCGTGCGAGAACCATCGGCCCCTCCACGGTTCTCCGTGGGGCTGCACCCCGGGATGAGAGTGCACGTGAAGAGAGAGCACAAGCGACTGATCGTCGTCGGTGACCGCGTCCTCGTGAAGTCCGAAGAGGGCGAGGAGCGTACGAAGGTCGGCCTGTACCTGCCGTCGACCGCGATCGATTCGCAGGCAGTGCAGGGGGGAAACATCGTGGCGACCGGACCCGGGCTCCCCATGCCCGACCTTGCCGATGCCAGCGACGAACCATGGCGCCAAGCCACCGGCGCCTCACGCGAGACGCGTTTCGTCCCCATGCAGGCCCGCACCGGCGACTACGCCCTCTTTTTCCGGAAGGCCGCGGTCGAAATCACGTTCGAGAACGAGCGCTACCTGGTCGTCCCGCAGAGCGCGATCCTCGCACTCGTGCGGGAAGAAGTCGAGTTCGACGACGAGTAGACTGGCCTGTCCGCCCGTCTCCCCTCACCCGTCTCCTGTCTCCAGAGGTTGTACAGATGTCGATGCCCCGCATGATGTACGATGAACGCCTCGTCGCGCCGATTCGCGAGGACCTCACCCGCGTCGGCTTCACCGAGCTTCGCACGGCGGCCGATGTCGATGCGGCTGTTCCCAACAGCACCGGTACCACGCTGGTGGTCGTGAACTCCGTGTGCGGTTGCTCGGCCCGTATGGCGCGCCCCGCCGTCCGTCACGCCGTCGAGCAGGCCAAGGTGAAGCCCGATCACCTGACGACGGTCTTCGCCGGCCAGGATGCCGAAGCCACGGAGCGCGCCCGCTCGTACTTCGTGGGGTATCCCCCGTCGTCACCCTCCATCGCCCTCATGAAGGACGGCAAGCTGGTCTACTTCATGGAGCGTTGGCAGATCGAGAGCCGAGACGCGGAGGCAATCAGCGCCGATCTCGTAGCCGCCTTCGAGACCCACTGCGCCCCGACGACGTGAGTTCGTTGTGAGTTCGTTCGCCCCCTCCTGCTGACTCCCTCCTGAAAGGTCGCCGGCCCACTCGCCCAGGCCGGCGGCCCACGTCGCGATGGTCATTACGCTCTTCGCCGACCGCCGCACCCTCGACATCGCCGACATCGCCGGACGTCTCGCGCTCGCGCTGGCGCCGCGCGTCCCCACGCCCGGCGTGGTCGTCGCGACCCCCCGCGCGCTCGCCCAACAGCTGAGCGACGATGTGTCGCGCGTGATCATCGCCGACGGGGGACGGCCTGCCGAGGTGACGCAGGCGCTGCAGCAGCTCGTCACGCAGTACCCGGTCATCCTCGTCGCTTGGTCGGGGGCGCCGGATGAGCAGATGCTCGCGGCCTGCGATGCCTCGGATCGCGTCCTCATCGTCAGCGATCCGTCGGTCGCGTCGCTGCGCGCCACGCAGCGCGCGCTCAAGCTGTGCACATCGCTGGGCTACGGGATCGACAAGGTCTCGGTCGTCCTGCACGGCTTTGCCGACGACGCACCGCTCGCCCCGGGCGAGGCGGCGGGTGTGCTGCGGCGCGAGATCTTCTGGGTGCTCCCCGGCGGCGGCGCCGCCGGGGAGGTTCGTCGTTCGTCCTACGCCGGACTCGCCGAGCGCCTCAGCGCGCGAACCTGACCCAGCGCGCCACCTCGGCGAACGACGGCTTCTTGCCGTACATCAGCACCCCGACGCGGTAGATGCGCGCGGCCAGCCACATCGCCCCGGCACACGAGAGCAGGAGCAGCCCGATGGACGCGGCCAGCTCGTACCAGGGGACCGAGGTGAGGCTCATGCGGACCGGCATGAGGATCGGCGCGGTGAACGGGATGATGGAGACGGCGCGTGCCAGTCCACCGTTAGGCGCCATGAGCACCGGCATGAGCAGGAGGATGCTCGGCACGATGAGCATCGTGAGCGGCGTCGACACCTGCTGTGCATCCTGCGTGCTGCTCACCATCGACCCCACGGCGCCGAAGAGCGACGTGAAGAAGACGAAGCCGAGGATGTAGAAGCAGAAGTACGCCACCGCCGTGCCTAACGTGACCTGCGGCATGTTGATCGGCGTCGCCGGCAGTCCGAGCGAGGCCATGATGGGCTGCTGGAAGCGCATCAGCCCGATCGCGCTCGCGATCCACACCAGCTGCTGCGTGAGGCCGACCGCCCCCACCCCGATGACCTTGCCGGCCAGGAGGGTGTCGGCCGGGACCGCGGCCACCACGACCTCGGCAACGCGCTGCGACTTCTCCTCGATGACCCCCATGAGGATCGACTGCCCGTAGAGCACGATGCTCATGTACAGCAGCAGCGCGACCGCGTACGCGAGCGCCGCGTTCCCCTTGCCGCCCCCGCCGCGCCCCGACTCGGTGAGCCGCTCGGCGTCCACCTTGACCTTGAGCGTCGAGAGTGCCTGAACCTTCTGCGCATCCAGGCCGGCGGCCTCGAAGCGCAGCTCCAGCACGGCCGTCTTCACCGCATCCTGGATTTTGTCGACGTCGGGGAGCGTACTCGCGTTGCGCCCGGCGTAGCGCGCCCGCTCGCCCGCCTTCGTCACCAGGTCGACGACGAGGTACCCCTGCACCGTCTTGTCCATCACCTGCCGCGTCGCCGTCGACTCGGCCGCCGCCAGCTCGCTCGGGGCCACGCGCCGCACCTCCGGGGGACGCCCAAACGCGCCCAGCGTGCGCGACACACGCGCGCCAAGCTCGCTGTCCGACGCGTCGAGGATCACGATGTTGGCCACGTCGGCCGACGCCGTGCTCTTGGTCGCGAGATAGGCCGGGAGCACCGCCATGACCGCCATCATCAGCGGGCCAAAGACGGTCGCCACGACAAACCACTTGGAGCGCACGCGCTCGAAGTACTCACGCTTGATGACCGCGATCAGCTTACCCATGGCCGCTCATCCCCGCTTCAATGCCGGTGGCTCCAACCTTCTGGAGGAAGATCTGGTGCAGCGACGGCTGCACCCGCTCGAACCGTTCGATGGCTGCTCCCGCCGCTACCAGGCGTCGCAGCAGCAGCTGCGCGTCGGCCCCCGGCGCCAGCTCGATCTCGAAGTACCGCGATGAGTCGTCCATCCGCCCCACCAGCGAGCGGTCGGCCAGCACCGCGTCGACCGCCGGTGTGGAGGCGCCGTCCAGCGCCAGGGCCAGGTGCGAACCGCCGTGCGCCGCCTTCACCGCGGTCACCGCACCGTCCAGCACCTTCTCCCCGCGCGCGATGATGCACACCGCATCGCACATCCGCTCGGCGTTGTCCATCAGGTGCGTCGAGAAGATCACCGTCTTCCCGCTGCGCTTGAGGTCCACCACCGTGTCCTTCAGTCCCTGCGCATTGATCGGGTCGAGCCCGCTGAACGGTTCGTCGAGGATCACGAGGTCGGGGTTGTGCAGGAGCGTGCCGATGAACTGCACCTTCTGCTGCATGCCGCGCGACAGCTCGTCGACCTTGGACAGCCCCCAATCCTTCTCGGACGTGCGGAGGTCCAGTCGCTCGAGCCATTGGTCGATGCGCGCGTCGGCCTCGCGCTTCCCCACGCCCTTGAGCTCCGCGAGGAACCGCAGCAGCCGGCGCACCTGCATCTTCTTGTACAGGCCACGCTCTTCGGGGAGGTAGCCCACGCGGTCGAGAATCCCCTTGGCGGTATTGGGGACCCCGTTGATCAGGATGCTCCCCTCATCAGGGGCGATGATGTTCAACAGCATTCGGATCGTCGTCGTCTTTCCCGCGCCGTTGGGGCCGAGCAGTCCGTAGACCGCCCCCTTGGGCACCTGCAGCGAGAGATTCCGAACGGCGACATGCCCTTCGTACCGCTTGGCGATCGAACGCAGATCGACGGCGTACATGTCGGGTGAGGCGGGGTGAGGGGAAACGTCAGCAGATCCCGAGTGCGACGGTCGAATATACCGAGCGGGGCCTGCAGGGATGGCGTACGGAGGGGGTGCACGGTGAGATTCGGCGCATGCCCAATCGACCGTCCGCTTCTCGCCGTCTCGACCCCCGCTGATGGGGGGGCGGCGGCTTCCGGCGATCAGCACGATCGTCGCCGCGCTGGCGGCGTCGCTCCTCCTTCTCTTTCTCGTCGCCCCGATCGGCGAGCTGGTCTGGCGCGGGAGCGCGGACGGCGTCGCCCGCCTGGGGAGCGACGCGGAACTGCGATCGGCGCTGGCCCTTACCGGGTTGACGGCGACGCTCGCGACACTGCTGGGCGTCGCGACCGGGATTCCGCTGGCCTACCTGCTCGCCCGACGTCGCTTTCGCGGTCGTGCGGTGCTATCGGCCCTCCTCGACCTCCCGTTGGTCATTCCGCACCCGGTCGCCGGCATCGCCCTGTTGCTCGTCCTGGGGCGCGACAGCGCGGTGGGGCGGGGGCTGCTGGTGGCGGGGCTGCGGGTCGTGGGGACCCCAATCGGAATCGTCTGCGCGATGCTGTTCGTCTCGGCGCCGCTCTTCGTGAGCGGGGCGCGCGAGGCTTTTGCGCGCGTCGACGTGCGCTACGAGGCCGTCGCCCGCACGCTGGGCGACAACGGGTGGCGCGTCTTTCGCCGCATCACCTTGCCGCTGGCGGGGCGCGGCCTGCTGGCCTCGGCCGTGATCATGTGGGCGCGCGCCGTGAGCGAGTTCGGGGCGATCGTCATTCTCACCTACAACCCGAAAACGGTCAGCGTCCTCAGCTACGATCGCTTCACCACCTACGGCCTGGGCGAGGCGATCCCGGTGGCGGCCGTTCTCGTCCTCATCGCCATGGTCCCGCTCGCGCTCCTGCGCGCGTTGCGCGGCGAGCGAGAGATGCACGCCGGAGGGATGGAGTGATCGTCGCGCGCGATCTCGGCGCCCGCCTGGGGAGCTTCCAGCTGCAGGGCGTCACCTTCAAGGTGCCGTCGGGGAGCTACGGCGTGGTGATCGGGCCGGCGGGGTCGGGCAAGACGACGCTGCTCGAGACGGTGGCCGGGATCGTCCCCGCGAGCGGCGGTGCGTTGCAGCTGGATGGGCGCGACGCGCGGGCGCTCCCCCCCGAGGCGCGCCGCGTGGGGCTCGTCTACCAGCACGGCTACCTCTTCCCGCACCTGTCGGTTCAGGAGAACGTGGCCTACGGAGCCGCCGACCCGGCGGCGGTCGACGAGGTCGTGCGCCGCTTCGAGCTGGCCGCCCTGCGCCATCGGGACGTGGTGAGCCTGAGCGGGGGCGAGCGGCAACTCGTGGCGATCGCCCGGGCGCTGGCCATGCGCCCGAGCATCCTGCTGCTGGACGAACCGTTCAGCGCGCTCGACCCCGGGCGTCGCATGCGCACGCGTCGCGAGGTGCGAGCCATCCATCGCGAGTGGAAGCTCACGGCGTTGCAGGTGACGCACGACTTCACCGAGGCCGGGCTCCTGGGCGACGTCGCGATCCTCCTCGACAAGGGGCGCGTGCTGCAGTCCGGCCCGCCGGAGGAGGTCTTCCGGCGCCCCGCCTCGCCGTACATCGCCGAGTTCCTCGGGGCGGAAAACGTCCTCGCGGGGACGGCGCGCGTGCTCGAGGATCTCGCGCCCGACTGGATCGACGCCCCTCCCTCCGAGTTTCGCGACGGGCACCACGCCATCGAATTCACCAGTGGCGGCCTCACGATCTACACCGTCGGGCTCCCCCCCGCAGGTGCAACGAGCTACGCCGTCATCCGTGCCGAGGAAGTCGTCGTGTCGCGCACCCCGCAGGCGTCATCGGCCCGCAACCTCTTTCGGGGGACCGTTCGCGAAGTGGCCATCCTCGGCGCCTACGCGCGCGTCACGCTGGAGACTGGTGGCGGACCGTTGGTGGCGGCGCTGACGGCCCGTTCCGTTCATGAACTCGGGCTGGCCGAGGGGGTCGAAGCGTACGCGACCTTCAAGGCCATGGCGGTTCACCTGTGCTGAGTGTGCGGGAACTGCCGGGTGCGCGAGTGCAGGGGTTGAGTGTAGAGTACGAGGCGCGGGCGGCGCGACACGGCAGGCGTCGCGTGTCCAGGCACAATCGTTAGGTTCGTGTGGCGCCCGGCGGGCGGGTCGGGCGCAAGCGCAGGCAATGCGAGCACGGTGCGGAGTGGACCGCGGCCGCCGAGGGGCGCCGCCAACGGGAGCACGACGTGTTTACCGCCCCAGAGACACAACAGGCCCTGCACGAGCTCCTGATCCGTGAAGGGCGCGCCATCACGGAGCACGTGCAACGCTTGGCTGCGACGTTGACGCCGCAGGAGTTGGCGTGGCTCCCGCCCGATAAGGGGTGGTCGATCGCGCAGGTGTTCGAGCACATGTGCATCGTCCACGACTCGTACCTGGAGCGCATCGAGGAATTCCTCGAGGGGGAGAGCCTTCCGCAGCGTGAGGGCGGGAAGGACGCGCCGTGGTCACCGCGGTTTGCCGGCGCCTTTCTGGTCCGGGCGCTGACGTCGCCGCGCAAGGTCCCCGCCCCAAGGAAGTACCGCGTCGGGCCGCGAATCCGCGCGCACGTGATCGCCGCGTTCCTCGAGCGCCAGAAGCGACTGGACGATGCCCTCGCGCGGGCCGAGCCGTTGGAGTGGCGCGCCTGTCGCTTGGGATCGCCCATGGCGTCGGTGATCCGGCTCAATCTGGGCGATGCCTTTCTGGTCGCCGCGGTGCACGCACGGCGCCATTTGGGGCAGGTGGAACGGCTGCGGGCCGCGATGGCGACAGCAGCGACGAATAGCGACGCGGCGTCGGCCTGATCAGCGCCGGAGCGCGTCGATCGCTTCGCGCCCGATGACCGGGTTCCAGACCAGGAGCTCGTACTGCGCGATACCCCGCTGCCAGAACGGATCGCCGTCTCGTACGGCGTCGAGCGCCCCCTGCGGATCGTCGTCGGGGACGTTGAGGATCAGCGCCCCGCCGGTGCGTGGGTCGAACGGCCCAGACGCGAGGAGCGTCCCTCGCTCGTGCAGCGAGCGGAGGTACGCCCGATGGTCGTCGGTGTTCGCGATCACGTCGTCGATCGGCTTGCGGTAGCGGATGAGGGCGATGGCGTAAGACATGTGTCGTTGACCGAGGGCTGAGGACGGTGCCGTGCGCGGAGTCTAGCGGCGGCGACGGCGCCCTGCCATCGACTGGGGTTACCCCCAGTGTCTGAACTTGGACTCGAGTTCTACACTGTAGTGCTCGACCGATCGGACGCGACCGCCCGCGTGGCGCGGACCGTGTTCTTCCTCAACGCGTGAGAACCAGCATGGCAAATCCTCCCCTGCAGCCCGGGCGTGACCATAGCATTACCGCCGCGGAAGCCGCAGACATGACGCGTCGTCATCGCAGCCAGGCCACCGTCTCGGGGGTGCGCAAGCCCGAAGAAGGGTCGCTGGGCGGCATGTTCAGCAAGAAGGCGGTGTTGGCGCTGCTGAGCCGCGCCGACGCCGAGTACCTGCGCTACTACCACGCCCGCGACGAAAAGGGGCAGCGCACGATCGTCCTCGTGGCGGCGGACAGCGCCGGCAGCGACCTGTTGGACGGGCCGACGACGGCGCTCGACCAGCACTACCCGTGCCCGCCCTACTGTCCCACCGAGGCGAGCGCACTGCGCGGCTAGTCGTCCGCGTTGCGAAGGGAGCAACGTCGCGCCGTCACGCGGACGGGGATCCCCGCCGGCGTGACACGTCGCGTCCAGCCAGGTCCTCCAGGCGCTTCGCGGTGACACGCGGTCATGACACGTCGTGACACGGCGCGCTGGCGCATCGGGCATGTCGTGCCTAACAATTCCACATCATCCAACTCGAGAGGATTCGCATGGCCGTTCGCAAGCAGGGGACCAAGGGCGCCGGCAAGGGGCGCGGAAAGGGGAAGGGGAGCCCCAAGGGTGGATATGGAGCGCTTCCTCCCAAGGAGTCGCAGCGAATCTCCCTCGAGCGGGCCATCGAGCTGACGCAGCGCTACCGCAAGGCCGCGCCGGCGTCCGAGCATGCTGGCTTCTTCTGGGCCGACGGCCTTCAAGCGATCCTGTCGCAGCCCGGCTGTGTGGGGATCCGGTACTATCACGGCCTTGGCCCCGATGGGACGTACCAGCCGGTGATCGTCGGCGTTGACGAGAGTGGCAACGACATCACGAAGGTCGGGAAGGCCAGGAAGGGCGCACGCATGGCCGCCCTCGCCAGCGCCGGCGAAGCGGTGCTGCTCGACCAGCACTATCCGTGTCCTCCGTACTGCCCCACCGATTCGCCACTGCTCTAGTCGGGACGCCGGTCGACCCCTCGGCTACATGCGGCCTGGATGACGTTCTCCGTTTTCTTGATTCCGACGATCGCGGTGCTGGCGCAACTCATGCCACCCATCGCGGTCGTCCCGGCGTGGCGGAGGACGTCGCCGGCCCGCAAGTGGATCACGATCTGGTGCCTGGTCTTTTTTCTCTCGGACCTGGTGCAGCTGGGGCTGGCAGTCACACGGGGCAATAACCTCTGGATCTTCACGTACCTTCAGCCCATCGAGGATACGCTCCTCCTGTGGGCGCTGTCGCATTGGCAGACGCGACCGGTGACGCGTATCGCGCTGCGTATCGCCATTCCCTTGGTCGTCGCGACCTACGTGGCGATCGCCATCGTCGCCGGGGAGCTCGACACGTTCCGGACCTTCTCGGGTCCGTTCCGCGCCCTGCTGATGATGCTGTGCACCGCGTATACACTGATCTCCAACGTGGCGGCGTCGCCGGAACGCGCCTGGAACCACGATTGGCTCTGGACGACGATCGGGGTCCTGCTGTATTTCGGGTTGCTCGTCATCATCGACCCCATCGCCGCGGCCATGGGGCCTGACCAACTCGTCGCAATGCGCCGCTTGTACAACGCGCGCTCCTTCGGCGATGTCCTCGCTTTCGTCCTCATCTGGAGGGGAATGCGGTGCCCGCTTCCGACCAGCTCTACTGGATCTACCTAGCGGGAGCACTCGCGGTCGGGGTCATTCTGGCGGCTCTGTTGGCGGCGCTGTTCATCTACCAGCGACTCAACCTCAAGCTCCACCAGACGTACGCCAAGAAGCTCCTCGACGCACACGAAGAGGAGCGTGCGTGGGTCGCCCGCGAGGTGCACGACGACGCCCTGCAGCGCGTCGCGATCCTGCAGCACGAGCTGAGCGAGTGGGATTCGGGGGAGCCATCGGTGGGCGATGGGCCCGAGCGCGCCTCGATGCGCGTCGACGCGCTGCGCATCGATGCGCTGCGCTCCGAGCTGCAGGACCTGGGAGTGATGCTGCGTCGCGTCGCCCACCGGCTGCACCCGGCGATCATCGACCAGGGAGGGCTCCTGCCGGCCCTCGACCAGCTCTCGTCGGACGTGAGCCGCGCCTCGGGGATCGACGTCGAGACGAGCTTCGAGGACGTCGGGCACGCGTCACAGCTTTCGCGCGAGCGCGCGCTCATGCTGTATCGCATCGCGCAGGAGGGACTGCGCAATGTCAGCAAGCACTCGGGTGCCAAGAAAGCTCGCCTGCGGACTCGTAACACCGGCGGGGGAATCGAGCTGTCCATTCAGGACTTCGGACAGGGCTTCGAGTCCACCGATCCGAGCAAGAGCGCCGGGTTGGGACTGATCTCCATGGCCGAACGTACACGACTCGCCGACGGGCGCTTCGAGATTCGATCGACCCCCGGCGAAGGGACGACCATTCGCGTCACCGTACCAGTCAAGGGATAGGAAGGTCCGCATGCGCCGCACACTTGTCCTGATCTGCGACGATCATCCGCTCATGAGTCACGGGCTCCGCGCCCTGCTCAAGCCGAGCTTCGTCGTCGTTGGGGTGGTGAACGACGGGCGAGAGGTCGTCGACCAGATCGGTCGCACCAAGCCCGAGATCCTCCTGCTCGACCTCTCCATGCCCCATCGCAACGGGCTGGAGCTCCTCCCGGACATCACCGCCGCCTTTCCCGCGCTCAAGGTCCTCGTCGTCACCATGCACGTGGACCGTGCGCTGGCCGACCTGGCGCTGCAGAAGGGGGCCCACGGCTTCATCCCCAAGGAAGCGTCGGCCGAGGAGCTCAATGGCGCGATCGAGGCCGTGCTGGCGGGCAAGCTCTTCATCTCGCCCCGAGTCCCCCGTCGCTCGTTCCGCGACACGGCGGCGCTGCAGCACCCGGCGCTCGATCGCCTGACCCCGCGCCACCTCCAGATCCTGCGCCTGATCGGCGACGGCAAGTCGACCGGCGATATCGCCGAAACGCTCGGCGTCTCGCCCAGAACGGTCGAGTTCCACCGCGCCAGCATCAGGAAAGCACTCGGCATCACCACCGAGTGGGGATTGATGCGTTTCGCCATCATGCTGCCACCTGAGGGACAGGATGGGGACTCAGATGGTGAATTGGTGATCCCGGTCGAGCCTGGAGACAGCGCGGCGCAGCCGCCGGCCCCCCCGTCGACGGGCGACTCGATTCAACACCGCCCCGACGCTGGGGCGCGATGATCGGGGGTTCCTAGCGCAGCGTAGAGGCCGAGGGGGCACCGTCGACCTGAGTCAGATCGTCCAAGACGCGTTTCGATGGGGAGGGGACCGACAAGGTCCCCTCCCTTTTTCGCGTCGGCGATCGACTGGGGCTTGTACGAGTGTACAGCCTTTTCGGGGCGCCGTAACGTGCGTTCCATGAACACCTCGTCACTGTTGATCCTCGAGCCGCCGTACCAGATGGCGCGGCGACTGCACGATGTGTCGCCCGACCTCGGGTCGGTTGCGCTGCTCGATGCCCTCGAGCGTCGCCCGTCGACGAATGACGTGAAGGCGCAGATGGACGTCGCGCCGTGGTGTCCGCTCTGCATCCTGGCCGATGGCGATTCGGGGATGCGTTCGACGCGCCGTCTCCCCAGAACCTGCGTGGTCTTCGGCCTGGCCGACGCCGATGGGGCGAGCGCCATCCTGCGCGCCGTGGCGGCCCGTCCGCGTCCGACGCCGAGTGACATGGTGGAGTGGCTGGTCCGTCGCACGCGCGCCTCGACGCTGTCGCGTACCCTGGCCGACCTGTTCACGCGCCCGGCGCTACGCAGGAACGAGGTGTCGTTCCTCCCGTACACGGTGCGAGAGCAGCTGCGCCTTCTGGGCGACTGGGGGGCGCTGGAGTGGCAGCGCGCGGCGATCCTCGCCGACCTGGCCTCGGATCGCACCTCGGTCAACCGCGTCATCTCGGCCGACGAGCCGAACGCGGCGGAGACGCGCCGCTGGATTCATGAGTTGCTGGGACTGTCGGAGCGCGAGTTCCACCAGCGCTTTGGCTGGGAGTGGGTTCTGGAAGCATCGCTTCGCCGCTCGGGCTTCTTCGAGCGAAAGGGGAAGGTTGTTCGCGCGCTACATCCGTATCGCGTCGTCGCCCCGTCTCCCGATGTGTGGGGAGATGGGATCAGGGAGGAGGGGTTCGGGGGACGTCGGGCGACGGCGTAGCGGACGCTTTTGTGGGGTTGGGTGGAGGGGGAAGGCT
>Ga0116177_10001741_pt1 | contig 16199 bp, 19 predicted proteins | sample AD_STIC10_MetaG_FD_89750 | JGI IMG/M metagenome (GOLD analysis project Ga0116177, IMG submission 89750) | Active sludge microbial communities of municipal wastewater-treating anaerobic digesters from USA - AD_STIC10_MetaG | ecosystem: Engineered > Bioreactor > Anaerobic > Digestate | place: USA... | reverse complement strand
TCTATGTGGTGACGTTGTCGCGCATGAGTTCCGGCGGCGGCGACGTGTTGCAGTGCTGGGGCATGTTCACGCGCTTTCTGTGCGTTGGCCCCGCGCAGGTTGCGCAAGCGCCGACAGTTGAAGTTTCGCCACCTGCGTGATGGGGACTGTCACCGACGGCCGTCCGGCTGACGCGGTGGCGCAAACCAGTCGTCGTGATCGCCAGAAACAAAAAGGCCGGCCCGTTGGGGCCGGCCTTTCTCTTGCTGTCCGGGGCGCGGCTGCACGCGCCAACCGGGCAGGGCAGTCCTAGACGGTCTTGAGGTTGACGGCAGACATCTTGCCCGAGCGCTTGTCAGCTTGCTCTTCGAACGAGATCTTCTGACCGTCAGCAAGGCCGCGAAGGCCCGCGGCTTCCACCGCGCTGATGTGGACGAACACGTCCTTCGAGCCGCCATCCGGCTGGATGAAGCCGTAGCCCTTGGTGGTGTTGAACCACTTCACTGTTCCGGTAGCCATAGTAAGTCTTCCTTGCGTACGTGACGACGGTTCGCGCGAACGCGATCCGCCTGGTTGCATCAAGTGTAGGTGGATGTCGTCAGCATGCGCAGGGTAGCGCGGCCAAGTCGTCGGCCGAAACTCGATATTTCCAGTATAGCGCATATCCGGGGCGCTTGCAAAAGGCGTCGTGCAGTCTCGTGGAGCCACGGAAAACAACGCTTTTGCGCACTTTTGCTTGATTATGTGCGCTAGCGGGCGCATCTCATAACGTGTCGTTCTTTCGTGAGCGCCGGCCTTTGCCGCGCTGGGGCCGGCAGGAGACCCCGATGAGCCTTGATGCCCGCATCCCTGAAATGTCGGAAAAGGAACTGGAGAACCTCCAGGCCAATGCCGAGCGTCTGATGAAGTCAGGGTCCGCGAAACAGCAGGCAGAAGCCGAGCGTCTGTTGCCGATGATCGCTGAGGCGATGGCGGCGCGCAAGGTGGAGCGGTCGGCCGAGATGGCCGAGAAGAAGGTCACGCGGCAGAAGGACATGGCGGCTGCGCGCGCCCGCAAGGCGGCTTCCAAGAAAGCCGAAGCCGAGGCCGCCGCAGAAATCGACAGCGAGTAGTTTTCACCGGAACCGAAAATGAAAAGGCCGGCTCGATGAGCCGGCCTTTCGTATTCTGAAGGTCGCCGCCGGATCAGGCGGCCTCCTCGTCGCCGCCATTGCTGGGGCCGCCACCGCCGCGCCGCACATCCTGCGCCACGATCTGGCGTTTGCCGGCATGGTCGGCGCCGCTGATGATGCCTTCACGCTCCATGCGCTCGATCATCGAGGCTGCACGGTTGTAGCCGATGCGGAGCACGCGCTGGACGTAGGAGGTGGTCGGGCGCTTGTCGCGCACGACGGCCGCCACTGCTTCGCGGTACATGTCTTCTTCCGGATCGCCAGACGAGGTGCCGAAGGCGTTGTCGGAGACGGACGCTTCTTCTTCCACTTCGTCGGTGATGCCTTCGACGTATTGCGGCTGGCCCTGATCCTTCAGCCAGTTCACGACGCGCTCGACTTCCTCGTCCTTCACGAACGGGCCGTGGACGCGCGAGATCTTGCCGCCCGACTGCATCCAGAGAAGGTCGCCCATGCCTAGCAGCTGTTCGGCGCCTTGCTCACCCAGGATGGTGCGCGAGTCGATCTTGGTGGTGACCATGTAGGAGATACGGGTCGGGAAGTTCGCCTTGATCGTGCCGGTGATGACGTCGACCGACGGACGCTGCGTGGCGGTGATGAGGTGGATGCCGGCGGCGCGCGCCATCTGGGCGATACGCTGGACGGCGCTTTCGATGTCCTTGCCGGCGACGAGCATGAGGTCGGCCATCTCGTCGATGATGACCACGATGTGTGGCATCGGCTCCGGCTTGATGAGCTCGTTTTCCCACACCGCTTCGCCGGTCGACTTGTTCCAGCCGGTCTGGACCTGGCGGGTGAGGTGCTCGCCCTTGGCGGCGGCGTCTTCGGCCTTCTGGTTGAAGCCGGCGAGGTTGCGCACGCCCATCTTGGACATGAGCTCGTAACGGCTCTCCATCTCGCGCACGACCCATTTGAGGGCGAGCACGGCCTTCTGCGGGTCCGTGACCACGGGAGCAAGAAGGTGAGGGATGCCCTCGTAGATCGACAGTTCGAGCATCTTCGGGTCGATCATGATGAAGCGGCACTTCTCGGGCGGCAGCTTGAACATCAGCGACAGGATCATCGCGTTGATGCCGACCGACTTACCCGAACCCGTCGTACCTGCGATGAGCAGGTGAGGCATCTTGCCGAGATCGCCGATCATCGGCTGGCCTTCGATGCTCTCGCCGAGTGCGAGGGGCAGGGCCATGCGCGAGCGCGAGAATTCCTGCGCGTTGAGCAGGTCGCGGAGATAGACGGTCTCGCGTGTCGGGTTCGGCAGTTCGATGCCGATGGCGTTGCGGCCAGGGATGACGGCGACGCGCGCAGAGGTCGCGGACATGGCGCGCGCGATGTCTTCGGCAAGCGCGATGACTTTCGACGAGCGAACGCCGGCGGCGGGCTCGAGTTCGAACAGCGTGACGACGGGGCCGGGGCGCACTTCGGTGATGCGGCCCTTGATGCCGAACTCGGTGAGCACGCCGCCGAGGCGGTCAGCCATTTCGAGCAGGCGGGCTTCATCGACGTCCGACGAGCGCGGCGGCGGCACGTCGAGCAGTTCGAGCGGCGGAATGGCGCTGGAGGCGTCGCGAACGCGCGTGGCTTGCGTGGGCGACGAGTTGGCCGCTGTGTTGCGCGGCGCGGCAGGCTGCGCCTGCGACTTGTTGATATTGCGCGGGGCGACAGACGGCGCGGCGGCGACGGGAGCTGGCGCTGCGTCCGGGATCGGCCGGCTTTCGAGAACGCGCGGAACGATCGGGCGTGTGCGTCCGTCTGCGCCTTCGGCTTTCTCGACGGCGGTGAAGAAGCCGCGATCGCCTTCCTCGAAGCCATCTTCTTCGGTGTACACGATGGGCTCGATGACTTCCTCGGGCTTCTTGCCGAGCAGGCGCATCACATTGTCCATCAGGCTGCCCGAAGCAGCGGGACGCGAGGCGAGGGCGGGCACGCCGACGATCGGCGTTTCCGGCGCGTGTTGCGGCTTGTGCATGAGCGCGCGCCACAGGGACGATGCGTCGCTGGCGCCAAGGCCCATGGCCATCGCGGCGAACAGGATCGCGCCAAGACCGGCGAGGGCGGAGGCCCACACCTGCGGATCAGGGATTTTCAGCGCGGCGAACGGCGTCGAAACGATCGACAGCATCAGCTCGCCCACAACGCCGCCGAGGCCGGCGGACATGTTCCAGGATTTCGGGATCGGCCATTCGGCGAGGCAGCAAGCGGCGAACAGGATGGCGGCAAGGCCCCACATCCAGGCGGCCGGGTCCTGCTGGCCGATGCCGAAGGCGCGGCGTACGCCGCCAATCATCAGCGCAAAGCCGAGCAGGATCGCGGTCCAGCCAAAGCCCTGCATCAGCATGTCGCCGAACATCGCGCCGACATGGCCGAACATGTTTTCCGGGCCGGCTTCGATGATGGCGTTGGTGATCGGGTCCTGCGAACGGGCGACCGCCATGTTCAGCGACGGGTCCATCGAATTGTACGATGAGCAGGCGCCGCAGATGAACACGCCCCCGGAGAACGCCATGAGGCCGCTCAGGAAGCGGGCCAGGGCGCTTGAGCCCCTCGCTTCATAGCCGTCCTCGGAATTGGGCGCTCGCGACTGCGGCATGCCTGCGTCCTCGCTCGAACAATCAGGGTTACTGAAGAGAGGCGACACTGGCGTGGGCAGGCTTAACGGGGCGCTACCAAACGAGGTTTTCCACAGGCTCGGAAGAGGAAAATATCGTTACAAACCCGTTGTGAATTGAGGCGGGGCGGTTTGCAAAAAAGGGTCCCGGACGCCACGTCGGGCATCCGGGACCATCCCCATGATCCAGCCTTGCGGTGGTTCACCAGGACAGCTGTAGCCAGGTTTGGGGTTGGCGCACGGGGAAGGGTGCCGGCGGACCTGGCGGGGCTTCCGCTTGCCCTGTTCAGGGGCGGGTGCCCGAGTGGGCGCCTAAAATTTGTGCAATTGCGAAGGAGTCCAGAAGGCCGCAGGGGGGCTCTGCTTGTCCAATAGGCAGCGCGACGCCCCTATCAGACCTCGCATCGTCCGGGGGCGATCACGTCGCTGTGGTGGGTGCGTCTGTTTTTAGCGCCGGTTGCCAGTCAACCTCAGGGGAGACAAATGTTGAACAAGATCAGTCGATTGGATCGACTTTCACTTTGGGGGACTGGCTTGAAAGCCGGTCTGGCCGCGATTGCGGCAGGGTTCCTTTTCACCACGCTTTCGCCGGCAATGGCCCAGCCTCCGGCTGAAGCCCCGCCCGCCGCCGAAGCGCCTGCTGTCGCAACGGAAGCGGTTGCGCCTGAAGCTGTGGCTCCGGAAGCGGCCGCTCCTGAAGCGGCTCCGGCCGAAGAAGCAGCGCCTGCCGCTGTCGAACTGACGGTCGACAAGGGCGACACGACCTGGATGCTCGTTTCCACGGTTCTCGTGCTGCTCATGATCATCCCGGGCCTCGCGCTCTTCTACGGTGGTCTCGTCCGCTCGAAGAACATGATCTCGCTGCTCAGCCAGGTCCTGATCGTCACCGCGATCGGTATGCTTGCCTGGGTCGGCTGGGGCTATTCGATGGCCTTCACCGACGGCGGGGCGCTCAACAAATTCGTTGGCGGCTTCTCGAAGGTCGGCCTCGCGGGCGTTGATACGGCAACCATGGTCGAGAGTTTCTCGGTCGGCGTCGCCATTCCCGAGATCGTCTTCGTCGCCTTCCAGATGACCTTCGCCTGCATCACCACCGCGCTCGTGCTCGGCGGCGTTGCTGAACGTGCGAAATTCTGGGGCGTTGTCCTGTTCGCCGTCCTGTGGCCGATCGCTGTCTATTACCCGATGGCCCACATGGTCTGGTGGTGGGGCGGCCCGATCATGGCATCGGATCCTGCCAACGCTCAGGCTCTTGCCGATGGCGCTGGCCTCATCTGGTCCTTCGGCGCGCTCGACTTCGCGGGCGGCACCGTGGTCCACATCAACTCGGGTATCGCTGCTCTCGTCGGCGCCCTGATCCTCGGCAAACGCAAAGGCTACAAGGTTGAGCCGATGCGTCCGCACAACCTGACGTTCACGCTGATCGGCACCGGCCTCCTGTGGGTCGGCTGGGTTGGCTTCAACGCCGGCTCGAACCTCGAAGCGAACGGCTATGCTGGTCTCGCACTGATCAACACGTTCGTTGCTACGGCTGCTGGCGCTGTCTCCTGGGGCCTCGCCGAAGCGGTGTTCAAGCGCAAACCCAGCCTGCTGGGTATGGCTTCGGGCGCTGTTGCGGGTCTTGTCGCGATCACGCCTGCCGCCGGCTTCGCCGGTCCGGTTGGCGCAATCGTTCTCGGCCTCGTGGTTGGACCGATCTGCCTGTTCGCCTGCTCGGGTCTCAAGAACCTCATCGGTTATGACGACTCGCTCGACGTGTTCGGCATCCACGGCGTGGGCGGCATCGTCGGCGCCATCGGCACCGGCGTCGTCGTCGCTCCGTTCCTGGGCGGCGCGGGCATCGTCGACTACGCCAATGGCGGCGCGACGGTTTACCCGGGCATCCTCGAGCAAGTCATTGCTCAGGCCAAAGGCGTCGGCGTCACCATCGTCTGGTCGGGCGTCGGCTCGGCCGTGGTCTGGTTCATCGTCAAGCTGCTCACCGGCGGCCGCGTGAAGGACGAGATTGAGGAAGAAGGTCTCGACCTGAACGAGCACGGCGAAGTGGCTTACCACTCGTAAGTTCGACTGTTTCCACCCCTGCCCAGACCGGCGTTGCCGGCGCGGCGCCAGAGGGCGGGAGAGGGAAGTGGGGGCGCGGCTTGATTGCCGCGCCCCTTTTTCTTTTGGCCCCGCCGGGTCTATGTCTCGGACATGGCCGATCCGAAAATCCATCGTTGCGACGTCGCTATTGCCGGGGGAGGGCCTGTCGGGCTGACGCTGGCGCTGGCGCTCGCCCATCGCGGGTATGATGCGGTCGTGGCCGATGCCGGGCTGCCGCCGGGCAAGAACGGAAAAACGGACAGCCGGGCGTATTTCATCGCCTACGGCGTCTGGCGCATCTTCAAGGCGCTGGGGCTGGACCAGAAGCTGCTCGCCGGCGCCGAGGCGGTGACGCAGGTCGAGGCCGAGGGGCGGATCGGCGGGATCAATTTCATTGCCGAAGACTGCGCCGAGCCGGTGCTCGGCTACATGATCGAAGCGAGCGCGCTGGCCGAGGCGCTTCATGCGGCGGTTGCGGCCGAGAAGCGGGTGACGCTGTTGTCGGGCGCGCGGATCGCGAGCGTCGAGCTTGCCGATCCTTGTGCGGTGCTGAAGCTGGCGGATGCGGAAATCCAGGCGCCGCTGGTTGTGGGCTGCGATGGCGCGCGGTCGATCGTGCGCAAGGCGGCGGGCCTCAGGTTCGAGGGGCATGATTACGACGCGACCGCAATCTCGACGACGGTGAAGCTCGGCCAGCCGCACAATGGGGCGGCGCGTCAGGTCTTCCTGCCGAACGGGCCGATGGCGGTGCTGCCGCTGACGGGCGATCGCGCCAACCTGATCTGGACGGAGAAGGCGGCGGTCGCGGCGGCGCTGGTGGCGCTTGATGATCGCGGGTTTGAGCTGGAGCTGGCGAAGAAGGCGGGCGATTTTCTTCCCGGCGCGACGCTGGCGGGCGCGCGGCATTCCTTCCCGATCGGGCTTTATGTGGCGGAGCGGTTCGATGCGCATCGTGTCGCGCTGGCCGGGGATTCCGCGCATGTGATTCATCCGCTGGCGGGGCAGGGGCTGAATCTCGGATTGAAAGATGTCGCCGCGCTGGTCGATGTGATCGCGACGGCGGGCAAGGCCGGGCTCGATATCGGCGCGGCGAGTGCGCTGGAGTCATATACGCGCTGGCGCCGGTCGGACGTTGCGGCGACGGCTGCGGCGATGGAGGGTTTCGCGCGCGTGTTCTCGGCGCCGTTGCCGGTGCGGCTCATCGCGGGACTGGCGATGTCGGCTGCGGGGTCGGTGCGTGAGGCGCGCAAGGTTTTTGCGAAAGAGGCCGGCGGCGATCTGGGCGAGCTGCCGACGCTCATGGCGCGCTGAGGCGTTCGCGCTTGCGGCGAGTTGGGGTGGTAGTGGGTGAGCCGCCGCTACTCGCGCTTCAGGCCGAGTTCGGTGAGGCGGCCGAGGTAGGCGGCCATGCGGCTGGATTTTTCGTCGCCGAGTTCGCGCAGATAGGACCAGGTGAACAGGCCCGTGTCGTGGCCGTCGTCGAAACGGATGCGGAGCGCATAGCGGCCGACGGGGTCGGCGCCGAGGACGCCGACATTGCGTTTCCGCGCGGGGGGAGGCGGGCGGTCGCCGCCATGGCCTTTGGTTTCGGCGCTGGGGCTTTCGACGCGCAGGAGCTCGTAGGGGATCGTGGCCTCATGGCCATCGTCGAAGCGGATCAGGAGTTCGGCCCGGTCGCGTTGGAAGCGCAGTTCGAGAGGCCAGGGGGGCGGCGCCTTTTCGGCAGCCATCAGGTCGTCGCGCCGATATCGCGGGCTTCATCGCGCAGCATCACGGGCACGCCATTACGGATCGGAAAGGCCAGGCCGGCGGCGCGGCTGATCAGCTCGTTGGTTTCGCGATCATAGGTGAGGGCGGAGCGCGAGACGGGGCAGACGAGAACCTCAAGCAGGCGGGGATCGACGCCCTGATCGATCACGGCGTCGGGCGCCGCGGTCTTGCTGTTCGATTCTGATGCAGTCTGCGCTGAGCTCATTGAACGTATCCACCGCCCTGTCCCGGTCGCTCCATCTGTAGCAGAGATATGAGCGCCGCGCACCTGTCCTCGAGTGTGCGCGCTTCGAGGAGCGCCTGCTTCTCCGGATTCGTAAAGGGGCAGCCCGCCGAAAGTGAGTTGATAAGCGTGTCGACCGGCGCCTCTTCGACGGCGGTCCAGTCTGCCTTCATGGCGCCGCGCTCAAGATAGGACTGGAGCGCTGCGATGAGGCGGGCGCGGGCGGACTCATCGAGCGCGGGCTGGCGGTCGAGGTCGCTGGCGAAGGCCTCCCAGTCGGCGCGGACGATGCGATAGGCCCCGTCATGCTTGATCTCTTCGCGGACGCGGAATCGCGTGATTCCCGTGAGAGCGATGAGATAACGGCCATCCTCCGTCTCCTGGAATCCGGTGATCCGGCCGGCGCAGCCGACCTCGGCGAGGTTGGGGCTGTCGGTGTCGGAGGGAGTTGCGGGGGTTACGATGCCGGCGGGCTGGATCATACCGATCAGCCGGTGGCCTACCAGGGCCGCGTCCACCATGGAGAGGTAGCGCGGCTCGAAAATGTTGAGCGGGAGCACGGCCTTCGGGAAAAGCAGAGCCCCTCCCAGCGGGAAGACCGGAATGGCGACGGGCAGTTCAGACGGTTTGCGATAGACGCGCGGCAAAGCCATGGTCCTCTACGAAAAGACGACCCCACACGGAACGCCGTCAACGTAGCATGAAATGGCTTGCCGCGCGACTGAGTCCAGTCCCGGCTCGCCCGCGCGGGGTGATCAGGGCGTGAAGGCGTGGACCAGCAGGGCGCCGCCGATTGCGATATAGGCGAGCATCGTGCCGATCGTGCCGACAAGCCGGCCCAGCGAAAATCCGCCTGTCGAAGCGAGACCGACCGCATGCAGAATGCGCGCGACGACAAGCGTGGCGCCGACGATGTGGATGTACCAGGCGGGCATGGACAGAAGGGCAAGGCCGGCAATGCCCACGGCCAGGATCGGGACATCTTCCACGGCGTTGAGCTGGACGCGGGTGACCCGGCTGAATTCGGGCGTTGTCTCGCCCGACGGCACTTTCAGCGCGCCACGGCGGCCGCCGACATAGAATTTCAGGCCGAGCATCACGAGCGTGAGCAGACCGATGTAAAGCGCGGCCGCGTGTACCGGCGTCATGTTGATGAGAATGTCCACATTGTCCTCCCTGGGGCGGGAGGACAATGGACTACATTCTGGCATTTGCGAAAGAGAGCAGATGGCCTCGGGGAGGAAGCCTCGTCATCTGGAGGAGTGGGTAGAGCTCTGCCTCCACAGGATCGACCTTGCCGGGCCAAGATGACAGCAGGGTTGCAGCCACATTATATCGGCGCCGCCCCCCTTCGCGACGGCAGGAGGCAGGCCTAGGTCTTCCGCACGGGCAGGGACCCGCCGGCGAACAGGGACGGTATTCGCGACCCGACGCGGCCCACGACTGCCCGCAGATCTGTCCCGACATGCCGCGTGCAGAGGGACGAGAAGGACGTGTCTCAATGAAAAGCCCGATGAAGATGATTCTGACTGGCTCCCTGCTTGCGCTGTCGGCCGCGATGCCGCTGAGCGCACTTGCGGCGCCGCCCAAGGCGCATGTGTCCAAGCGCCATGAGGAAGCGACGACAGGCGCGATCACCTCGGTGAGCGCAACGGAAGTGAAGCTGGCCAACGGCGACACGTTCAAGCTGGCGCCCGGGGTGAGTACGACCGGATTCAAGGCGGGTGAGAACGTGAAGGTGCGATGGAGCATGAAGGACGGGGCCAAGTTCGCGGAGAATATCAGCGCCGCCAAGTAACCGATTTCCCGACCCCTCCCCGGGATGCCTACGGACGGAGCCCTCGGCTCCGTCCGTTTTTCGTTTGCGGGGGCTTGCAGAGTGGAAGTTAATTAGCTAAACAGTTAAATATATCGAACGGCGGAAGCCCATGGACGCGATCTTTGAAGCATTGGCCTCGTTGCCGCGCCGCAAGATACTGGCGTTCCTTTCGGCGACAGATCTGACCGCCGGCGAGATTGCGTCGCGCTTCGCGATGAGCAAGCCGGCGATCTCCAAGCATCTCCAGATTCTCGAAAATGCAGGTCTCGTGACGGCGACACGTGAAGGCCAGTTCATTCGGTATGCGCTGGTTCGCGAGAGTCTGGTCAACACGCTGAACAGTTATGTGCAGGAAGTCTGTCCCGTTTCCCGCCCGTTGAAGCGGGAGAGCCGGAAGCTGTCGCGCGGGGCAGGGCGAGAACCGAAGGCGGGCAAGGCAAAGGCCTGACGCTGCGGCGCCACGGCCATGTTGGAGGGCGCGTGATGAAGCTGGTTGCTGGTTCCGAGCGAATGGTCGCTGGTCCTGACGCCGATCCGGGTCGCGGGCGCGTTCGATGGAAGCCGGTCAAGTCGATCTGGATCGGCGCCATGACTGTCATCGGCGTTGTGTTCGCGCCATTCACGGCGACATGGGATGCGGTGGCGGTGTTTGTCGTGCTGAGCGGCATCACGCTATGCGCCGGGCACTCCGTTGGAATGCACAGGCGGCTGATCCACAACAGCTTCGATTGCCCGCTCTGGCTGGAATACCTGATGGTGGAACTTGGCGTGCTGGTGGGCATGGCCGGGCCGATCGGCATGATGAAGCAGCATGACCTGCGCGACTGGGCGCAACGCCAGCCCGCGTGCCACGACTATCTCTGTCACCGGCGCGGCTTCTGGCGGGATGCGTGGTGGCAACTGCATTGCGACATCGTGATGGAGAAGGGGCCGCGCTTCGAGCTTGAGCCGCGCATCCGGCATGATCGCATCTATGCGTGGATGGAGCGGACGTGGATGTGGCACCAGCTTCCGCTGGCGTTGATCCTGTTCGCGATCGGGGGATGGGGGTGGGTTGTGTGGGGCGTGGCGCTGCGTGTAAGCGTGTGCGTTACCGGGCATTGGCTTGTCGGACACTACGCCCACCGCGAGGGCAGGCAGCGGCCGATGACATGGCGCGTGCGCGGCGCCAGCGTGCAGGGGCGTGACGTGCCGATAGCGGCGCTGCTGAGCATGGGCGAAAGCTGGCACAACAATCATCACGCCTTTCCCGGCTCTGCGCGAATTGGCCTTGCGCCCAACCAGCCCGATCCCGGCTGGTGGTTGATCGTGGCGCTGGAGAAAATGGGGCTGGTCTGGAATGTCGTAACGCCAGCAACAATGAAGCTGCGACCCGAACTGGAAAAGCTGAGGGAGCGACCTCAGGGGTGTCCTTTCTGCGATGCGGTCAGGCGCAAGCTGGGCTTGCCCGCCTGAGGCTTGCAACCTAGGACGGGAGCAACAGGGAGCGCTGCATGGCAGGGCAGGTATCCGGCGGAGACCGGCTTTTCAGATCGATCCAGGCGGCGAAGCCGAAGCTGGTGACGGGCGTGCCCGATGGCATGCTGGCGCAGACCATCATGCTGTGCGAGGCGTCGCCGGATTTCCCGTACATTGCGTGCGCGCGCGAGGAAGAGTGCATCGGCGTCGCGTGCGGCGCGGCGATGGCGGGCGAGCGGGCGCTGGTGATGGTGCAGAATGCCGGGCTGCTCAATTCGCTGGGTGCGCTGGCGACGATGGGGCTGCGCTATGGCTTGCCGTTTGTCATCGTCGTGACGAACCGGGGCGCGCTGGCTGATCCCAACGGCTACGACATCGAGAAGCGTGAAGCGTTCGATGCAGGCGTGCGGCCGATGGCGCGGGTGTTCGATTTCGACGCGAGCGATTTCCCCGACGACCTGATCCCGGCGGCGTTCAAATGGGCGGAGGCGGCGCGCAAGCCTTTGATCCTCGCGCTCGAGAAGCGGCTGGGTGCGGAGGCCGCGGCATGAGCAATCTCAGCAATCTTCCCTCGCAGAAGGATGCGATCGCTGCGGCGCTGGCGCTTTATCCGACGCGGCCGTTTGCTGTGTCGGATATCGGCTCGCAGTCGGGCTGGCTGAAGGCTTCGGGTCATGACGCGCGCAATCTCTATGTCTCAGGGCCGATGGGTCTGGCGACGTCGATCGCGCTGGGGCTCGCGGCTGTGCGGCCGGATGAGCAGGTGCTCGCGATCGCGGGCGATGGCGCGCTGGCGATGAACCTGACGTCGCTGGCGACAATTGTCGGCGCGAAGCCCAAGAACCTGTCCATCCTATTGGTGGACAATCGCGTCTATGAATTCACGGCCTCGGTGCCGACGCCGACACGCGAGATGGATTGGCTGGCAGTGGGCCGAGCATTCTTCGGCGCGGACCAGTGCATGAGACTGTCTGATCTGACGCCTGAGCGTTGGGCGGGCGTGGCGCGCCCGGCAATGATCGTCGCGGACATTGCCGCAGCGCCGGCGAAGCCGCCCGCGCTGGGCATGACGCCGGCGATTATCCGGCTGGAATTTCTGAAGGCGAGCAAACAGGGCTGAGTCGGCGCAATGCCGCGCCTCACAGATGACCTGGTCGCGCATCTTGTAATTACCGAACGTTCGGTATATATTGATTGTGAGATCAGGAGATGCTTGTGGCGCGTCCGCAGTCGATCAGTGAGCAAGAGCTGCTGTCCCGGCTGGGGCAGGTGTTCCGCGATGTCGGTTATGAGGGCGCATCTGTTGCGGTTCTGTCGGAAGTGACAGGGCTGCAGAAAGCGAGCCTTTATCATCGCTATCCTGGCGGGAAGCAGGAGATGGCGGACCACGTCCTGTCGGCGGCGATGGACTGGTTCGGCGAGAATGTGATCGCGCATCTCAACGCAGATGGCCCGCCGGAGCGGCGGCTGGCGGAGATCACGCGAAGTCTGAGCAAGTTCTACGATGGTGGGCGGCAGGCGTGTCTGCTGAACGTGCTGGCCTCGCCGCGTATCGAGACGGGGCCGTTCTCGCCTGCGATCAAGGCGGCGATCGAACAGCTGATCGATGGGTTTGCGAAGCTGGCGCGCGATGCGGGGCTTGGCGTGCGTCTGGCGCGGGAGAGGGGAGCGCGGGCGCTGATGCTGCTGCAGGGCGGGTTGGTGTTGTCGCGGGGGCTGGGGGCGATTGAACCGTTCCGGCAGGCGCTGAAGGCGTTGCCGGGAGAATTGCTGAAGGAGTGAAGCGCGTCATGACGCACAAATATCTCTCCACGCTTTTTACCGACGACGTGAAGGCCGCGCAGGCCGAGAATGGCAGCCGCGCTGCTTATGCACGGTTCGACGGGCCCGCGGAGGCGGACGAGCTGACGGAGGCCGAAGCCGACTTCATCGCCGTGGGGACAGTTTCTACATGGCGACGGTGTCGGAGAATGGATGGCCCTACATCCAGCATCGCGGTGGGCCAGCGGGCTTCCTGAAAATGCTGGATACGAAGACGCTGGCCTTCGCGGACTTTCGTGGCAACCGGCAGCACATCAGCGTTGGCAATATCGCGCACGACGATCGGGTGTCGTTGTTCCTGATGGACTATCCGCGTCAGGCCAGGCTGAAGATTCTCGGACGCATGCAGGCGGTGGATCTGGCGGACAAGCCGGAGCTGGCCGCGTCTTTGGCGACGCCGGGCCATAAGGCGAAGATTGAGCGTGCGCTGGTTATCAAGGTCGAGGCGTTCGACTGGAACTGCCCACAGCACATCACGCAGCGCTTCACGCTGGCTGAGATAGAGCCTGCGGTCAGTTCGCTGCGGGCGAAGATTGCAGACCTTGAAGCCAAGCTGGCCGAGCGGGCGGCTTAGCGGGCGCGCAAGCTCAGACTACCGGAAGCGAAGTGCCGAGAGGCGGCGGCGGCCTTCTTTCACGATGTCGGATTTCGGGCCGAGGGCTTCGAAGATCTTGAAGAGCTGCTCCTTGGCGGCGCCTTCCTTCCACTCGAAGTTCTTGTCCAGGATGGCGAGGAGCTGGTCGACAGCTTCCTCGTGCTTTTCCTGACCAGCGAGAATGCCGGCCAGCTCGAAGCGGGCGTCCCAATCCGTCGGCGTGTTGTTGACGCGGGTGCGGAGCTCCAGCGCCTCGTCCGGTTTCGACGTGTGGCTGGCGAGGTCGAGTGTCGAGAACACGCCGATGGCGGAAGGGTGCTTGCGGTTGGCTTCCGGGATCATCTCGGCGATCTGGCGCGCGCGCTCGATGTCGCCTGCCTTGATGTAGCAGCGCGAGAGGCCGGCGAGGGCTTCGATATTGTCTGGCTCCATTGCCAGCGCCGCGGCATAGATTTCGGCGGCGGCGGGGAAGTCGCCTGCGTCGGAGGCGTCTTCGGCGGCGGCGAGCAGTTCGGCGAGGCTCGGGCCGTCGGCTGCGCTGCCGTCACCTTTCAGCTTGTTGATGAAGGCGCGGACCTGGCTCTCGGGCAGGGCGCCCATGAAGGCGTCGACAGGCTGGCCATTGCGGAACGCGACCACGGTCGGGATCGACTGCGAGCCTGTCATCTTGGCGATCTGGCTGAACACGCCGGGGTTCTTGTCGACGTCGATCTTGACCATCTTCACCGCGCCATCGCTCTCGCCGACGACCTTCTCGAGCGTCGGGCCCAGCGAGCGGCACGGGCCGCACCAGGTCGCCCAGAAATCGACGATGACGGGGACGGATTTCGAGGGCTCGATCACGTCAGCCATGAAGGTCTGATCGGTGCCGTCGATGACGTGCGGGCTTTTCGCTCCGCCGCCAGCGGGGGGACGGCCTGCGCCTGCGCCGATGATGTCCACGCAACAGCTCCTGAAACTCTGGCGGGCCGGTTCAGGCCCCGTTGGACCACTAGATGGGCGCGCACCCCTGAAACAGCAACGTTCTCAGGCTGCGCCCAGTTTTGTGAAGTCTATGCGGGTCACCGTATGGCCCGTCGCTTCGGCAAAGCCAAGGAAGTCGTCCCGCGAAATCGACGTGGTCATGTCGTTGCGCAGAGGGTGAAAATTGAGCGTTTCATGGGCCAGAAGCGCCTCTTCCAGAACAAAACGCACACGTTTTGCCTCATCATTGAGCACCGAAAAGCCGGTCACCGAGCCGGGGGTGACGCCCAGCGCATCCCACAGGAGGGGGGCATCGGTGAAGGACAGGCGCTGGGTTCCAAGCGCCCGGTGAACCTGGTTGAGGGCGAGCTGGCTGCTTCCCAGCGCAGAGATCAGCACCAGCTGGCCGCTTTTGTCTTTCATGAAGAGGTTCTTGGTGTGCCCGCCCGGCAGGTCGGCCTTCACCTTGTGGCTTTCGGCGACGGTGAAGACTTTGGCGTGGGTCATCGTGGTCGTGCGTATACCCAGCCTGTCGAGCAGGGCAAAGAGCGGCTTTTCCGGCTCGCGGCTGAAATCGTCCTGCGCCGGCATGGTGCCGCGTGAGGAGGGAGCGCCTGAGGGCGTGCTTTGCTCTGTCATGATCGCTGGTCTAGATGTCGTGACAGCGAATTTGAAGGCCAGTTACGCGGGAATCCCATGCGCCTCGACTGCTACAAGATCCACGAATGGGCGCCGCAGATCGTGCCGGGGCAGGGGCGGCGCGAATGGATGGACGCCTTTCAGGACCGGCACCCGTATCGCTGCCTGCCGCTGACCATGGCGAACTGCACGGGCTGGGAAATTCTCTGTCCCGTCGGGCTGACCATCGAATGGGATGGCGGGATGATGGAAGCCAACATCAAGATCACGGGCGATGAAGCCTGGCCGCCGGTGAAGAATGTCGCCGACAGCCATTTCCGGCGTGGCATCGTCACCTTCCACACCGGCCACCTGTTCCGCACCGAGCCGGGCTGGCGCGTGTGGACGATGGGCCCGCCGAACGAGCCGAAGGACGGCATCTATCCGTTGCAGGGCCTCGTCGAGACAGAGTGGCTGCCTTTCCCGTTCACCATGAACTGGCAGATGACGCGCCCCGGAAAAGTGCGCTTCGAAAAGGGCGAGCCGTTCTGCTTCATCACGCTGGTGCAGGACACCAAGCTTGAAGAGGTGCAGCCCTCGCTGCGCCTGCTGGCCGACAATCCGGAGCTCAACGAGGAGTTCAAGGTCTGGGCCGAAAGCCGGGGCGACTTCAACAAGCGCCTGCAGAGCCGCGAGGCCGAAGCCATGAAGGAACGCTGGCAGCGCCATTACATGAAGGGCGAGAAGGTCGCGGGCGGGCAGGCGGAAACCCACCAGACCAAGCGGAAACTCAAGGAACCCAAGGCGCCGCCCAAGCCTTTGCCGGGGCTTGGAGGATAGCTGAGAGGCGCCCCTTGCGCCCGTCGCTGCTTTTGGCTTATAGACCCCCCTCCCGAGGCCCTTAGGGGTCTTTTTACCCAGTGAGCGGGCGTAGCTCAGGGGTAGAGCACGACCTTGCCAAGGTCGGGGTCGGGCGTTCGAATCGCCTCGCCCGCTCCAAAAACTCTCTAAAAACAGACGGTTAGCGACACTCCTCCGAGTGTGGCGAAGCCGTTTTTTGGTTTGGGGTGGGATTGGGGCACGCCCTCCGT
>Ga0116177_10001739_pt1 | contig 16211 bp, 13 predicted proteins | sample AD_STIC10_MetaG_FD_89750 | JGI IMG/M metagenome (GOLD analysis project Ga0116177, IMG submission 89750) | Active sludge microbial communities of municipal wastewater-treating anaerobic digesters from USA - AD_STIC10_MetaG | ecosystem: Engineered > Bioreactor > Anaerobic > Digestate | place: USA... | reverse complement strand
CCAGGGACTCATCCGGGTGGAGCGCCGCCGTATCTCGGTGGCCAACCGCGGCACGCTCAAGCAGCTCGCGCAAGCCCGCGTCTGACCGTCGGCTGACCGCTCCGCGAAGCGCGGAGCGGCCGGCCTGGTCGCGCCCATGCTCGTCCCTCCCTTCGCCCGCCTTACCGTCCACCGGCCGTCGTGATGCGAGTTCGATTCTGGGGAACGCGCGGTTCCTGTCCCTCCCCTGGACCGGCGACGGTGCGGTACGGTGGCAACACCACGTGCGTCGAAGTGCGCACCGACGACAACCACCTCGTGATCCTCGATGCCGGCACCGGCATCCGCGAGTTGGGGCGATCGTTGATCACGCGCGCCGACGGGAAGCCCATTCGCGGCGAGATCTTCTTCTCCCACGCGCACTGGGACCACATCCAGGGGCTCCCGTTCTTCACGCCGACCTTCCAGGCAGGGAATCACTTCACGCTGTGGGGATCGCCGTCGCTCGAGCGGTCGCTGGAAGTCGTGCTGCGGCAGCAGATGAGCCCCGTCGTCTTTCCCGTGGGCTTCGACCAGCTCAGCGCGCGCATGGAAGTGCGCACGCTCGACCGGGAGGACCACGCGGGGCCTGGCTACGACATGCGCACCATCAACGTGCGCCATCCGGGGAGTGCGTTAGGCTTCCGCCTCTCGCCGTCGGCCCGGCCGGGGCGCTCGGTGATCTTCATCCCGGACAACGAACTCGACCCGTTCGGCGACCACGCCGACGCCGCCTCGTCTCGCGAGGCGCTGGTGGACTTCGCCCGCGGGGCCTCGATCCTCATCCATGACGCGATGTACACGGGGACCGAGTACATGGACCATCGCGGCTGGGGGCACTCCTCGTACCGCGACGCCGTGGACTTCGCGATCGCGGCCGAGGTGGAGACGCTGGTGCTGTTTCACCACGAGCCGGACCGGAGCGACGAGGCCCTCGACGAGATGCTGGCGCTCTGCCACAAGATGGTCGGCGAGCGCAATGGCTCGGTGAACGTCATCGCCGCCACCGAGGGGATGGAGCTGACGCTGTAGGGCGTCGCGCGCGACGATGCGCGCATGCCGCACCGTCGCGCCCCTCCCGTCCGGCCGCTCCTGTCCGCCTAACGACGGAGCAGGTACGCCAGCTTGAGGAAGATCCCGTCGTTCTGCCGCCGCAGGTCGGTGTCGAGCGGGATCCCCGGCGACCGCCAGCCATCGCCGTAGCCGATGAAAGCGGTGGTCCCCGGCGAGGGCTCGTACTGGATGAGCCAGTCGGTCCTGAGCGAGCGCAGGTCGGTGGCGCCCACGGCCTTCCCCTTGGCGTCGAAGAGCGGGAACGTGGTGCCGCGCAGCCGCAACGCCGCCACGCGATCGGCGCGATACTGGGAGACCACACGGAAGAACAGCGCGCGCGTGGGCTGGTACTCGGCCTTGAGCCGCGGGATCGTCACCCGCGCATACGTCGACTGGTCACCGGCGCGCTGGATGCGCGAGTTCGTGACCGTCGCCTCGATGCGCGTCCCCGCTGACGGGCGCACGAGGAGCGATGCGGTCGCCCGCAGTTCGTTCCCCTCGATCCCCTCGACAAAGATCGGGACGGCGCCGCTCGAGAGCGAGACGGAGCCATTGACTCGCCCGAACACCGGCGAGGTGACCGAGAGGGACGACGACCAAAGGTCGCCGAGTCGCGTCGACGGATCCCAGGCGACGAGTTGTCCCTCGATGGTCGGCGCGCGCAGCCCCTGCGCCACGCTCTGGTCCACCTGGAAGAAGCGACGATTCACCGTCGGCGAGATGGACCACCCGCCGCGCAACGTGATGAAGCCGCTGAGCTGGTCCTGCCCCTCGATCTGCGCGTCCTTCGACAGCGAGCCGTACTTCCAGTAACGCGAGGGGCCGAAGAACACGGTCACGTTCTGCAGCAACGCGCCAGGCTTCCCCAGGATAGCAAAGCGATTGTAGCCGTGCGCGTACTGATAGCCGACGCGCGGGACGAAGCCGGCATCGCTCTGGAAGCGATCGCCGAAGCCGTATGCCGAGTAGTTGAAGCCCCAGATGCGCCCGGTGCGGTCGAGTGAGGCGCGCCAAGTGGGGGCGCTGCGCGTCTCGCTCCCGGTGGTGGTGAACGACTGCCCGTACTGCGTCTCGAAGTAGTACAGCTTCTTGAAGACGAACCGGTTGTCGATCGCCGCCACCGTGTTGCTCTGGTCGCCGCGCCGCCGGTCGGTGAGCGTGAGGCCAACGATGGAGTTGGCCGCGTAGTCGGCGCGCAGGCGGGCGATGTTGAACAGCGCGTCCTGCCCGGGAACCTCATCCAGCGCGGAGAGGAGAGCGACCCCGGCGCGCCCCAGCTTGCCGGTGAGCTTCCCTCCGGCGACGGGGTTGGCAATCTGGCGCGAGTACACGAGCTGCCCGGGGGTGGCGAAGAGCTCGATCCCCTCCAGGAAGAACGGACGCCGCTCGGGGAGGAAGAGGGTGAAGCGTTCGTTGACCGTCACCAGCCCGGCATCGGACTCCACCTGCGAAAAGTCGGGATTGACCGTTCCCTCGGCGGCAAACGACGGAAAGCCGAAACGCACGTTGAGCCCCGCGTCGAAGGTCCCGTTGTCGCGTCCGAAGGAGCCGTCAGTTGCACGTCGTCCCGACACCGCCTCGGTGATGAACGGCTGCAGGTCGGTCACCACGCCCCGTTCCACGTCTTCGATGCCGGCGAGCAGCCCCGATTGCGCCAGCATCGACGACGCCCCGCGCTGCGCGTCGGTCCACGTGTCCTCGGCCGCGCGCCCCGGGATGTTGCGCACCACCTGGATCCCCCACTTCTGCGCCCCGTTCGGGAAGCGCAGGCTCTTGAAGGGGATGCGCATCTCGATGAGGTAGCCCGTGGGCGTCAGGCGCCCCTTGGTCTCGAACCGGAAATCAGGATTGAGGTCGACGCTCCCGCCAAACATGTTGCCGGCGCTCGCCGCCCCTTCGGTACGCACGCCGTCCAGCTGCACCCCCAACGGGTTGGCGCCGAAGAAGAACGCACGGCGCCGATCGTTGAACGTATCGAGATAGATCGTGACCCGATCGTCGTTGCTGATGTTGTCACGCTTGGAGAGCGTCGCGCGCACCGAGCCGGGATCGCTGGCCGTGGCGATGATCGCGAAGTAGATCGCCTGCGCCGAGTAGAGGACGCGGATCTCCGTCGGCTCGACGGCGGGGCGCTGGTCGACCGGCTGGTACTGCGAGAAGCCGGTGAGGCGCGCCGCCCCCTCCCACGCGGGCTCGGAGAGCTCGGCATCGAGGGTGATGAGCTCCGACGTGCGCGGGGTGCTGACCGTCGGGGCGCCGCGCCCGGGATACTCGCGCGGCGACTGGGCGTTGGCCGCGACCGGCAGGGCCGCGACGAACAGGGAAAGGGCGAGCGATCGCATGGTGCGAATGTAGACGGGGAGAGTGCGGAACGGAGTCGGCGCGAGGAGGATCAGCGTGCGGGCGCCCCCCGCCGCGCCTAACGGGGCGTGGCGTCGACGTTCAGTCACTTGCGCCGCGTCGAGGCGGCGGAGGCCAGGCGCGCGGTGTGCTCCGCCTCGCGGTTCGCCGCCTGCTGCGCGAAGTACACCACCCGCAGCACGAGCAGGTAGGCGACCAGGTTCACCGGGGTCGCGAAGGCGGCGATGGCACCGGACGGTTGTCCCCACGGCGTGAACGCGAGCAGCGCCCCCACGAGGGTCAGCCCGGCGCACCCGCGAACGAGCACCAGCAGCGTGCTGCGCCAGCGCCGCCCCGAACGTGCGAAGGGGAGCAGCACGGCCACCGCCAGCCACAACGGGTGGATGAAGAAGAGGTTCTGGTTCCCGTAGGCGGCCACGTGCTGCGTGACGGTCCATAGCAGGAAGAGGAGCAGGCCGAAGACGCCAGCCAAGCCACTCCAGGCGAGCGACACCGCCGTGGCGCCGACACGCCCGGGGGTGCGGTACCCCACGAAGTAGAGCAGCAGCGCCACCCCCGCCCCCACGAGCAGCCCCCCCCAGGCGAGCGCCGGCACGTCCATGCGCTCCGCCTCTCGTGACGCGGTGAACAGCACCTCTTCGGACGTGACGAGCGGGACGAGGGTTCCCGTGGAATCGGGGATGCGGACGTCGCGCAGGCGGCGCTGCACCTCCATCGGGATGAACATCGCCTCCCAGCCCGTGATCGGGCGGTCGGTGGGGCCGCCGAGGGCGAGGTCGATCCCGGTGCGGCTCCAGAACATCCCATCCATCAGGCGCAGCGAATGGTCGCGATACGTCATCGTCGTCACGACCGAGTCGGTCGCGCGTCGGATGGCCCCGCCAAGGACCATGTCGAGCACGTCGCGCACGCGGGTGGAGCAGTTGTCGCGGTAGTAGTCGTACCGGTAGAACTTGTTGGCGTCCTGCGCGTTCCACTCGACAAAGCGCCGGATGCTGTCCTTCTGCGCGGCGGTGAGGTTGAGGCGCTGGACGACGACCGAGCGGTTGTACTGCTGGTAGGCGAGCAGCGTCTGGACCGCGTCGTACGGCGCCATCCAGTACAGCATCTCCCCACGCAGGAAACGGGGGAGGAAGCCCGGCTGCTCGAAGGAGAAGGTCCCCCAGTTGTAGACGATGTCGGTCCCGGTACGGCGATCGCGGATGCCTAACGCATTGTGCCCGAAGCGTTCCCAGAGCAGGGAGCCCTGCCCCATCGTCATCACGTAGACGTCGAGCTCACTGCCGGGGACGTCCGTCGCGCCGGCCGACGGCGCGACGGGGACCGGCGATGGCGCGCCCTGACCGACGGCCACCGCGGGGAGCACCAGAAGCGCGGCCATGAGCCACGCCAGCACGTGCATCACAGGCGCACTTCCTTCCTTTCTTCCGCGGACTTGTAGGCCGCCTCGAGCAAGCGGTGCACGATCACCTGGTCGGTCGGGGCCTCGTACTCCACCTCGCCACGCAGCACCGAAACGAAGTGCGTGAGCTCGGCGCGATACGACTGGATGAACGCCGACTCGCGCGCCGCCGCCCCGGTGGGCGAGACGTCGACCGGCTTGCCGTTGAGCTCCTTCGCCACGCGTAGCGGGGCCAGGCGCGCGCTGCCGCGCGAGCTTAGTGTCTCGAACCACCAGCGTTCGTCGGTCCCCACGTACGACCAGGAGACGTCGATGCTGAAGGAGATGTTGTTGGCGCACTCGACCGCGAGCACCGCCGACTCCTCGACCGCGTTGGCGCCGCGGGCACGGTCGATGTGGCACCAGACGCGTTCGGGGACCGGGAAGTCGGCGAGCCACATCGCGAGGTCGACGAGCGGAAAGCCCTGCTCGAAGAGCGCGCCGCCCCCCGCTTCCTGCCGTCGCAGGCGCCACCCCTCGATCTTGCCGCGCGGATGGTACGCGCCGGCGCGCACCCCGGAGAGCTTGCCCAGCTCGCCGCCGCTGAGGAAGCGGGCCAGCGCCTGGACGTCGCTGCGGAACCGGTGGTTGTTGGCGACGAACACCTTGCGATTGCCGCGGGCCGCGGCGGCGAGGATTCGCTCGATCCCCTTGGAGGCGAGCGAGAGCGGCCGCTCGCACATCACGTCGACGCCGGCCGCCAGCAGCTGCAACACCTGCGGCTCGTGGAGGTGCGACGGCGAGGCCACGACCACCGCGTCCAGCTCGTCGTAGTCGAGGAGGTCGTCGATGTCGGTGAAGACGTCGGGGATGCTGAAGCGATCGGCGAGCGCCCGTGCCTTGGCCCGGTCGTTGTCGCACAGGGCGACGAGTTGTGCGCCGCGCAACTTGGAGAGGACCGGGAGATGGGCGAGCTGCGCGATGGCGCCAGCGCCGACGACCGCGATTCGAACGGGGGGATGCATGCGACCTGGGAACGGCGTTAGGCGTGCGGCGAATCGTGACAGCAACGGCGGCCCCGGCGGAGCCGTCCCTCCGCACCTGCGGCGGTGAGGGGGCCCCGCCTCAGGGGAGGCGCACGAGCACCGTGCCGGGATAGTAGGCCGCGAGGATCGACCGCACGTCGTGTCCTGCGCGGGCACGACCGATCGCCCCCCACTGGCACATCCCGACCCCGTGGCCGTTGCCCGAACCCCGAAGCGTCAGCTGCATGAGCCGGCCGTCACGCCCGATCACCGGCTCCAGCGAAAAATAGGTCGAGTTCAGGATCTCGCCACGTGCCGTGCGCAGCGTCGTGCGCATCTCCGTGCCGGAGAGCCGCATCGCCCCGCCGTCGGTCTCCAGCACCAACGAGGCGACCCGCCCCGAACGCGTGCGCGCCTCGATGCGAGCCTCACGCACCGATCCCCCCGCCGCCAGCATCCCGGCCCCATGCGCCCGCACGTACCGCGCGACCGCATCGTCCAGCGCGCGCCGGTCGAAGGTGCGCTCCCAGCGAAAGCGCGGGGAGATGTCGCACCAGGCGCCCCCGCCATCGCGCGCATCCGAGACCCCGCGCAGGTACGGCTCGTCGCGCACCCCGCTCCACGCCTCCGTCGAGGCGACCGTGTGGCCGCCGCACGTGGAGTGATAGGGGGCGCGCACCACCGCCCCGTTGTACGAGAGGACAAGCCCCTCGGTAGCCGCCACGGCCGCGTCGGCGATGGGGTGCTCCACGTCCAGCCCGCCGTAGACCTGATCGAAGGCGCCGCTGGTGAGGTCGTACGCGGCGGCCCGCCCCTCGCGCAGGCGCACCACCGTGTAGCTCCGCGCGGCGATCGCCTGCGCCTCGAGTGCGGGCGATTCGTTAGGTGACCGTACGCCCAGCTCGAGCGGGAGCACCCCACGCAGGTACCCCTCGAGGTCGACACGGTTGATCACGAGGATCGCCGTGTCGACCGCGGCGAAGGCCAGCGTTCCCCGATAGCGCCTGCCGTTCCACGTCACCGCCCCCCCGCTGGCCGCCGGCTCCAGGACGAACGGCTCGTCACTCCAGGCGGTGACGCGCGTCCCGCCACCAAAGGCGACGCGCACGCGCCGGTTACGCCGCTCGATCACCCAGTCGGGCGCGCCGCTGCCCTGCGCGTGCACGCGTCCCCAGGCATCCGTGAGCCGCCACCCCCCTTGGGCACCGGCAGACGCCTCGCTCCCCACCGCACCGACGACGACGCGCACCTCGCCCCCGCCTGCCCCCGCGCCCTCGCCTCCGCGCGCAGACGCGGCACGCCCCTGCCCCGCTACCGCCGCCAGCGGGAGCGTGATCCAGCAAACCAGGGCAAGCCACGCGCGCATCAGAATGGGGAATCTCGGGTGGGGGGAAGCGCCTAACGAACTCCCCCCAAGGACGCCCCCAGAACCGGGGGAGTCACGCCGCGAGTCCCTGCCGCCCCCCCGCGGGGGCATGGCGCCCCGGCACGCTCAGCGCCCGAAGCTCCCGACGCTCCCCGGCGCCACCGGGAGGACGCGCCGCGCCGACGGCGCCGGGGCCGCCACCGGCGCATCGAGGACGCGGATCGCGGTGGCCCGGAAGTCGTAGTCGTCGACGACGTCCTCGAGGCGGACCTCGACGATCGTCCCGGCAGCGACGTGGGCGAACGCGCCCATGGTGACCCACGTCACACCGTCGATGTCGTCACCCTGGGCCTCCAGCCGCCCCTGCGCGACCCCTTCGGCGTTGTCGACCTTGTCGATGAGGACGCGCGCCGTGCGACCGATCCACGACTCGTAGCGCTCGGCCGTGATGAGGCGTTGCAGCTCCTGCACCCGCTCGAGGCGCGCCCGCTTCACCTGCTCGGGGACGTCATCGACCATCTCATGGGCCTTCGTCCCCTCCTGCGGCGAGTAGGTGAACGCCCCCACGCGCTCGAGCTGCGCCTCCTCCAGGAAATCGAGCAGCTCCTGGAACTCTTCCTCGGTCTCGCCAGGAAAGCCCACGATGACGGTGGTGCGAATGGCCACGCCCGGGATCTGCTCGCGCAGCGCGCGCAGCTTCTCGCGCTGCTTCGCCTTGCGCTCGGGTCGGCGCATGCGCGCCAGCACGGAGTCCGACGCGTGCTGCATCGGGATGTCGAGGTAGCGCACGATGCGCGGTTCGCGAGCGATGAGGTCGAGCATCGCCGGCGACAACCCGGCACTGTAGATGTAGAGCAGTCGAAACCACGGGATCGTGGTCTCGCGCAGCAGCGCCTGCAAGAGCTCGGGAAGCGCCGTGCCGTCGCGCACGTCGCGCCCGTAGTGTGCCAGGTCCTGCGCCACGAGGTTCACCTCGCGCGCCCCCTGCGCCTCGAGCAGCTGCGCCTCGCGCACCACGTCGCCTAACGCGAAGGAGCGGTGCTTGCCGCGCATGAGCGGGATGGCACAGAAGGCACAGCCGTGGTCGCACCCCTCGCTGATCTTGAGGTAGCGCACGTGCGGCAGCTCGCCGGCGTACAGGCGCACCCCCGGGTGCTGCAGCAGCGGCGCATCGTCCAGCAGCCCGCGCGACTCGAGCTCGGGAATGAGGCGGTCGCTCTCGGCGGTCGACAGGAAGAGGTCGACCTCGGGGAGCGACTCCTCGAGTTCGGCCTTGTGCCGCGTGATCATGCAGCCGACGGCCGCCACGAGCTGGCAGCGCCCGTCCTCCTTGTGCCGCGCCGCCTCGAGGATCGCCTCCAGCGACTCGCGTTTGGCGGCGTCGATGAAGCCGCACGTGTTCACCACGATCACGTCGGCGTCGTCCATCGACTGGGATCGCTCGGCGCCGTGCGCCACCAATTCCGCGATGTAGCGTTCGGAATCGACGGTGTTCTTGTCGCAGCCTAACGTCAGGACGGCGAAGCGCATGCTACGGGAGGCAGGAGATCGGGGACGGGAGCTCAGTACTGGCGCGCACGATCCACCTCCCACCGGGTCCGTTCGCCCTTCTCGAACGCCGCCAGGCATTCGAGGAAGCCGGCCGCCGCCCCATCCACCGTCGTCAGCCCCGAGATGTGCGGCGAGATCATCACGCGCGTGTCGAGCCAGAGCGGCGACTCCAGGGGGAGCGGCTCCACCTCGAACACGTCGAGCGCCGCCCCCTTGAGCCAGCCGTTGTCGAGCGCCGCGGGAATCGCCGACTCGTCGATCACCGGGCCACGACCGGCATTGATCAGCACCGCGCCGCGGCACGCCGACATCACGTCCCGGCTCACCAGGCCGCGCGTCTCGGCCGTCAGCGGCAGGGTGACGATGAGCCAGTCGGCGATCGCCGCCATGTCCTTGAGCGCCGACACCTGCGCCATCGCGGCAAAGACCGAGGCATCCGCTTCGCCCGACCGCGAGACGCCGTAGGTCTTGCATCCCAGCGCGTTGAACAGGCGACCGACGCTCGTCCCCACGTCGCCGGTGCCGACGACCACGGCCTTGGTACCGCGGAGCAGCGTGAGGTCGCGCGGCGCCCAGCGATGCAACCGCTGGCACTGCGCGAGGTCGACGAGCTGCTGCGAGTACGCCAGCGCGCGCGCCAGCGCCCACTCCGCGATCATCGGGCCGAACGACTCACTGCTGCGCGTGAGGAGGATCTCTCGCGGTAGCTCCGTGGGGTACAGCCAGGCGTCGACGCCGGCGCCCGTGCAGTGCACCCAGCGGATGTTCCCCATCGAGGGGAGCGGCGGACGCTTGAAGCCCACGTACGCCTCACCCCAGGCCAGGTCGGCCGGGGTGAGCTCCGTGAACTTGTTGCCGCGGATCTCCAGATCAGGGCGCGTAGCGCGAAGCGCCTGGGCGAGTTCGGCGTGCGCGTTGGCGCCGATGACGATGCGACGCGGGGCGAAGGCCCCGGGGACGGGCGAGGACATGGGGACGGCGGTCGAGCGGTCGGGCGAGGAGGGCCGAGCGCCCTCCTCGCGCGACAAAGCTAACTATGGTGCGCCGGACTTGGCCGTATCTCCACCAGCGACCGGGAGGAGCGGGGCACCCAGCGGGATCTTGTCGCGGGCGATCCGCTTGTCGGGGGAGATCTTCCAGTCGGCGATCGTCGTCCACCAGCCCGAGGCGGGCATTGTGACCCCCTCGATGCGCCGGCTGATCCCCGCCACGGGCTTGGGCTCGTACAGGAAGATGGCCGCGGCGTCTGACTGGATCTGCGCGTAGGCGCGCTGGTACAACGCCTTGGCGCGCACCGGATCGAACTCGGTCATCGCGGAGTCGAAGGCGGCATCGACGGCGAGGTTCGAATACCCACCGAAGTTGCTCCCTGGGCTGTCCGGGTTGGCGGGTGAGCCGAAGGTCCCGCGCGCATCCGACGGACTCGGGTCGGCATGCAGTCCGTGCATCATCGCGTCGAACTTCCCCGACTGTATGCTCTCGATGAAGGCGTTGAACTCCATGTCTTCCAGGGTCACGTCGGCGCCGACTTCCTTCCATTGCGCCTGGAGGATGACCGACGCCTGGCGCCGCGCGGAGCTCGACGACGGCGCGAGCAGGGAGAAGCGCAGCGGGCGCCCTCCCTTCTCGCGAATCCCATTGCCGTCGGCGTCGCGCCAGCCTAACGAATCGAGCATCGCCTTGGCGGCCGCGACGTTCTGGCCGGGGATGGCGACGGTCGTGTCGGCCGACCACTGCGCGCGTACCACCGGACCGAGCCCGGTGTAGGCGAGGGTGTCGAAGACGTTGCGCGTCACCGCCTGCCGATCGATCGCGAGCGTGAGGGCGCGCCGCGTGGCCAGATCGCCCAGCACCGGATGCGACTGGCGGCGATTCCCTTGCGCGCGGACGTTGAACAGGACGAAGCCGTAGTCGAGCCCCTCGTAGGGGAGCGCACGCGAGGTCGTCGACGCCTCGACCTTGGCCAGCGGCTCGCCGCGCAGCATCTCGACGAAGTCCGCTTCCTCGTTCACGACGCGTCCCCAGAGCGCCGTCGGGTCCGGGGAAATGCTCCACATCACGCGATCGATCGACGGGCGACCGCGGAAGCTGGCGGTGTCGGCCACGAGTTCGATCACCGCCCCCTTCTCCCAGCGGCGGAAGCGGAATCGCCCATTCCCGACTGGGGCGCGGGCGAACTCTGCCTCGCGCACCTTGTCGCGCGGAAGGCTCGCCAGCAGGTGCTCGGGCATGACCGTCAGGTTGTATACCAGCGAAAAGAACTGCTCAGCGCTGCGTCGCGAGAACCAGGCGACCGCGGTGAGCGAGTCGGAGACGGAGATGGAATCGATCGACTCGAGCCCGCCGGCCTGCCGCGAGGCCACCGCGGGGTCCTTGGTGAACTCGAGCGAGAAGCGCACGTCGCCGGCCCGCACGGGCTGGCCGTCGTGCCAGCGGGCGCGCGGGTCGAGGCGGAAGGTGATCGAGAGCGAATCCGCGGCCCACTCCCATGACTTCGCGAGGCGCGGCTGGAAGCCGACGTCGCCAATGGTGTTCATGTTGGCCGGCATCACCGCCAGCGGCTCGAAGAGCTGGTCGATGACCTGCTTGCCCACGAGCTGCGTCACGAGCGCCGGCAAGAGGAAATCGGCGTCGGCCGCGGTCGCGATGATCACGGTGCCACGTCCCTCGTCACTGGTGGGACGCTCGCCGCCGCAGGCGGCGAGAAGGAGCGCGGCCACAGCAAGGGCGAGCGGGCGGCGAGTGCCCTGACGCGAGGTCGGCATGGAACAGGATCCTGGGGTGAAGGCGATACGCTGCAGACGCGCCACGTCGCGGCCGGGCAACCTCCCCTAACGAGACGCGACGACGGCTTCTCGACTACCGGAAGTTCCCGAACTTCAGTTCGACCCCGAAGTCGGTGGAGCGAAGGAGGGCGATCGCCAGCTGCAGGTCGTCCTTGGACGGGGAGCTCACCCGCACCTGGTCCCCCTGGATCGCTGCCTGCACCTTCTTGAGCTTGGCCTCCTTGATCGTGGCCGAGACCTTCTTGGCCGTCTCGCCATCGAGCGACATCTTGAGGCCGATTTCCTTGCGCAGGGTGTCGCCGCCGGCCGACTTGGTCTCCCCGACCTCGAGGTTCTTCACCGGGACCCCGCGCTTGATCAGCTTGCTCTGCAGGATGTCGACGAGGGCGCGCATCCGGAGGTCGTGCTCGGCGGTGAGGACGAGCTTGCCCTCGGTGCGTGCGAACTCGATGGCCGCCTTCGACCCCTTGAAGTCGTAGCGGGTCGCGATCTCCTTGTCGGCCTGGTTGACCGCATTGTCCACTTCCTGCAGGTCGACGCCCGTCGTGACGTCGAAGGAACTCTGTTGGGCCATGGGAGTCGTGCGTTGCGTGCGTTACGGGTGGTGCCAGCGTCGGGAATGAGGGGTGCGACTCGCGGCGGCTCGCGCGTCTGACCCGAGGTCAGCTGTCCTGTTCGGGACGGAACGAAAGATCGAAGGCGAGCCAGACGAGCTTGGAGATCGGATAGAGAAGGATCGGGGCGAGCGCCATCCCGACCGGGGCGCCAATGGAGATCCCGTCCCACGGGACGGTCGGCCACATGAACACCAGGACGGCGACGAAGATCCCGGCAAAGAGAAGCTCGGCGAGGATCAGGTTGAACATCATCCCGCCGAGGAAGTAGTCGGGCTCCCCGCGCTCGAGCGCTCGCGTGCAGTGACCGCAGGCGGGGCGCAGCCGAAACCAGTTCACCAGCACCGGCCCTTTTCCACAGTGCGGGCAGTGCAGCGTGAGTGCCCTGCCGACGAGGACGAGAATCCGGCCGAGGCCGGGGAGGGAGAGATCGAGGTGCTCGTTGTCGTCGCGCAGCGCGCGCGGCCCTGGTGCCGACGGTCCACCGAGCTCCCCCCGCCCGTCTCCCGTCCCGTTACCCAAGGTACGACTCGAGGGCCCGCGCGCGCGACACGTGCCGCAACCGCGACAGCGCCTTCTCCTTGATCTGCCGCACGCGTTCGCGCGTGATGCCTAACAACGACCCGATCTGCTCGAGCGTCATCGGCTCCTCGCCGTCGAGGCCGAAGTAGAGCCGCAGGATCTTGGCCTCGCGCTCCTTGAGCGACGACAGCGCCTCCTCGATCGACTCCGTCAGCGCCTTTTCGAACGTCTGTTCGTCGGGCGTCGGGTTCAGGTTGTCCGGGAGGTAGTCGAGGAGCTTGTTGTCCTCCCCGGGTGTCAGCGGCGCATCGAGCGAGAGGTGCGCCTGTGAGATCGACATCGTCTTGGCGACTTCCTCTTCGGTGATGTCCATCCCGTCGGCGATCTCGGCGTGCGTCGCCTCGCGCCCGAGTTCCTGCAGCAGTGCGTTGGCGCGCTTGCCAATGCGGTGCAGCGTGCCGGCGCGGTTGAGCGGGACGCGCACGATGCGCGATTGTTCGGCGAGCGCCTGCAGGATCGCCTGGCGGATCCACCAGACCGCGTAGGAGATGAACTTGATCCCCTTGGTCTCGTCGAACTTATGGGCCGCGCGAATGAGGCCGAGGTTCCCCTCGTTGATCAGGTCGGACAGCGAGACGCCCTGGTTCTGGTACTTCTTCGCGACCGAGACGACGAAGCGCAGGTTCGAGCGCACCAGCTTGTCGAGCGCTTCCTGGTCACCCACACGAATGCGCTGCGCGAGGAGGACTTCTTCCTCCCGCGTGATGAGCGGATACGCACTGATGTCGCGCAGGTACTGGTCGAGCGAGCCTTCGTCGTACGACGACTTCTTGGAAGCGATGCGTCCTGCAGCCACGTGGGCTCCTGGTGAACGGCGGTCCGGGAACGCCAGGGCGTCGCCCGGAGAAGTGCTGACGACTGACGGAGGGAAACTACAGGCCATCTCACCAATGGTCGACGGCTCCTCGCCGGCGCGGTGCGCCGGCACGCCGACGCCCCTTGGTGCGATGGCTTCTAGCGCACGCGGTCGCCGAGTCGATGCCACCGAACCCGGGTCAGGAAATCCAGCTGCGCCGACGAATCGGGGACGTAGCTGTAGTACACCACCATGGGCGTCCCGCGAACGAGCGAATCGGGGACGAAGCCCCAGTAGCGCGAGTCGAGGGAGTTGTCGCGATTGTCGCCGAGGACGAAGAGATGCTGCGCGGGGACGACCAGCGGCCCCCAATTATTGCGAGATGGGTGATAGCCGGTCGAGGCCTCGGCCGTACGCACAAGGTAGTCGCGTTGCCACCGAAACTCGTCACCGGCCGGGTCGGCGCCCGGATCCGTGTGCCGCACGTACGATTCCTGGAGGCGCACCCCGTTCCGGAACAGGATCCCCTCGGTCATCGAGAGGGTGTCGCCCGGGACTCCTACCAGGCGCTTGACGAAGTTCTTGGAGGGATCGGACGGCCACTGGAAGACCAGCACATCTCCCCGCGCGGGTGTGCGGACCGCCGGCAGGCGCTTCCCCGTGAAGGGGACCTCGGCGCCGTACACCAACTTGTTCACCAGGAGGAAGTCGCCGACCAGCAGCGTCCCCTCCATGCTGCCGCTCGGGATCTTGAACGCCTCGACGACAAAGGCGCGAATGACGAGAAAGAGCAGGACGGCGAGTTGGAACGACTTGGCCCACTCCCACAGGAAGTGCAGGATGCGCGGACGCGTCGTGTTCACGCGCTCCAGCGCCGCGGCCCGTTCCGTCTCGGTGATCGTTGCGCGCGAGTCCGGCGCAGCGGTGCCGTGCATCATCGCCCCTCTCCTCGCCAACTGAATCGTGCGCCGATCGACTCGGCGGCGCCCCGCACCTGCTCCGCGGCCGCGAGCGGCAGCCGCACGGCGACGACGGTGTAGCGACCCTCGGTGGCACTCCCCAACTCACTGATGCCGACGCCCGACGCCACCAGCGCCCCGCGGGTGCGCGAGGCGAGGTCGGGCATCGAGATCGCCGCCAGCACCGCCGTCCCCTCCCCCGCCACCACCGGCGCCGCGCCATCGGTCACACTCGGCACGGTGCCTAACGTCCGATCGACCGCCGCGCGGATCGCCGCACGACTCACCGACGCGCGTGGTCGCGCGCGTTCGTGCGCCCGTCCGAGCGTTCGCTCGACGCGCGCTACCAGGTCGTCTCGTTCGGAGGAGGTCAGCACCATCGGAGTTTGGGGCAATTAACCCGCGACCCACAGGGGCCGCAACCACGCGGCCGGGGGGGCCGCGCGCTTCGCCCGGACCGGGACGGCGGGGAGACGCTCCCCGGCCGCCCGGTGGCCAGGCCTAATCGCTGTACGTGTCGATCTGGGCCTTCTGCAGCGCGCCGGAATAGTCGATGTAGCAGACCTTCGTCTCGGAATAGAACTCGTACACCTCCCACCCCCCTTCGCGGTGTCCGTTCCCCGTCTGCTTCACCCCACCGAAGGGGAGATGCGCCTCGGCGCCGATCGTCGGGGCGTTCACGTAGGTGATCCCGTTGTCCAGCTCCGACATCGCCCGGAACGCCAGCTCCACGTTCCGCGTGTACAGCGACGACGAGAGTCCGTACTTCACGTCGTTGTTGACGGCAAAGGCCTCGTCGGCCGTCTCGACCTTGATGACCGAGAGGACCGGGCCGAAGATCTCTTCCTGCTCCAGGCGCGAGCCTGGGCGAACCTGCGTGAAGATCGTTGGCTCGAAGAAGTTCCCCTTGGCGAGCGCCGCCCCCGTCGCGCGCTTTCCGCCGATCGCGAGCTGCGCCCCCTCCTCGATGCCGATCTGTACGTAGCGTTCGACCTTCTTCAGCGACTCCTCGTGAATGAGCGGACCGACGTCGGTCCCGGCCTGCCGTCCATCGCCAAGCCGGAGTCCCCGTACCCGTTCGACGAGCATGTCCACCAATCGGTCATGCACGCCGCTCTGCACGATAAGGCGGGAGGTGGCGGTGCAGCGCTGCCCCGTCGTCCCGAACGCCCCCCACAGCACCCCTTCCAGGGCGAGGTCGAGGTCGGCGTCGTTGAGGACGATCTGGGCGTTCTTCCCCCCCATCTCCAGGGAGAGGCGCTTGTGCATGCGACCGCACGTTTCGCCCACCTTGGCCCCGGTCTCCGTCGACCCGGTGAACGAGACGAGCGGGACGTCGGGATGCTCGACGATCGCGGCCCCCACCGTCTCCCCGACCCCGTGCACCAGCTGGATTACCTCGGGAGGGAGCCCCGCCTGCAGCATGATCTCCACCAGCACCGCCCCCGTGTGCGGGACGTCCTCGGCCGGCTTGAAGACGCAGGCGTTTCCGCACACCAGGGCCGGGAACATCTTCCAGGTGGGGATGGCCATCGGGAAGTTGAACGGCGTCACGATCCCGGCCACGCCGATGGGGCGACGGAAACTCATCGCCCACTTGTTGCGCAACTCACTGGGGACCGTGTGGCCGAAGAGACGGCGTCCCTCGACCGCCGCGTAGTAGGCGGTGTCGATCCCCTCCTGCACGTCGCCGCGCGTTTCGGCGAGCGGCTTGCCCAT
>Ga0116177_10001738_pt1 | contig 16214 bp, 10 predicted proteins | sample AD_STIC10_MetaG_FD_89750 | JGI IMG/M metagenome (GOLD analysis project Ga0116177, IMG submission 89750) | Active sludge microbial communities of municipal wastewater-treating anaerobic digesters from USA - AD_STIC10_MetaG | ecosystem: Engineered > Bioreactor > Anaerobic > Digestate | place: USA... | reverse complement strand
CTCCACGTGCGAAATCGCGATCGTCAGAATCTTCGTCGGATCCCGTCTCCCCTGCGATTCACTCGCCTTCGCCACCTGATCGTAGGAAACATACTGCGCCATCCCCTTGTCGCTCATCACTTTTGTGAGCGCGGCCGTCAAGGTCGTTTTCCCGTGATCCACGTGTCCGATCGTCCCAATATTCACATGCGGCTTTACGCGTTCAAATTTTTCCTTGGCCATGTCCTAGCCCTCCATAATGGTTATGGGTTTACTCGTGCATAAGTGCTTTATATTTACTATATAGCAAACAGAGAAAAATGCCTTTGCAAAAGGTTAGATTCTATTCTAAAACCGGAATCTGTCAAGCTGAAAACCTTGGTATTCTTAACCCGCCGACACCAGTTTCTCTGCCAAATGCCTCGGAACTTCTTGATAGCTATGGGGTTCCATTGTGTAAGTGGCTCGCCCCTGAGAAAGAGAGCGAATCGCCGTTGCATAACCAAACATCTCGCTCAACGGAACCAACCCTTTCACAAACTTTAGATTGCTCCGGTCACCCATTAATTCGATCTTGCACCTTCTGGCATTTAAATCGCCGATAATATCGCCCATATATTCTTCGGGGACCACGACTTCCACAGCCATAATCGGTTCCAAAAGCACCGGATCGGCACGCTTCATTCCGTCCTTGAACCCGATCGATCCCGCCATCTGAAACGCAATATCCGAAGAGTCCACTTCGTGAAACGACCCGTCAAAAAGGGTCACTTTCACATCGACAACCGGATATCCGGCAAGAATACCGGACTGACAGGCTCCGCTGACACCGTCTTCCACCGAAGGGATATATTCGCGGGGGATGGAACCTCCGACGATTTTATTCACAAACTCAAATCCCTTTCCGCGAGGCAAAGGCTCAAGCTCCAAATAGCAATGCCCGTATTGCCCGCGGCCTCCCGTCTGACGGATATATTTCCCCTCCGCCTGAACCTTTTTGGAAATAGTTTCCTTGTACGCCACCTGCGGTTTCCCAACATTGGCCTGCACGTTATATTCGCGAAACATCCGGTCTTTGATCACGTCCAGATGAAGCTCTCCCATCCCGGAAATAATTGTCTGGCCGGTTTCCTCATTGCTCCGGACGCGAAACGTCGGGTCCTCCTCCGCCATTCTCTGCAATGTGGTTGAAAGCTTGTCACGATCGGCTTTCGTTTTCGGTTCAATTGCCATCGAAATAACGGGCTCCGGAAAATGCATTTTCTCAAGTACAATCGGTTTTTTCTCGTCGCAAAGGCTATCGCCGGTTTTAACGCTTTTGAATCCCACCACGGCCACAATATTTCCCGCTCCGACTTCCTCGATTTCTTCCCGTTTGTTCGCATGCATCAAAAGCAAGCGAGCCACCCGTTCCTTTTCCTCTTTGCTCGAGTTGTACACATAAGTTCCGGAGGTTAAAATACCCGAATAGACCCGGACATAAACGACTTTACCGGCAAAAGGATCCGCGGCAACTTTAAATGCCAACGCAGAAAAAGGTTCTTCTTCGGACGGATGGCGTTCCATCGCAACCGACTCATCCCTCGGATCCGTTCCGTTAATGGCCGGAATATCGCTCGGCGCCGGCAGATAATCCACGACCGAATCCAACAGCTGCTGAACCCCTTTATTCTTAAACGCGGAACCGCAAATCACCGGAACCATTTTGATCGAAACGGTAGCCTGCCGAATAGCAGCCTTCAATTCCTCTTCCGTCGGCTTCTTCCCTTCGATAAACTTTTCCATTAAATGCTCATCCAGTTCCGAGACTTTTTCCACAAGATACTCGCGGGCTTTTTCGGCTTTCTCCTTATAGTCGGCAGGAATATCCACTTCGTCAAACTTGGCCCCCAGAGATTCGTCATGAAACACATAAGCCCGCATCCGCACGAGATCGACAACTCCTTTAAAGGAATCCTCGCTTCCTAAAGGCAACTGAATGGGAATCGCATTCGCTCCCAAACGTTCCCGCATCTGCGTCACCGCGGTTTCAAAATCAGCCCCGACTCGATCCATTTTATTTACGAAAGCGATTCGGGGAACATGATACCGATCACACTGGCGCCAAACGGTTTCCGACTGCGGTTCCACGCCTTCCACCGCGCCGAAAAGAGCCATACAGCCGTCCAATACCCGCAACGAACGTTCCACTTCAATCGTGAAATCTACGTGGCCGGGAGTGTCGATAATGTTAATCCGGCAATCTTTCCAAAAGCATGTCGTGGCAGCCGCCGTAATCGTGATTCCGCGCTCCTGCTCCTGAGGCATCCAGTCCATCACCGCCGTTCCGTCATGGACCTCACCAATTTTGTAAGTCCTGCCTGTGTAGTAGAGAATGCGTTCCGTCGTTGTCGTCTTGCCGGCATCAATGTGCGCGGCAATCCCGATGTTCCGGATTTTATTCAGCGAATAATGAATTTTCTCGTCTGCCATAATCCCCTCTGTTTTTTATCCAATGCTTTCACGGTGCCTTTGCGGGGTTACCGTTATGAATTCCATGTTTGCCCGCAGCGCCGAAACTATGAAGCTGCGGCTATCCATAACTTACGCTCCTTACTGTCGCGTAAGTCTTCCGTCGGCGTTATCCCGCGTCGTACCGCTGCGCGGTACTTCTGGGATAAATTCGCACTTATAACTTACGCTCCTTACTGTCGCGTAAGTCTTCCATCGGCGTTATCCCGCGTCGTACCGCTGCGCGGTACTTCTGGGATAAATTCGCACTTATAACTTACGCTCCTTACAGTCGCGTAAGTTATGTGCTCATTTACCACCGGTAATGACTGAAGGCCTTGTTGGACTCAGCCATTTTATGCGTATCTTCCCGCTTCTTAATGGAAGAGCCGGTTTTGTTATAAGCATCCAGCAACTCGTTTGCGAGCTTTTTCTCCATCGGCTGGCCTTTCTTCTGACTCGCGAAAGTCCGAACCCAGCGCATGGCGAGAGAATGCCCCCGCTCCATATTGACTTCCACCGGAACTTGATAAGTCGCGCCTCCGACCCTCCTGGATTTCGTTTCCAAAAGCGGTCGGGCGTTGTCCAACGCCTGTTTGAAAACTTCCAGGGAATTTTTTCCCGTTTTCTGCGCCAGAGTATCGAGCGCATTGTAAACAATGCTCTGCGCAACGGATTTCTTCCCGCGTTCCATCACCACATTGATAAATTTCGCAAGTAAATAGTCCCGGTACTTCGGATCCGGTAAAATTTGACGCTTGGGTGCCCGTCTTCTTCTCATTGATCCTTCCTCACTTTTTCTTTGCGTCTGCGGAAGCGTCCGCCTTAGGCTTCGCGCCGCCTTCTTTGGGGGTTTTGGTGCCGTACTTGGACCGGGATTTATTTCTCCCCTGCACACCCGCCGAATCCAGCCTTCCCCGTACAATATGATAACGAACTCCCGGCAAATCCTTCACACGACCGCCGCGAATCACCACAATCGAATGCTCCTGGAGATTATGCCCTTCTCCCGGGATGTAAGCCGTCACTTCATATCCCGTCGTAAGTTTCACGCGCGCAACTTTCCGCAGCGCGGAATTCGGTTTCTTCGGAGTCTGAGTTCTTACGATCAAGCAAACGCCTCTCCGCTGAGGAGATCCCTTCAAAGCCGGAGACTTGCTCCGCTGTTTCAGTTTTCTCCGCCCCAAGCGGATCAATTGATTAATTGTCGGTGCCATGCGTATACCTTTCTGCCTTTTCGGTTTTACTTATCCCCATTCTCTTCTTTTTCCGCGACGGCGGTTGCCGATCCCAGAGCCTCCGGTTGAATCACCGGCGATTCTTCGCGGATCAGATCCACTTTCCGGTTCGTGAAAAACCCGGTTCCGGCCGGAATCAAATGCCCCATGATCACATTTTCCTTCAATCCGCGCAGATAATCCCGTTTCCCGGAAGCCGCCGCATCCGTCAAAATCCGGGTGGTCTCCTGAAAGCTTGCCGCGGAGATCCAACTTTCGGTGCTGAGAGAGGCCTTTGTGATCCCGAGAAGAATCGGAGTTGCTTTGGCCGGCTGTTTCCCCTTTTTCAAGGCTTTCTCGTTTTCCGCCTGAAATTGAATCCGGTCCACATGAGACCCGACGAGAAACTCGGTATCACCGGCATCTTCAACACGGACTTTCCGCAGCATCGAACGCACGATTACCTCGACATGCTTGTCGTTGATTTTCACTCCCTGGAGGCGATACACTTCCTGAACCTCGTTGACGAGATAATTCTGAAGCTGCCTCTCTCCGCTGACCCGGAGAATATCCTGCGGAACCACCGGACCGTCTACCAACTGCTGCCCGGCAACGACACGGTCGCCCTTATATACGTTCAGGTGTTTACCGTGAGGGATCAAATAATCCTTGGTCATCCCCGTCGCGCTTTTCACGATAATTTTCCGTTGCCCTTTCACCACTTCGCCGAATTCAACGATCCCGTCAATTTCGCTGATGATAGCGGGATTCTTGGGTTTTCTTGCCTCAAACAATTCGGCAACCCGGGGCAGTCCTCCCGTAATATCGCGCGTTTTCGCGACCTTACGGGGCGTCTTCGCGATCAGGTTTCCGCCCGTCACATACTGGCCTTCTTTTACCAAAATATGCGCTCCCGCGGGAATCGGATAAAAAGCGATGATCTCCTCGTTTTCGCCGGTGATCAGGATCTGCGGGTGCAAATCCTCTTTGTGCTCAATGATCACCCGTTCCGTCAATCCGGTCGTCGCATCAAGCTCTTCCTGCATCGTCACGCCTTCTTTAATATCCTCGTAACGGACCTTCCCGCTCACTTCCGTCAAAATAGGAACCGTATAGGGATCCCATTTCACAAAAATAACTTCCTTTTCGACTCGATCGCCGTCCTTAAAGTGCACCACGGCTCCCGACGGAATAGTGTAGCGTTCCAATTCGCGGCCGCTGTCGTCATGGATGGTAATTTGCCCGTTCCGGTTCAGCACGACAATCTCGTTTTGTTTGGTCGTTGCCGTCTTGACGTTGTGATAACGGATCAAACCGCCGTTCTTGGTCTTGAAATAAGACTGTTCTACCACGCGGGAAGCGGTTCCTCCGATGTGAAACGTTCTCATCGTAAGCTGCGTTCCCGGCTCTCCGATCGATTGTGCCGCAATAATCCCGACGGCCGTTCCCAATTCGACCGGCTTCCCGGTGGAAAGGTCACGCCCGTAACATTTCGCGCACACCCCGTGTTTGGACTCGCAAGTCAGCACGGACCGGATACGAATTTTTTCGATCCCCGCAGCCTCGATTTTGTCGGCGCGGACTTCGTTGATCTCCTGCCCCGCTTCGACAATCAACTGGTCGGTGATAATGTCCACCACATTATCGAGCGCCGTCCGGCCGATAATCTTGTCTTTCAGGCTCACCACGACTTCCTCCCCTTCGTAAAGAGGTTCGATGAAAATCCCGGCCAGCGTTCCGCAATCTTCTTCGTACACAATCGTGTCTTGCACCACGTCAACCAAACGGCGCGTCAAGTATCCGGAATCCGCGGTCTTAAGAGCGGTATCGGCGAGTCCTTTCCGCGCTCCATGCGTCGAAATAAAATATTCCAACACGCTCAATCCTTCGCGGAAATTCGAGGTAATCGGGTTCTCGATAATTTCTCCGCTGGGCTTTGCCATCAGTCCCCGCATACCGGCCAACTGACGGATCTGCTGCTTTGAACCACGCGCGCCGGAATCCGCCATCATAAAAATCGGGTTAAAGGATTCCAAATCATCAAACATGCGGTCACTGACCATATCCGTGGTATGCGTCCAGATATCAATGACTTTGTTGTAGCGTTCGCCTTCGGTGATCAACCCGTTCTGATACTGTTCTTCGATTGCTTTCACTTCGCTCCGCGCCTCTTTGAGCATTTCTTCCTTCGCCACCGGGATTTTTAGGTTATCAATGGCGATTGATATCCCCGCGCGAGTCGCTTCTTCGAATCCAAGTTCTTTCAACCGATCCAACAGCTGCACGATTTCGTAATGCCCAAACCGGCGATAACAGTCGGCGACAATCTTCGACAGGCGGGATTTGTTCACCACGTCATTCACAAACGGATACCCCTTGGGGAGAACCCGGTTAAACAAAACGCGACCAATAGTCGTATCGACAATTTCGCCGGTTTCAAGACGAAGCCGGCATTTCGTATGAAGCTCCACTTCATGGTCCCCATACGCCACAATCACTTCCTCAACATCTGAAAAAGCGATTCCCTCTCCCTTGAGCCCGTCCCTGGATTTTGTCATGTAATAAATCCCGAGGACGATGTCCTGAGTCGGCGTTGCGATAGGGTTTCCGCTGGCAGGCGAGAAAATATTGTTAGCGGCCAGCATCAGCACCCGCGCTTCCATCTGCGCTTCCACCGATAAGGGGACATGAACCGCCATCTGATCTCCGTCAAAGTCGGCATTGAACGCAGTGCAAACCAACGGATGAATCCGAATAGCCTTCCCTTCGATCAACTGCGGCTCAAAAGCCTGGATGCCGAGCCGGTGAAGCGTCGGAGCGCGGTTCAGCATGATCGGATGCTCCGAAATAACCTCTTCCAAAATATCCCAAACTTCGGGACGCGCACGTTCCACCATCTTCTTGGCAGACTTGATCGTATGAACGTGGCCGCGCTCTTTCAATTTCCGGATAATAAAAGGTTCGAAAAGTTCGAGCGCCATCTTTTTCGGGAGTCCGCACTGATGAAGTTTCAATTCGGGACCGACCACAATCACGGCCCGGCCCGGATAATCGACGCGCTTACCCAAAAGATTCTGCCGGAATCTTCCTTGCTTGCCCTTTAACATATCGGCAATCGACTTCAGAGGACGGTTCCCAGTTCCGAGAACCGGCCTACCTCTCCGGCCATTATCAAATAAAGCATCCACCGCTTCCTGAAGCATCCGTTTTTCGTTCCGGATAATAATGTCCGGCGCCTTCAAATCAAGTAGCTTTTTCAGACGGTTATTCCGGTTAATCACGCGCCGATAAAGATCGTTCAGATCCGAAGTGGCAAACCGCCCGCCGTCCAAAGCAACCAAAGGTCTGAGGTCGGGAGGAATAACCGGAATCACTTCTAAAATCATCCACTCGGGCTTATTGCCGGATTTGCAAAACGAATCGACAATTTTCAGCATTTTAATGGCGCGGGCTTTCCCCTGCTTGGACTTCGAGGACTTCACCTGGCGCTGGTATTTCTTGGCCAATTTATCAAGGTCCAATTCACGGAGAAGCTCCCGGATAGCTTCACCGCCCATTTTTGCGACAAAACCGGCCGGGCCATACTGTTCAACCGTCTTCTGATAATCCTCTTCCGTCAAAAGAGATTTCTGCTTAAGCGGCGTATCTTTCGGGTCCACAACGATGTATTCTTCATAATAAAGGACTTTTTCCAGGGCACGGACGCTCAGATCCAACAAAGTGCCGATTCGGGAAGGCATGCTCTTGAAAAACCAGATATGAGAAACAGGCGCAACGAGTTCTATATGTCCCATGTGTTCGCGTCGGACCTTCGACTGAGTCACCTCCACGCCGCAGCGGTCGCAAACCACGCCTTTGTACTTAATCCTCTTATACTTTCCGCAGCTGCATTCCCAATCCCGGACCGGACCAAAAATTTTCTCGCAGAAAAGGCCCTCTTTTTCCGGCTTGAGCGTTCGGTAATTGATCGTCTCAGGCTTTCTCACCTGCCCGTGAGACCATGAACGGATAGTCTCCGGCGCCGCGATTTTAATCGCCACTGAATCAAACCGGTTAATCTCAAAATCCATGGATGGCATGAGCCTTTTCCTCCTCTTGATCCTTGAAAATTATTCTGTCTGGTCTTTAAACGCGGCCAACAGCTTATCTTTGTCTTTGCCTTCCCGCTTGCCTTCCCGGCCTTCCGTCCCTTTCATGCTTTTGGGGTTTCGCTCCAAAAGCACATCCATCGCAAGACTCTGAAGCTCTTTCACAAGAACGTTAAAAGACTCGGGAGTCCCGGGCTGAAGGGAATGCTCTCCTTTTACAATCGCCTCATAGATGCGGGTTCTCCCCTGAACGTCATCGCTCTTCACGGTCAGGAGTTCCTGAAGCACATATGCCGCACCGTAAGCTTCAAGGGCCCAGACTTCCATTTCCCCAAACCGCTGTCCCCCGAACTGAGCTTTTCCTCCAAGAGGCTGCTGTGTCACCAGCGAATAAGGTCCGATCGAGCGGGCATGAATCTTGTCATCCGCAAGATGGGCCAGTTTCAGAATGTACAGATACCCCACGGTAACTTTTTGATCAAAAGCCTCGCCCGTTCTTCCGTCATAAAGAGTGATTTTACCGTCATCCGGGAGTTTGGCTTTCTGTAGCATCTCTTTGATTTCGGATTCCGTGGACCCGCTGAAAACCGGCGTCTCAACCGAAAGACCGAGCACTTTGGCCGCCCAACCCAAATGGGTCTCAAGAATCTGCCCGGCATTCATACGGGAAGGAACTCCCAGCGGATTCAACACGATTTCCACCGGCGTACCGTCCGGCAGAAAAGGCATGTCTTCTTCGGGAACGATCTTGGCAATGACTCCTTTGTTTCCATGACGGCCCGCCATCTTGTCCCCGACCGAAAGTTTTCTTTTAGTCGCCACATAAGCGATCACTTTCTTGTTCACGCCGGGCGGAAGTTCATCTCCTTTTTTCACGCGGTCAATTTCACGGGCCCGTTCTCCGACCAATTCGTCAATTTCATCCCCCCACACCCGGGTAATTTTCCGGACGCTGTCCTCCAACTCGGGGTCATCGTCAATCCGGATGGAATCCCAATCGCATTTCTCGAGTTTCTTGAAATCCTTTTTCTCGACCACGCTCCCGGCCTTCATCAAAACATCGCCCAAAACCTCATCCACCAGATCTTCGGCCAGCTTCTTTCCCAAAATCAGCGCGGAAATCCGGTTGAAGCGTTCCCGCCGCAGGGAATCGATCCGCCCCTGATAGCGCTCCTTAATTTCGTCGATTTCCTGAAGTTCCTGGCGTTTCTCTTCCCGTGTTTTCGCTTTGGCTTCCTTCCGGGCAAAAACCTTTACGTCAACCACAATACCTTCCACCCCGGGAGGTACCGTCAGAGACGCGTCCCGGACATCGCCGGCTTTTTCTCCGAAAATCGCCCTGAGCAGTTTTTCTTCGGGCGTGAGTTCCGTCTCCGATTTCGGCGTAATCTTCCCGACCAGGATATCTCCGGGCTTGACTTCGGCACCGATGCGGACAACCCCTTCTTCGTCTAAATCTTTCAGAGCGTCTTCCGAAATATTGGGGATATCGCGGGTAATTTCTTCCATCCCCAGCTTAGTGTCGCGAGCTTCGATCTCGAATTCCTCAATATGAATCGAAGTGTAAACGTCCTCCCGCACGAGCTTCTGGCTGACGACGATCGCGTCTTCAAAGTTGTATCCGCGCCACGGCATGAAGGCCACCAAAACGTTCCGCCCGAGAGAAAGTTCCCCTCCGCGGGTTGCGGCGCCGTCGGCAATAACCTGTCCCCGTTTAATTTTATCGCCCGACTGAACAAGGGGCCTTTGATTGACCGAAGTCCCCGCGTTGGATCTTTCGAATTTCTTGAGTTTGTAGACGATATCATCGATCACAATTTCTTTCGAATCCACCGACTTGACGGTCCCGCGGGCTTTGGAAACCACGGTCGCGCCGGAATCCCTGGCCGTCTGATATTCAATCCCGGTTGCCACCAAAGGCGCCTCCGTCTCCAGCAAAGGAACCGCCTGCCGCTGCATGTTCGATCCCATCAGAGCTCGGTTAGCGTCGTCATGTTCCAAAAACGGCACCAAAGCTGCCGCAATACTGACCAGCTGTTTCGGTGAAACATCCATATAATCCACGCGATCCGGTGTCACCTTCGGAAAGTCTCCCCCGTAACGGCAGAGGATCCGGTCTTCGAGAAAATGTCCGCGTTTATCGACAACCGTGCTGGCCTGCGCGATATAATAATTGTCTTCTTTGTCCGCAGTCAGATAGTCGATGCGTTCCGTCACGCGCCCTTTCTCAACTTTACGATACGGCGTTTCGACAAACCCGAATTCATTGACTCGCGCAAACGTGCTCAAAGACGCGATCAATCCGATATTCGGCCCTTCCGGCGTCTCAATCGGGCATATCCGCCCGTAATGGGACGGGTGCACGTCGCGGACTTCGAATCCCGCGCGCTCCCGGGAAAGACCGCCGGGTCCCAAAGCGCTCAAGCGCCTCTTATGCGTAAGCTCCGCCAGAGGATTGGTCTGGTCCATAAATTGAGAAAGCTGGCTCCGACCGAAGAAATCTTTGATAACCGTCGAAACCAGTTTCGGATTGATCAGATTATGCGGCATCGCGGCGTCCAAATCATACACAGACATCCGTTCCAACGCGGCCCGCTTCATCCTCGCCAACCCGATCCGGATCTGATTCTGAAGCAGTTCCCCGACACAGCGGACCCTGCGATTCCCCAAATGGTCAATATCATCCACTTTAATTTCGCCGTTTTTCAATTTTAGAAGTGCCTGCAATGCCCTTGCAACGTCTTCCCGCGTTAAAACGGTCTTCTCGGAAGAAATTTCGCTTCCTAATTTCCGATTGATCATATACCGCCCGACCTGGCCCAAATCGTAGCGCTGCTGATCGAAAAAGAGCCGAAAAACAAGGTCCTGGGCGCTTTCCTTCGTCGGAGGATCGCCGGGACGGACTCTTTTGTAAATTGCGATCTGCGCCTCGGCCGTTGTCCGGTAAGGATCTCTCTCAAAAGTATTCGCGATAGAAATATCGTCGGAGGTAACTTTGGCAAGCCGGACCTGCTTGATTCCGCTCGCAATCAACGACTCAATCAGGCTTTTAGTCAGAAGGATTCCGCCTTTCGCCAGAAGTTCCTGATTCTCGGAGGAAACCACATCTTCCGCCAATATCCGTCCTTCCAGCTTGGAAAATGCGGCCCGATTCAAATCATCAACCTTTTCGACTTCATAAATCGCGCTGACGATATCCAAATTCGTGGTGTATCCCAACGCGCGAAGAAGCGTCGTCACCAACACTTTCCGCCGGCGGTCCAAGTACGCGTAGACGATATCATTGATGTCCGATTCCAGTTCGATCCATGCGCCGCGGTAAGGGATAATCCTCACGCTGTAAATTTTCTTTCCGGCGGGATGAACGGTTTCCTCAAAAGAAATTCCCGGAGAACGGTGCAATTGGCTGACAATGACCCGCTCGGCCCCGTTGATAATAAAGGTGCCCGTCTCGGTCATCAGAGGAAGCTCGCCCATATACACGTCCTGCTCCTTGGCTTCCCCCTGTCTGACAAAACGAAGCTTGATCTTCAAAGGTGCGCCAAACGTCATCCCCCGTTTGCGGCATTCCGGAACGGAATACTTCGGTTTTCCCAAGCTGTAGCTGACGTACTCAAGCTTTGAAGCTCCGTCAAAACTTTCGATGGGAAAACATTCCTGAAAAGCGGCCTCTAACCCGAAATCTTTTTTCCGTCTTTTCGGACGGTCGCTCTGCAAGAATTGCTCATACGATTGGATCTGGACCTCCACCAGATTGGGGATCTCAATGCAATCGAGAAGCTTGGCAAACGAGTGTCTTTCATTCAGCCCAGCCATAAGATCAGTGCGCCTCCTTTATAAAGGTCATCGCCCGACTCAATTTCGCCTCAACAATTACTTAATCTCGGCTTTTGCGCCGGCGGCTTCCAAAGCCTTCTTTATCTTCTCCGCTTCGTCTTTCGGAACGCCCTGTTTCACGGGCTTCGGAGCGCCTTCAACGAGATCCTTCGCTTCTTTCAGCCCCAGATTCGTAATCGTGCGAATTTCCTTAATCACCTGAATTTTCTGAGCGCCCGCATCGGTCAGGATCACGTCAAAAGCCGTTTTTTCTTCGGCCGCCGCCGCTCCTCCGGCCGCTCCGCCCGCAACCCCTCCGCCGGGCACCGCAACCGCAACCGCCGCCTGAGCCGAAACACCGTATTTCTCTTCCAGATGTTTCACCAAGCCCGCCAATTCGAGTACGCTCAAACCGTCAATTTCATCGGCAATCTTCTTTTGTTTTTCATTCAACGCTACCGCTTCTGTTTCTGGCATTGCAAATTCCTCCTTAAATGAGGACCGAACCTGCGACGGACAAGAGCGAAGCTCTGACCGTCATCAAATTCCCCGTCCGAATTTATCCCCGCAAGACGCGACCAAGCGACTTACGCGGGATTACCTTAAAATTCCTTTTATTTCCTGTTTCTCTTCGCAATCTAAAACCAATCCGATCTAAAAACCCGGGAGACCTACGCGTCGCTCCCCTTCTTCTTGCCAACCTCGTTGAGAACGCAAACCAACGAACTCAACGTTCCTCTCAACGTCAACACAAAACCCGTAATAGGGGCCTTGATCCCGCCCACCACTTTGGCGATCAATTCGATCCTCGACGGCAGCTTCGAAAGCTCCTTGATAAAATTCGCGTCGCAAATCTTGCTGTCCGCGACTGCCCCGACCAATTCAAGCGCCTGCTGCTTGTCTTTGGCAAAATCGATCAGGATTTTCGCAACAATTTGAGGATCTTTTTCCACCGCGACCAAAACAACCGCGCCGGTCAGCATTCCGTTCAATTTCGGCAAGTTCGCCGCAGCAAAAGCCTTCTCCAAAAGAGTCTTCTTCGCGACAAAACAACTTTTTGAAGCCTTGCCCAGCAACCGCCGGAGGCTCGCAAAATCATTGACCGAAAGACTCTGAAAACGGGCAAAAAACAGATACGGGCACCCTTCAAGCTTTCCCGAAACTTCCTTGAGCATCAATTCTTTTTCTAAACTTGGCATTGTCGAATCCGCTTATGGTTTAAAGTTAAAAAATCCCCGAAAATTATTTAAGCAGCGAGGCCAGCTGCAGTTTCATCCCCGGCCCCTGCGTGATTGAAATCGAAAGTCCCTGAATGTAATCCCCTTTCGCGGAAGCGGGTTTCATGTCCGAAACCGCCCGGACTACCGCTTTCGCGTTCTCAATCAAAGCGTCTTTGGTGAACGACAACTTTCCGCATCCGACATGCAATCCGCCGGTTTTGTCGCTCCGGATCTCAATCTTCCCTTTCTTGAGCTCCCGTACCGTTTTCCCGACATCCGTCGCAACGGTACCCGTTTTCGGTGAAGGCATCAACCCCTTCGGCCCTAAAATCCTTCCGAGCTTACTGACTTCCCGCATCATGTCCGGGTGAGACACCACCACGTCAAACTCAAGCCACCCGCCCTGTACTTTCTGAACCAATTCTTCGGCCCCCACGAAATCGGCGCCGGCCTCCGAAGCGTCTTTGGCCCCTTCACCCTTGCAAAAGCAGATAATCTTCACTTTCTTCCCGCTTCCGTTCGGAAGACTCACGCTGCCGCGAATCATCCCGTCGGGTTGCTTGGTATCCACTCCCAGCTGAAAATTGAGGTCCATGGTTTCGTCAAATTTCCCGGCCGGAAAATTCTTTAAAACCTCGACCGCTTCATCGATGGAATAAACGCGCTTTTTATCAACCTGCTTTTCCCGTTCGCGATATCTTTTACTTCTGACTACGATTGCCATACCGAATCCCCGTTCATATTCACTGATTAAACATTTTCGACAATTTCGATTCCCATACTCCGCGCCGTCCCCATCACCGTCCGCATGGCGCTTTCCATCTTGGTCGTGTTCAGATCGGACATTTTCTCCTTCGCGATCGCCTCGACATCCTTCAACGTCACCTTGCCGATTTTCAGACGATTCGGCTCTCCCGAAGCTTTCGCCAAGCCCGCGGCTCTTTTCAAAAGCACCGAAACCGGCGGCGACTTGATGATAAACGTGAAAGACTTATCCTCGAAAACGGTAATGACAACCGGAAGAATCGTGCCGGGGTTGCCTTTCGTCCGCTCGTTGAATTCCTTGCAAAACTGCATGATGTTAACACCGTGTTGGCCGAGCGCGGGACCGATCGGAGGCGCGGGATTAGCCTGCGCGCCCGGGACCTGAAGCTTAATTTGAACTAAAACTTTTTTAGCCATAATCTGTGATTCCCCTAATGAGTTCCTTTATATTTTCTCGACTTGCCAATATTCAAGTTCGACCGGTGTCGCGCGGCCAAAAATCGTAACCGTAACTCTCAGCTTTCCCTTATTGGGATTGACCTCATCAATTACGCCGTTCAGATTCGCGAACGCGCCTTCCTTGACCCGAACATTTTCACCGAGGACAAAATCAACTTTGGGCTTCGGTTTGGCCGTCTTTTCTTCCTGCTGCCTCAGAATCACTTCGACATCCGCCTCGCTTAACGGCAACGGACGCCTGCCGGACCCTACAAAGCCCGAAATCCCCGGCGTATTCTTGACCAAATACCAGCTTTCATCCGTCAGGACCATTTCGACGAGGATGTAACCGGGAAAAAATTTCCTTTCGGAAATCTTTTTCTTCCCTTCCTTGACTTCGCTGACTTTTTCCGTCGGAATTAATACCTGCCCGAACATTTCCTTCATGCCGGCCGATTCCGAACGAGCCTCAAGGCTTCCCTTGACTCTCTGTTCAAGACCCGTTTGCGTATGAACCACGTACCATTTGAAATTAGACATAATTACCCGACCAAAATCCTCAAAAAGAATGAAAGGCAGAAATCAACGGCCCCGATGAACGCGGCTAAAATAAACGTCGTCACAATCACCACCATTGTCGAGCCGAGAAGTTCTGCACGGCTCGGCCAAACGACCTTGTTGAGCTCTTCCTTAACTTCCTGAAAAAAACCTTTTATTTTATTTGCCATTTTTTATCCCGACAATCCGCTCCCCCCGCAAATCCTTTCAACAGGCCAGGAGGGATTCGAACCCCCAACATGCGGTTTTGGAGACCGCCGCTCTAGCCAATTCGAGCTACTGGCCTAAACGGGGAGACTTCCCTAAAAACAAAAACCTGAGAAAAAGCTGTCCGACTTAAATATTTGTTACTTCGTTTCCTTATGCGGCGTATGCTTTCTGCAGAACTTACAATATTTGCGGCGCTCCAGACGTTCCGTCGTCTTTTTCTTGTTCTTCCGCGTCATGTAATTTCTTTCCTTGCATTCCGTACAAGCAAGCGTAATCAAATCCCGCATTTTTAAACTCTCTCCGGCTGTATGAGTTCTCTAATCTTATTCAACCACTTCGCTGACGACTCCCGCTCCGACCGTCTTGCCGCCCTCGCGAATCGCGAACCGCAATTCCTTCTCCATCGCGATCGGCGCGATCAGCTCCGCCTCAACCGTCACGCTGTCTCCGGGCATCACCATCTCCACGCCCTTCGGCAGCGTCACCACTCCCGTCACGTCCGTCGTCCGAAAATAAAACTGAGGTCGATACCCCGTGAAAAACGGCGTGTGCCTCCCGCCTTCCTCCTTCGACAAAATATACACCTGCGCCTTGAACTTCTTGTGCGGCGTCACGGACCCGGGCTTCGCGATCACCATCCCGCGCTCCAAATCCTTCTTCTCCACTCCCCTCAGCAGCAAGCCCACGTTCTCTCCCGCCTGCGCCGTGTCCAGCAACTTCCGGAACATCTCGATCCCCGTGATCACCGTCTTGAACGGCTTCTCCCTCAATCCCACAATCTCCACTTCCTCGCCGTTCTTTGCCTCTCCGCGCTCCACTCTCCCCGTCCCGACCGTCCCGCGTCCGGAAATCGAAAACACGTCCTCCACAGACATCAAAAACGGCTTGTCGATCACACGCACCGGCGTCGGCACGTACTTGTCGATCGCGGCCATCAGCGCCTCGATCGAAGGAACTCCGATCTCACTCGTGTCCCCTTCCAATGCCTTCAGCGCGCTCCCGCGAATCACCGGCACTTCATCCCCGGGAAATTCGTACTTCTTCAGCAAATCTCGGACCTCCAACTCCACCAGGTCCAGCAACTCTTTGTCTTCCGCCTTGTCCACCTTGTTCAAAAACACCACGATATACGGCACGCCAACCTGTCTCGCCAAGAGAATGTGCTCCCGCGTCTGCGGCATCGGACCGTCCACCGCCGACACCACCAGGATCGCTCCGTCCATCTGCGCCGCTCCCGTGATCATGTTCTTCACATAATCCGCGTGCCCGGGGCAGTCCACGTGCGCGTAATGCCGGTTCGGCGTCGAATACTCCACGTGCGAAATCGCGATCGTCAGAATCTTCGTCGGATCCCGTCTCCCCTGCGATTCACTCGCCTTCGCCACCTGATCGTAGGAAACATACTGCGCCATCCCCTTGTCGCTCATCACTTT
>Ga0116177_10001732_pt1 | contig 16244 bp, 12 predicted proteins | sample AD_STIC10_MetaG_FD_89750 | JGI IMG/M metagenome (GOLD analysis project Ga0116177, IMG submission 89750) | Active sludge microbial communities of municipal wastewater-treating anaerobic digesters from USA - AD_STIC10_MetaG | ecosystem: Engineered > Bioreactor > Anaerobic > Digestate | place: USA... | reverse complement strand
GGGGCGAGCGTTTCGGACAAACGCGTTAGTCTCTTTATGCGATCGCAATGCTCTAAACGGGCTGTCAGTTTCCAATCATCTGGAGAACCCTGCAATTGAGATGTGACCGCAAAGGTGCAGTCAGCAGGAAGTTCAAAAACTTCGCGCATTGCTTGCGCGTGAGCAGGTGCAGTCGTTGCTGCAATAAATAATGAATTTGCAAATATGAAAGTTGCAAGAAATTGCATGCCTCGTAATTTTAGATGATAATGCATAATATTATTGTCTAACTTTGATATTATATTGTCCTTATCGGGCGATGGTTTGCTGTTCATTGATCACTATGTTTAGTACCCAGCAGGTCGTTGATAGTAGTTTGTGATGTTTCCGAGGGGTTCATCGTAAGTGCCGTTGGGAAATGCTCCATGTTGGCATCCAGCACGCACCGAACATTGGTTAAAATGGAGATGATCGCGAAAAACGGTCCCTATTTGAGAGCCGGCAGATACCCGGTCTCCTTTTCCAACTGATAGATTTACATGCAAATATCCATTTACGACGCCGTCATCACCTTCAACAACTGCATAAGCACCCCAGTCGACACCATTGGAATCGACCCCAAGTTGACCAATCCTGACTACAGTTCCCGATCGGACTGCGACAACAGAAACGCCCGCTTTTGCCGGAATATCTAACCCTGTGTGCCGTTTGCTGGTATTTGCGGACCAAGCTTCGTTAAACTCTTGGGAAATATAAGTTCCAGGAACGGGTCGAATTCTTGCGCTAGGTTGCGGTGCAGGATTTGACCGGGATCTGGGCGTGCTCACGGGTTCGCTTCGAGGCTCTTCTGTTCGGGATGAGTTTCCTGAGCGTTCAGAGCAGCTTACAAGTTGAGCCGATTTGGAGGGAGGGGATGATTTTGACCCCGTAACAACAATTCGACCGCTCGCAAGTTTCCAGCAGGCAGCTTCAGCTTGGCCAGAGCTGACGAACAAAATCAAAGCTGCAAATGCAAAAGTCTTACGCATGTTGTTCTAACTTTCGGTATTTTGGAAATGAACTGCGAAACGAACGGAAGACTGACTGAATGTCAGAATTGCCGTTCATGTTTCTGCCGTGTCTGGATCTTGCCGAGATCACTCTATCGATTGAATCTTTGTTCCTGACACACCAACAATGATGGCTGCGATATGCATTCCGGTTGGAACTAGGGGGATCCAATTGAACCCCGGCATCATGTCAAAAAATGCTGCCAATATCGGGAAAACAATTATCCATTTTTTCCCGATCAAGTCGCCGCGCACCCACGCTAGGAAGCATAATGCGGCAAGGCATATCAAATGGACAAAAAGCGGCAGATTTAAGCCACCGACCTCACTGCTTGACGCGTCTACCGCAGCTGCAACGCTGTTCGCCACGACGGAGTTCGATCCAAAATAGGGCAAGACATAAGTTGGAATCATAAACAGCAAGTATCCGATCAGGTAAGTCGGACCATTGCCCATCATATTCTTAAATTCGTTCATAATAATTCCCCCCAAATACGTCTTACATTTTGCGAAAACGTCAGTTTATTCGTCAAATACTCCTAGAAAAAATCATGGATTGCATTTCGCGCACCCCATACATTCGCTATATATTTAGGCTACTTAACCACCTCCCTCTATTCGAAGGATTCGGTCCAGAGAACCATGTGCACAGAGTAAGTAGTCGTTTGACTTTCACAGAAGTTCACAATCGTCGCAGATCGATTGAATGGGTTTCATAACGGAACAAATGCGCGCATTACGACAGTAGATGTTTGTTCTTTGGGGGAAGGAGAGCAGATGGTTGATGATATTGCGCTGTCAATCGAGGGGAGCGCAAAGAGGATAACGTTGAAAAGCGCGCGGTCTGAACTGTTTCTCCGTGGCAAATCCGTTCAATTTTTTTTGGCTTTGCTTGCGACCGATTCTCCCCGCTATTTGGCTACAGACGAGCTACATGCTCTCAGCGACTGGAGATTAATGACGGTTAGCTCTGTAGGAAAGCAGGCTGCAAGGATCGTCGATTCAATTGCGAAGAGCGGTTTTCCCATAATAGAATGGGAGATGAAGACCGCCGGTTGGCGTCTTATATCAGAGTTTCGAAATTCTATTGCGGATGATCTAATTCAGTTAGCGCGACAGTCATTATCGGACTCGCAATGGGCGAGATTATTTAGATTTAGCAGTGTGGATACAGCGGATGTTGCACGTTGGATGCAACTTTGCGGAAGCGCTCTGATTGATATGACCGAAGGACAGCCTGAAGTTGGATACACGAAACTTCGGGACGCATCCTTGGTAAGTGGTGATGAAGGTATATTAGCGATTAGTAATGTCCTTGCCACCCGATTAGGGCAAAAGTTGCCTAAACCCCATCTTCCGGTGCAAAAATCTTCCTCGGCCTCTGAATTCCTTGAAGCTGCAGAAGCGCGTCGGATTGCAGCTTATGCTCGGACCTCCCCATCATCTGAATGGGAAAAGCAATATGCGATATTGCGTAAAACACTTTTAAAAATGAGGGCAGTGGGCGACACAACGTCCCAAGCAATCATATTTAATGCTTTGTCGGTGTTAGCTCGGCGTATGGGGCACATGGACGAAGCTTTAGATTGTATCAGAGAAGCAGCGGCACTGGCGATTTTTTCGGGCGATTTGGCGTTAATTCAGAATGTTGCGTTCAACTTCGGGAACATATTGTCAGGGATCGCACGGCATGATCCCAATTCCTTTAAAAGCGACATTTTTCTCGGATTGATTGATCTTGATATTGAACTTCGAAGCCGCCTTCGGATCGGTTATGACAGCGCGCAAGCAGAACTTTTATGTTCTTACCTGTCTTATGAATCGGGAGATTTCGAAGGGGCAGGAGCGCGATTATCGCAAGCTGAACCCGTCATTTCCGTAAGTCAGCAGCCCTATGATATTGCTTTATATGAACGAGTAAAAGGTCTGTTGCTGTGCGACAGACACAAACCACAAGACGCGCAATTCTATGAAGGTATCACGGCGCTCGAGGCATCGGTGACGATCTATACGAATATTGGGAATTTGGTGGCTGCCGAGGAAGTCAGCAGGGATTTGTCACTGCGAAGGGAAATGCTTCAAAGTAGAACTTGAGGTCGAAAAATGGATAAAAATGCAAAGGTTTTTTGACGGGATGAGTGGATGCGGTTGCTAACAAAAAAGTCAGTCACAGCCGGTGCACTCGGGTTTAGTTCTTCGCTGCCACTGGTTTTCCTGACAGGCACATTGTCCGCTTGGATTGCTGAGATCGGCATGTCCATGGCCACGATCGGATTTCTTTCCTGGATAACTCTGACCCACGGATTTAAAATATTGTGGGCGCCGCTCATACGCTCCAACCTCGCCGTCTGGATTGCCGGATGCCAGTTAGGTTTGGCTTTATCGCTCTGCGGGTTAGGTACTATTGACCCAAAATCATCGATCTATTGGTTTTCTCTTGTGGCTTTCATAGGCTCTGTGTTTTCCGCCACGCAAGACACCGCTTTTGAAGCATGGCGCATAAAATCCGCTGACGAGAAAACGCCCGTCGAACTGATTATGACCGCTAGCCAGCTAGGGTCTCGAATAGCTGTGTTAATTGGGGGGGCAGCAGCTCTTTCCTTGTCAGGCCCTTTGGGTTGGTCGGCTGTAAGTTTCGCTATGGCAATGCTGTTTGGGGCATTGTCCTTGGTAACAATCTTAACGAGACAATTGGGAATATCACAAACCGATGATCGGATTGACAATGACAGCTCGCAGGAAGTCAAAAAGGATAAAGGCGGTTGGATCGCTGAATTGCGATTTGCATTGGTGCTACCGGTAGCCGACCTAAAGCAAAGATTTGGTTTTAGGCTACCAGTACTTTTAGCTTTCGTCCTAACTTACACACTCTCTTGGTTTAGCTGGGCCGGTTTCACGTTACCGCTTTACCTCACAGAACTCGGATACACCAAAAATGAAGTGGCCATTGCGGCTCGGATCTATGGTAGCGTTGTGACCACGGTAGGGATTTTGTGCGGAAGTTTAGCACTATTGCGAATGAACCGCTTTTCTGTTCTCCTCATCGGTGCATTGTTACCGATTATTAGCAATCTGGTGTATGGAGATCTGTCGAGCGGTGGCGCTCATTTGAGAAGTATAGCCGACTTTACAGGAGCTGACTCCTTAATCGCGCTCTTTACCGGTAACGAAAATTTGACCGTCCTTTATCTGGCAGTTCTAATAAAGAACCTCATTTCGGGAGCCTCTTCTGCAATTTTCGTGGGTCACCTAGCATCTTTGGTCAGCAAAGAGTTCGCCGTAATGCAATGTGCCTTTATGTCTTCTTTGTCGTTCATCACTGGCACAATGTTTTCTGCACTTGCAGGACATCTGATAGATAAATTCGGATTTGCGTATATGACCGGCATGGCTTGCTGGATTGCGCTGTTTGCTGCGGCAGTTGTTCTGTTTGATAACGCCTTGACGCGACGCGCTGCTCCAATCGAACGAGTAGCCGATATTTGACCGGCTAAGTTCCGCGGAACCTTAAGGGCATCATTTTCTGCAACATTAACAGTGCGACTAGTCGTGCAGGGCATCATTTCCATGTCGCATTCATGTCGCACGGAGCTGCCGGGACGGGGCGTTAAACTGCGGAAATGGTCGGAATTGCGTGGGTTTCGACAGCAAAAGGCAAGCGCTAGAATCTCGTGCAATAATTTGAATAATTATGTTTTATTACAGTGCTTTAAACTGGTTCCCCGGTAAGGATTCGAACCTCAATAGACGGAGTCAGAGTCCGTAGTCTTACCGTTAGACGACCGGGGAACAGTGGGCGGGCCTATATGCCGCTGCCGTGGGGTGGTCAACCCGCTGAATCGCAGGCCTTGCATCAGATTTGCAAAAATCTTGATATTTTAACCTGTTCGGCGTAGCACGGACGACAGGTACCGGCGGCTTATCCGAACCGGATAGAAAATAAGAAGAGAGTTACGGCCATGGGCGAAAATATCGCACCATCGCCGCATAAGGCACGTGGGCGTAAAAATAGAAAATCGCCCCGTCGCAAGAAAGCGGCACCAAGGGCTGCTAATGGGCAGCCGGCTTCGGCCAATGTCGCTGCGCGTTCCGCAAAGCGACCATCCCAAAACGCACGCGCCGCAGCGGATGCGGGAAATAGCGCACATCCGGAAATGGCAGGCGCAGCGCAAGCCAACGATAGCGCGTTTTCGCGCCGCAACTGGTTTGAGCGGACGGCCTATGCCGCGCTTGACCTTGGTACGAACAATTGCCGGCTGCTGATTGCCAAGGCAGGCGGTGATGATTTTACCGTCGTCGATGCATTCTCGCGCGTGGTGCGACTGGGTGAGGGGCTGACGTCGACCGGGCGGATGAGCGATGAAGCCATGGACCGGGCGGTCGAAGCCCTAACGGTCTGTGCCGAAAAACTGAAAAAACGCAATGTGGTGCTCGCGCGATCGGTCGCGACCGAAGCGTGCCGCCAAGCCGTCAACGGCGCGCAGTTTATCGAACGCGTGAAGCGCTAAACGGGCATACATCTCGATATCATAAGCCCGAAAGAAGAGGCGCGGCTCGCCGTTATGGGTTGCCACGCGCTGCTTGAGGAAGGCGAGGGCCCTGCCTTGATCTTTGACATTGGCGGCGGCTCGACCGAGCTTGTTCTGGTGTCGACCGATGGCGTTGTGCCTGAAATTCTCGATTGGGTGAGCGTGCCGTGGGGCGTCGTATCCCTTACCGAAAGCGAGCGGCAGGATTCGGATGACGCCGAGAGCCTAGCTGCGACGTATCAGGCGATGCGCGATAAGGTTGGTGCAAGCTTCGCGCAATTTGCGGCGCGCTTACCCAAGGATGGCGGGCATCACCGGCTCCTCGGGACATCGGGCACCGTGACCACTTTGGCGAGCGTTTATCTGAAACTGCAAAGCTATGATCGCCGTGCCGTAGATGGCTTGCATTTGCCGACAGAAGCGATGCGCGCAATCAGCCGCGAACTTGCAAGCCGGACCGTTAAGGGCCGTGCCGAATTCCCCACCATCGGCCATGAGCGTGCCGATCTTGTCGTGGCGGGGTGCGCTATCTTGGAAGCCATTTTTGACATCTGGCCCGGTGAACGTCTGGGTGTCGCGGACCGCGGTATTCGCGAAGGTATCTTGCGCGCCCTGATGGCGAGCGATGCCAAACGTCGCAATCGGCGTAACTGATATGGCGGACAATCTCTTTGGCGGTAAAAATTCAGGCCGCAGCCTTGCCGGACGGCAAAAGGTCAAGACGGCCAAGCGGCGTACGGTGCAATCGGCCCGCTGGTTGGAACGGCAACTGAACGACCCCTATGTCCGCCGCGCGCAGTCGGAAGGTTACCGTAGCCGTGCTGCCTATAAGCTGGTCGAACTGGACGAGAAATTCCATATCCTGCGCGGCAAGCGTGCGGTGGTCGATCTGGGTATCGCACCCGGTGGCTGGGCGCAGGTCGTTCGCCGGCAAATCCCGAAAGCTGCCGTCGTCGGCATTGATTTGCTGCCTGTCGAGCCGCTCGACGGCGTAGTCTTGTTCGAGTTGGATTTCATGCACGACAGCGCGCCCGATCGCCTGATCGAGGCTTTGGGCGGTGCGCCCGACCTGATCCTGTCGGATATGGCGGCGAATACCGTCGGCCATAAGCAGACGGACCATCTGAGGACGATGGGGCTGGTTGAGGCGGCTGTGGATTTTGCAGTCAATGTTCTGAAACCCGGCGGTGACTTTGTCGCCAAGGTGTTTGCGGGCGGAACCGATCCAGCCTTGCTGTCGATCCTCAAAAGCAATTTCACGACGGTCAAGCACGCAAAGCCGCCCGCCAGCCGCAAAGGCTCGGTCGAATGGTATGTGATCGCCCAGGGAAAGAAAGCTTGAGCCTAAATTTCAGGCTCTGATTGCTGGGATCACTTCTGTTTACGCGCCTTGGCAATGGCGTCTTTCAGCGCATCATAGCCCAATGCGCCTTCGAGGATCTGGCTGCCGATCACGAATGTCGGCGTCCCGTTAAAACCAACCTGCTGCATGAGCGCCAAATTGCTCTCAATCTCGGTTTTGGCTTTGGAAGATGCTGCAAATGCCTCCGCAGCGGCAATGTTCAGGCCGGCCTTAGCCGCCGCAGCACGGATGCTTTGGGCATTGGGCGGACCTGCATCAAACATGGCGTCGTGGAACGCCTGATGCTTGCCCTGCTGTGCGGCGGCAAGGGCCCAGGCGGCGGCTTCACGGCTTGCAGGGGATAAAATCGGAAGCTCCCGGTAGATGAGGCGAATATTTCCATCATCTTTCAGCAGGCGCTTCACATCGGCGACGCTCGCACGGCAGAAGCCGCAGCTATAGTCGGTGAATTCGACGAGCGTAACATCGCCCTTCGGATTACCCGCTTCGGCACCGGGAAAGGGTGTAGTCACTTTGTCCTGAACCGATGAAAGTCGTATCGCGGATTCCCGCTGTTGCAGAATTTCAACCGCTTCAGTGATGATTTCGGGATTTTCCAAAAGCGTTGCCCGAACCAGCGCTTTGGTAGCCTCGCGCTGCGCATCGGACATTCCGGCGGCGGCGACAGCGGAATCGGCGGCGCTTGTGGCCTGCTCGGCATTTTTCCCGCTAATCGCCGAAAATGCATCGGGTGACTGGCGTTCAAAAAAATATACACCAACAATGATCAGCAATATTGTCCCGAGCGCTGCGATAACGAGGGGAACGCGGTTGTTTTTAACAATGTCGTTCATGATGGGGGGGCTTTACGCGAATAGGAGAAATTGACCAGTGGTTGCACGCAACGGGACTTAACGCCTCCGCTTCTTCAATTGGGCCAGTTGTGCTTCGGCAACCATGTTGATGTCCTGCGCACGGATCCAGTCCGGCGTATATTCAGGAAGGCCCGCCATCGCTGTCTGCGCATTGGGGAGCGCAAATTGGGGTGCGCCCTCCATCAGATAGCGTTCCGCACTGGCAAGCGCGGCACGTGCGGTATCGCCCTTTTGTTCATAGACAACGCCAAGCTGATACCAGGCAAAGGGGTTCTGGTTGTCCTTGGTCACTGCGGCTTTCAAAACGGTCGCGGCTTCATCAAGGTTCGACTTGTCTTCGGTAGCAATAAGGGCATGGCCGAAAATCGCCGCGATCAGCGGCTGGTTTCCGGTAAGCTCGACGGCCTTGCGGAGCGGTGTGACCGCGTCGGCGGGTTTTCCGGATTCGAGCAGGATCTGGCCGTGAAGCTCCAGAAAATAGGGATCGTTGGGCGCGGAGGCGACGAGGGAAGAGGATTCATCCAAAGCCTTTTGCGGGTAGGCCCCCTTATGCCAGGCATAGGCGCGTGCATAGCGGGCAGGGACGCTCTTGTCGTTTTCCGGATAGTCGCGCATCGTTTCCTTGGGGTCTGCCAAAAAGCCGGTCAGCTTGGCTTTGATGCGTTTGAAATCATCTTCCCATTTCTGGTTCAGCGGCTTGTTCCAGGCGGGATCTGCCGAATAGGTGTCTTCCAATACGGAAACACGCTCACCCGACAGCGGGTGGGTCCGCCCGTAGCTGTCTTCCTGCGGAATGCCGAGGCGGAATTCGTAATTCTGGAGCGTCTTGAAGAAGTTGATGGAGCCTTTGCCGGTAATCCCGGCGGCGGACAGATAACGCGCACCCGAAGCATCCGCCGTGCCTTCCTGCGCACGGCTGAACGCCAGGAATTTGCCCAGCGCCGCCTGCTGCCCGGCGGCCATGATCCCCATGCCCGCCTCGCCAGCGCCAGCGGCAATGGCGGCTGCGGCCAGGATCAGTGTTGCAATGCTGATGCCGCCAGCGGCACTTGCGCCGTCCGAATAGCGAATGACGTGGCCACCTTCGATATGGCCCAATTCATGCGCGATTACGCCTTGCACTTCATTGGCGGTCTTTGCTGCCTCGATCAGGCCGCTGTGGATGTAGACAATCTGTCCGCCCGCCACAAAAGCGTTGATCGACCGGTCGTTGATCAGGACGATGTCGACATTTGCCGGATCAAGACCGGCTGCCCTGATCAAAGGCGCTGATATTTCTTCGAAAAAGGCTTCTGTTTCGGCATCGCGCAAAACGGATTGCGCCATCGCCGGTTGCACGCACAAGGTAAGGGCAAGAACGCACGCGATGACTGCCCGCAAATGGCGAAGTGATATGCTCAACATGAGCGCCGTTGTGGCGTTAACAAAGTGAACAGGCAATGAAGAATCGGTTTGCGGACCACAAAGAAAACCCCGCCGGTCGAAACGGGCGGGGTAATCTTTATGCATGATCGGTTGTCTTAACCGAAAGTGCGCTGCCACCAGCCAGTGCGGGGCGGTGCGTCACTCTCTGCCGCTGGTTCAGCGGCGGGCTCTGCTTTCGCCTCCTTTGCAGGGGCTTTTTTACGGGGTGCCTTGGCTTTGGCAGGTGCGACTTCTTCCGCAACCACTTCGGGCTCGGCGGCGGGCGTTTCGGCTTTCGCCTTGCCACGCTTTTTGGGCGCTGCCTTTGCAGTTGGTTCGGCTTCCACCGGAGCTTCGATAACTGCTGCCGTTTCGGCCTTTGGTTTTGCCCGGCTACGACGCTTCGGCTTTTCCTCAGCAACCGGTTCAACAGCTACTGGCTCAGCCGCAGCAACCGCTTCTACTTCAACCGCTTCTGCGGTGGCTTCACCGGTTTCCGCTTCGCCACGTTCGCGTCCACGACCGCCTCGGCGGCCACGGCGTGTTTTCGGCTTGGTCTCCTCGGCGGTTGGTGCTTCCGGAGCGTCGTTCTGCTCGGCGTTCTCTGCCACAACTTCGCCTTGGCCTTCGCCATTTTCAGGACGTTCGTCACGATCGCGCGACTTGCCGCCGCGACGGCCTCGCCGACGTTTGCGACGACGGCCTTCGCCACCTTCGCTGTCGTCGCGGGGACGGTCTTCGCGTGCACGGCGCGGTTCGCTGACTTCTTCCTCTTCGACTTCGGTGTCGTCGATTTCGTCTTCGAAATCATCTTCTTCGAGATCGATGATGGGCGGCAAGGCAACAGGTGCTTCGGGGCGTGGGCCCGAACTGCTGACCGCCAATTTCGCACCTTCGGTTTCGCCATTGGGGACGATCAGAATGCGGACATGATAACGTTCCTCAATGTCGGCCAATTCGCTGCGCTTGTTGTTGAGGCAGTAAATTGTCGCTTCCTGGCTCGCTTGCAGCACGATTTGGTTGCCATTGCCCTTTGCGGCTTCCTCTTCGATCAAGCGCAATGCGGACAGTGCAGCCGACGAGGCGGTGCGGACGAGGCCCGTGCCTTCGCAATGCGGGCACTGGCGTGTCGATGCTTCCAGAACGCCGGTGCGCAAACGCTGACGGCTCATTTCCATCAGGCCGAAGCCCGAGATACGACCGACCTGAATCCGGGCCCGGTCATGCTTCAGGGCTTCCTTCATCGCACGCTCGACTTTGCGGGCGTTCGAATGATGCTCCATATCGATAAAGTCGATGACAACCAGACCGGCCATGTCGCGCAAACGCAACTGACGGGCAATTTCGCGTGCGGCTTCAAGGTTGGTCGAAAGCGCGGTGGCTTCGATGCCGTGTTCTTTTGTCGACCGGCCGGAGTTGATGTCGATCGATACCAACGCTTCGGTTGGGTTGATCACGATATAACCGCCCGATTTCAGCTGTACGATCGGCTGATACATGGCGTTCAACTGGTCTTCGACATGGTAGCGCTGGAACAAGGGCACAGGGTCGGCATAATGCTGCACACGCTTGGCATGGCTTGGCATCAGCAGCTTCATGAAATCCTTGGCGGCTTTATAACCTTCAGGACCTTCGACGAAGACTTCCTCGATATCTTTATTATAGATATCGCGGATGGCGCGCTTGATCAGGTCACTGTCGGTGTGGATCAGCATCGGCGCAGCACCGCGCAGCGTGCGCTCGCGAATTTCATCCCACAAACGCGCGAGATAATCGAAGTCGCGCTTGATTTCAGGCTTGGTGCGGGCAAGTCCGGCGGTGCGGATGATGCAGCCCATGGTCGATGGCAGGGTCAGGTCGGAAATGATCGACTTCAAACGCTTCCGGTCGGCTGCACTGTGGATCTTGCGGCTGATGCCACCACCATGCGAGGTGTTGGGCATCAATACGCAATAGCGGCCTGCAAGGCTGAGATAGGTGGTCAGAGCTGCGCCTTTATTGCCGCGCTCTTCCTTGACCACTTGCACCAGCAAAACCTGACGGCGGTGGATAACGTCTTGAATCTTGTACCGGCGGCGCAGGTTCATGCGCTTGGCGCGAACCTCATCGCTGGCTTTTGGAGCGCGGCCTTCGCCACCATTGCGACCACCACGGCCACGACGACGGCGGTTGTTGCGTGAATTGGCGTCGTCCCGTGCGTTTTCTTCTGCGGACTCGTCGCCATTGGCGCTGAGGTCAGGTTCTTCGCCTTCACTCATATCGATGGTGTCGACGCTGTCGTCGCTGTCGATTTCGATGAAATCGGACACTTCGTCTTCGCGCTCTTCCGAGCCTTGCATGATGTCGGAGGGCTCTTCGCTCTCTTCTTCTTCCTGTTCGCGAAGTGCGGCTTCTTCAGCGGCAGCCTCGGCTTCTTCAGCCAAAAGACGTTCACGGTCTTCTTTGGGGATTTGATAATAGTCTGGATGGATTTCGGCAAAAGCCAGGAATCCATGGCGATTGCCGCCATAATCGACGAAAGCCGCCTGAAGCGACGGTTCGACCCGAGTTACTTTTGCGAGATAGATATTGCCTTTGAGCTGCTTGTGCTCGGCCGATTCAAAATCAAACTCCTCAATCCGGTTTCCTGTTACGACTGCGACCCGGGTTTCTTCCCGGTGACGCGCGTCGATGAGCATACGCGTGGTCATTGAATTTACTCCAGCGGGTGACCGCTCCGGTTGTCAGCCGTAGGCCGCCCGCTCTATTGTTGGTGCCAAGCCGCATCGGACGCGGGGCGTCGGCGTCGGCATGGCGATATGGTGGATAAGAAAAAATTGCGTCTGCTGCTTTTGCATGGCGGGCGAATTTCGCGCGCGCTTGATTTCCAGCCCATACGCCGTTCCCTTGAAGGGCGGCGGTGGCGGAAATATCATGCTTCATGCAGCGTCAACCTGTTAAACGGCCACGAAACAATGTGGCCCCGATAAAAGGGACCAAAAAATATAAGCCCCACACAGCATTGCTAGCACCCGTTTGCCCTAACGGCAAGGGAATGCGTGAAATCCCTGCGCGTTAAAAGGATAGCGCGCGCGATTGCGCCAACTTTCGTCACCGCATACATGCATCAACCTGTCGTTTTGGGGAATTTCATGTCGAGCTGTTATCGCGCAAAGAAATTTCTGGACCGGGTGCCTGACAAAAACGCATAAGACCGACATGCTGTCCGTGGCGATCTTACCGGCCTTTTATATGGCCCTGTCTTTACCGGTGGTGAACACTGTCCGGAACGATGCTGCGCCGGTAGCTTTGCAATCAACGCTCGTCCCTCAAAAGCAAGCGTTTCGGGCCGAGCCGCCCAAGCGACGCTATGAAGTATCCGCGCCGATCGTATCCCGTGTCGGCAAAGGACTACCCACCATCAGCGGCCCGAAAGACAAAAGCTTGCCGCTGGTCGTGCTCGATGCCGGACATGGCGGGCATGATCCTGGTGCGATCAGTCCGCACGGCGGGAAACGCGAAAAGGATGTGACGCTGGCGATTGCAAGGGCGATCCGCACCGAGCTCTTGAAAAGCGGACGTGTCCGTGTCGCGCTGACGCGCGATTCCGACAAATTTCTTGTGCTTCAGGACCGGTACGGAATTGCGCGCAAAATGAATGCGGACCTGTTCATTTCGATTCACGCCGACAGCGCCGAAAACCCCGAAGCGGGCGGGGGAACTGTCTACACCCTGTCCGAGGTCGCATCGGATCGCGAGGCGCAGCGGCTTGCGTCCAGAGAAAATAAATCCGACATTATCAACGGCGTCAACCTTGGTGGCGCGGATGCGGATGTGTCCTCGATCCTGATCGATTTGACCCAGCGCGAAACGATGAATGTGTCGGCGGAGTTTGCCAAATTGCTCCTACGCGAATCGCGGCCGAACATGCGGATCCGGACCAACTCGCACCGCTTCGCCTCGTTCATTGTCCTGAAGGCACCGGATACGCCATCGGTCCTGTTTGAAACAGGCTATCTCAGCAATGAGGATGATGTGGAGTTTTTGGGCTCCGAATCCGGCCGGCAAAAGGTAGCGCGCAGTGTCGCGAGCGCCATCCAGGTCCATTTTGCCCGCCGCCTCGCTTCGCAATAGAGGTAAAAACAGGCGGAGCCGCCTATTAACATTCTGGACCTTGGCAACAAATCGGTTAGAGAGAGCCCGTAATGACCGACGCCGTGACCCCGCCCGAAGAACCGACAAACATCAGCTATAAGCTGAAGCGCGATGTCGATGGGTTTGTCGGCAAGTGGCAGATCTGGTGGCAGCGCAAGCGCTTCCGCTGGGTGGTCTACGCTGCGGGTGCTGCATTTCTGTTTCTGTTGCTCTTCTGGGCCATATTCGCCCGCAACCTTCCCGATGCGGAGGCTTTGATCGAATATGAATCGCCGCTGCCGACGGTGGTGCGGGATGTCAATGGTGAGCCTTTTCAGAGCTATGCGCGCGAACGTCGCGTCCAGCTGGAATATGCCGATTTCCCGCGCTTGCTGATCCGCGCCTATCTAGCGGCAGAGGATAAGACATTTTTCAGCCATGGCGGCATCGATTATCCAGGCATCGCATCGGCTGTTTTTGACAATATTTTTACCAGCGGCCGTTCGCGCGGCGCTTCGACGATTACGCAACAGGTGGCCAAGAACCTGCTGCTGACCAACGAATATAGCTATACCCGCAAGGTCAAGGAGGCGATCCTTGCTAAGCGTATTGAGAACGCGCTGACCAAGCCGCAGATTTTGTCGCTCTACCTCAATGAAATTGCCCTTGGCCGCCAATCCTTCGGCGTTGAAGCCGCAGCGCAGGCCTATTTCGGCAAGAGCGTTGATCAGTTGCAGCTGCATGAAATGGCGTTTTTGGCGATATTGCCTAAAGCGCCGGAACGTTATGGCCGCGCCAAAAATGCCGAAGCGGCGATAGTGCGGCGTAACTGGGTGCTGGGCGAAATGTTCGCCAATGGCTGGATCACCGAAAAGCAAATGGCTGAGGCGCGGGCCATGCCACTGGGCCTGATTGCGCAGCGCGGGACAGGATATAAGAATATCGGCGGGTACTTCACCGAAGAAGTCCGCCGCCAATTGATCGAGAAGTTCGGCGAGACCGACAAGGATGGCCCCTACAGCGTCTATGCTGGTGGTCTGTGGGTCCGCACGTCGATGAATCCTGAATTCCAGGTTGCGGCTACTCAGGCGCTGCGTGATGGCTTGCTCCGCTATAATGCGGGTAAGGCGTGGAAGGCCAATATGGGCACGATCGATGTGTCCGACGACAAATGGGCGTCACGCTTTGCATCGACCAATATCAGCATCGATTACGCCAATTGGCGGGCAGGGGTGGCCCTTGGCAAGGGTCGGGTAGGTTTTGCCGATGGTACCGTTGGTCTTCTGAACGGCGGTCCTGCCGCGATGAAGGCAGGCGACGTAATCGCCGTTGTTCCGAATGGTGCGAACAGCTTCTCTGTCCGCTCGGTCCCCGAAGTGGGCGGCGGCATGGTGGTTCAGAACCCGCTCAATGGCCGGGTGCTCGCCATTCAGGGTGGCTTTGATAACCGGATTTCAAGCTTCAACCGGGCAACACAGGCACAACGTCAGCCCGGGTCGACCATCAAGCCCTTCGTTTATGCGACCGCGCTCGACAATGGCATGACCCCGACGTCGATCATTGTCGATGGCCCTTATTGCGTTTGGCAAGGCGCATCGCTCGGCCAGAAATGCTTCCGCAACTTCGGTGGCGGCGGGGCAGGGCCGCAGACGATGCGCTGGGGTCTGGAACAGTCCCGCAACCTGATGACCGTACGCGCCGCAGCGGATTCCGGGATGGACAATGTGACCGACACGTTCCGCGCCATGGGGATTGGCGACTACCCCGACTATCTGTCCTACGCTTTGGGCGCTGGTGACACGACTGTGCTGAAAATGGTCAACGCATACTCCATGCTGGTCAACCAGGGCCGCGAACTCAAGCCGACTTTGATCGATTTTGCGCAGAACCGTAAAGGCAAGGTCATCTTCCCCGAAAACTGGAAACCGTGCAACCGTTGCCGGGCAAAAGATTGGGATGGCAAGCCGATGCCGCGCTTCGCTGCATCCGGCAAGCAAGTGATGGATCCAATTACAGCCTATCAGACCGTGCACATGCTCGAAGGCGTCATCCAGCGCGGGACAGCGACGATATTGCGCGATCTTGACCGTCCACTTTTCGGCAAGACCGGAACGACGACTGGCCCCACAAATGTGTGGTTCATTGGTGGATCGCCGCAGTTGGTGGCTGGCCTGTATCTTGGATTTGACCAGCCTCGCAACATGGGTGGCTATGCGCAGGGCGGCTCGCTGGCTGCCCCCGTCTTTAAACAATTCGCCCGCGCGGCGATGGCCGATATGCCCAAGACGCCGTTCATTGCCCCTGCAGGAACACGTCTCGTGCGTATCGACCGCAAGAGCGGCAAGCGCGTCTATGGCGCATGGCCGGGCGATGATCCCAAAAGCGCGGTGATCTGGGAAGCGTTCAAGGCCGAGACCGAGCCCAAGCGTTCGATCCGTCAGGACGAATTGGCGGCGCGCGGCGACAAGCCGAAGAAGAAGGATTCATCGGACTCCAAGAGCGGGTCGAGCAATGCCAACGCAGGGCAAGGGCCAAGCTCGGCAACCAAGCGTGATCAGGAGTTTATCCAGCAAGAAGGCGGAATCTACTGATTACCGCCCCGACGCAGGGATGAGTTAGAACTTCACCTCAGGCGCGGCGCTGATTGTCGGGCGTTCTTCAGCGCCCAATTCCCAGAATTTCTCTTCGCCAAAGCCGAAAGCGCCCGCGAACAGAACTGCAGGGAAAGCCTGCCGCGCGCCGTTATAGTCGGCCGTGACTGCATTATAGGCCCGGCGCGATGCAGCCAGCTTGTCTTCTACATCGGCAAGTTCATGCTGCAACGTCTGGAAATTCTGGTTGGCTTTCAAATCCGGATAGTTTTCCGCTAGTGCAAACAGGCTTTTCAATGCGCCGGAAAGTCCATTCTCCGCGGCTGCCGCGGCGGCGGGGCTGGATGCGCCCAAGGCGGAGT
>Ga0116177_10001729_pt1 | contig 16251 bp, 8 predicted proteins | sample AD_STIC10_MetaG_FD_89750 | JGI IMG/M metagenome (GOLD analysis project Ga0116177, IMG submission 89750) | Active sludge microbial communities of municipal wastewater-treating anaerobic digesters from USA - AD_STIC10_MetaG | ecosystem: Engineered > Bioreactor > Anaerobic > Digestate | place: USA... | reverse complement strand
GGAAGGTCGGTTTCGGCCAGGACCTCGCCGATGATGAGCGCGCCAATCGGCGTGCGGCTGGCCGGCTTCAACACGAACGGACATCCAGCTGCGATACCCGGTGCCACCTTGTGCGCGGCAAGGTTGAGCGGAAAGTTGAACGGGGAAATGAATGAGCAGGGGCCAATGGGAACCCGGCGCGTGAATCCGCGGTAGCCGCGCGCGCGCGGCGAGATTTCGAGGTTCAGCACCTCGCCGTTGATGCGTACCGATTCCTCGGCGGCAACCTTGAAGGTATCGATGAGACGGGTGACTTCACCGCGTGCATCGCGGATCGGCTTGCCGGCCTCGATGCACAGGGCCATTGCCAACTCGTCAAAACGCTCGCGGAAGCGCGTGACGCAATGCTCAAGCACCGCCTGGCGCTTGAACGGGGGGAATTCACGCATCGGCTCGCTTGCCGCAACCGCAGCGGCGATTCCCGCATCGATGGCCTTGGCGTCCGCCAGCGCAACCCGCGTCGCCACCTTGCCGGTGAATTTGTCGGTGACTTCCAGGTCGGCATTGGCCTGGAATGCCTGGTTGGCGAGGAAGTAGGGATACTGGTCCTTGAGCATGGAATCGCTCCCGTTGCTTGGTTTCGAAGGGCGGCCGGCCACAGGTGTTGCCTGCGGCGGTTCTACAACTCGGCGCTGAGCTCGCGGATCTCGCGGTTGAGGACGCGATCATTGTCGGAATAATCAACCGGCAGATCGATCAGGTGCACGCCCGGCGTGGCCAGGCATTTCGACAGCAGCGGACCGAACTCGGCGGCCGATGCGGGTCGATGTCCGTGGGCACCGTAGCTTTCGGCGTAGGCCACGAAATCCGGATTGCCCATGTCCATGCCGAAATTCGGAAAGTTCATGTTGGCCTGCTTCCACTTGATCATGCCGTAGGCGTTGTCGCGCAGCAGCAAGACGACGAGATCGAGTTTGAGGCGTACCGCGGTCTCGATTTCCTGGGAGTTCATCATGAAACCGCCATCACCAGCGACCGCCACCACCTTGCGATCGGGGTAGACGATCTTGGCCGCGATTGCCGATGGCAGGCCCGCGCCCATGGTGGCCAGGGCGTTGTCCAGCAGCAGGGTGTTGGGTTGGGTGCAGCGGTAATAGCGGGCAAACCAGAGTTTGTACATGCCGTTGTCGAGGCAGAGGATGCCGTCATCCGGCATGGCCTTGCGCACGTCCGCCACCAGGCGCACCGGGTACACCGGAAAACGCGCATCGTCCGCGCCCTTGGCCAGGTGGGCATTGAGATGTTGACGCACGTTGTCGTCGTAGGAGAAATCCCAGTGCGCTTGTTTCTCCAGGCTCTGGTTGATGCGCCAGATGGTGTTGGCGATATCGCCGACGACTTCGATCTGGGGGAAGTACACCGTATCCACTTCGGCCGTCAGGTAGTTCACATGGATGACGGTACGCCTGCCGCGGCGCATGAAGAACGGCGGCTTCTCGATGACATCGTGTCCGACATTGATGATGCAATCGGCGTGTTCGATGGCGCGATGCACGAAATCGCCATCCGACAGCGCGGCATTGCCCAGCCACAGCGGATGCGATTCATCCAGCACGCCCTTGCCCATCTGGGTGGTGAAGAAGGGGATGCCGAAGCGCTCGACGAACTCGCGCAGCATCTTGCTGCTGGTCTTGCGATTGGCACCCGCACCCACCATGAGAATGGGTTGCCTGGATTCGCGAATTGACTCCACCGCACGCTGGACGGCCTTGTCGTCGGCAATGGGGCGCCGGTGAAAACTGGCCTGCAACACGATGGCATCGGTCTGGTCGTGGGCGATGTCTTCCGGAAGTTCGAGGTGGGTGGCGCCGGGGCGTTCTTCCTCGGCGCGACGGAAGGATTCGCGAACGCGGGCGGGAATGTTGTCGGCCGAAACGATCTGTCGGGTGAACTTGGTCAGCGGCTTCATCATGTCGACGATATCGACGATCTGGAAATGCCCCTGTTTGGAAACCTTGACCGGCTTCTGCCCGGTGATCATCAACATCGGCATGCCGCCCAGCTGCGCGTACGCGGCTGAGGTGACGAAGTTGGTCGCGCCAGGGCCCAGCGTGGCCAGGCATACGCCGGCCTTTCCGGTCAGTCGTCCGTACGTTGCGGCCATGAATCCCGCGGCCTGCTCATGTCGGGTCAGGATCAACTTGATGGAGGAGGTGCGCAGGGACTCCAGCAGGTCGAGGTTTTCCTCGCCCGGAATGCCAAAGACATACTCGACGCCTTCGCTTTCCAGTGCCTTGATGAACAGATCCGAAGCCTTCATGCGACTTGCTCCTGGTTCGGGTTGGTTTGCACAGGGCGCGCAACGCTGTTTGCCGCGCCGACGAAACCAACAGGTAGTGCAGGGTTGATCGTTTGGCCAGTGCCCGTCCTCGAATTCGACGCAGACACTTGTGGACCAGCCCGATTGTGTGCGCCTGCGTTGCCGGTGGTCAATCGCCGGTTTCGACTCGCAGGCGCAGCCTGCCGTCGGCCAGCACCGCGCGCAGCTGCGTTCCTGCGGGCGCCTGCTGCACGCTACGCACCAAGGACTGCGAGTGCTCGTCGAGCAGGATGGCATAGCCGCGTGACAAGGTGGCCAGCGGGCTGAGCGCGTGCAGGCTCGCGCCCAAGGCCTGCATGCGGGCGCGGCGTCGTTCGATGCGCTGCCCTTGTGCGTTTTCCAGTCGCCTGTGGAATCCCCGCAGCGTGTCCCGGCGAAACGCCAGGCGCGTGCCGGGGTGCTGCGAATGCAGGCGCGTTTGCAAATTCAGCAGGCGCGAGCGCCGCTCGGCAAACTCGTGCTGTGCCAGTCGCGCCATGCGGGCCTGGGCTTGGGCAAGGCGCTGGTGACCGCGATCCAGGCGCGTCTGCGGACGTTGTTGGGAAAGCCTTGCCAGCAGATGGTCGTTGCGCTGGCTTGCGGCCTGCAGCAGGCGCCGCATGCGCTGGTGCAAGCGGCCAAGATCGTGTTGCAGCCGCCGGTTGATCTCCCGGGCATCCGGAACCAGCAATTCGGCAGCTGCCGACGGGGTAGCCGCACGCAGATCGGCGACGAGGTCGGAGATGGAAAAATCCACCTCGTGGCCGATTGCCGACACCAGCGGTATGGGATTGCGTGCGATGGCGCGCGCGACGCCTTCGTCGTTGAAAGCCCAGAGGTCCTCCAATGAACCGCCACCGCGGGTCAGCAGAAGAACGTCATGGCGCCTGGCCCTGGCGGTAGCGTCGAGCATGGCGATGATCGCGGGCGGGGCTTCCTTGCCCTGCACCGGGGTTGGCAGCAGCTCGACTTCGATCAAGGGAAAGCGCCTGCCAAGCACATGCAGGACATCATGCAATGCAGCACCGGTGGCTGATGTGATGATGCCGATGCGCTGCGGCATGGCCGGGATAGGGCGCTTGTTCGACTCGGCGAACAGACCCTCGGCAGCGAGCCGCGTTTTGAGCTGCTCGAAGGCCAGGCGCAGGGCGCCTTCGCCGGATTGCTCCATGTGCTCGATGATGAGCTGGAACTCGCCACGGGCCTCATACAGGCTGACGCGGCCGCGAGCGAGCACCTTGAGGCCGTCAGCCGGCTTGAACGGCAACCAGGTGCTGCGCGGCTTGAACATGGCACATCGAACCTGGGCACCGGCATCCTTGAGGGTGAAATAAAGATGCCCGGACGCCGGCCGCGACACATTCGTCAACTCGCCCTCGATCCAGACATTGGCCAGGTTCGACTCCAGCACCTCGCGTGCCAGTCGGGTCAGCGCCGAAGGGGTCAGCAGTGGGGAGGTGGGAGCACGCTCATTCGTCACGACAATGGATCCTGGACGGGGCCATGCAGGCCCGTTTTTCGCAGTGGCGGGATTGACAGTCTGCCTGCAAGCGCAGGCCTTGGCCAATCCGGTTCATGGCGCATGGCTGGCGGTGGCTGACTTTGGGCAGGAAACATCGGTAACATCCCTTGCGTGCAGGTGTTGAAGAATCCAATCACGCAGGATTTGTCCTGATGCAGGACCGCAGGGAGGGGATCCCGATGAAGATCAGCGGTGCCAGTGCGCGCCCACTGGAGATCCTTCTCGTCGAGGACAACCCGGGCGACGTTCGCCTGGTCACCGAAGCCTTGCGCCAGGGCAAGCTGCTGCATCGCCTGTCGGTTGCCGAGAACGGGGCCAAGGCCCTGTCGATGTTGCGTCGCGAAGGCTTGCACGCGCACCAGCACATGCCCGACCTGATCCTGCTCGACCTCAACCTGCCTGGGCTTTCGGGGCATGAATTGCTCTCCGTGCTCAAGGCCGATCCGCGCATGATGCGCATACCGGTCGTGATCATGACCAGCTCGGGTGCGCATGAGGACGTCGTGCGCGCCTATGCCTCGCATGCCAATTGCTACATCCGCAAGCCGGTCGATATCGACAACCTGCTTTCGATCGTGCACAGGATCGGCCATTTCTGGCTGTCGGTGGTCAGCTTGCCCGAGCACGGTGAAAAGGAGCGGCCTGACTCCTGGCGACTGCTGCTGGTGGAAGACAACCCGGGCGATGCCCGATTGGTGCGCGAGATGCTGGCGGACACCGAAACCGAGATTGTCCACGTAGATCGGCTGTCCGAAGCACTGGTTGAACTGAAACGGTCGGCATTCACCGTTGCCCTGGTTGATCCCGGTTTGCCGGATAGCGCAGGTATCGACACCATCGCCACCATCCTGCGCGTGGCGCCGCTCATGCCGCTGGTCGTACTCAGTGGTCTGGATGACGAAGACCTGGCCCTGCAGGCCATCCAGTTGGGGGCGCAGGATTACGTGCTCAAGGGAAGCCCGGATGCTGAATCGCTGAACCGGGGCCTGCGCTATGCGGTCGAGCGCAAGCTTGTGCAAGAGCGTCTGGACTACCTGGCCACGCACGATGGCGTGACCGGACTGCCGAACCGGCAGACGTTCCAGGCACAACTTTCCACCACGCTCGCGCAATGTCAGCGTCGTGGCGGCGATGCGGCGCTGATGATGGTGTCCCTCTCCGGGCTGGGCCGGATCAATCGCCTGCATGGCCATGATTTCGGCGACCTCGTGATCGAGGAAACGGTAAAGCGCATGCGCCGGCTCCTGCCGGAAGATGCCATGCTCGCCTGCACCGGCAGCGTGGAGTTTTCGATCATCCTGACCGACAGGCAGTCGATCATGGATACCCCGTTGCTGGCCGAACAATTGATCGACGCGGCGCGCTTGCCGGGAAGGATCGCAGAGCAGGAGTTCTATCTGTCGGCCAATGTCGGCCTCAGCCTCTTTTCGATTGATTCGGAAGATCCCAACGCCTTGCTCAAGTGTGCGGAAACCGCGCTCTACCAGGCCAGGGGATTTGGCGAGAACTCCTTCCGTTTCTATTCCGCGCAGTTGAACGACGCGGCGCTGGAGCGTCTGGCCATCGAGCACGATTTGCGCGGCGCGCTTGATCGCAAGGAATTCCAATTGCTTTTTCAGCCGCTGTTTGCGGTAGGCAGTGGTGCAATCGTCGGCGCGGAGGCCTTGTTGCGTTGGCAACATCCCACGCGGGGCTTGCTGACGCCTGAACAGTTCCTTGATGTGGCCGAGCAACGCGGCATGATGCACGGGATCGGCTTGTGGGTGGTTGTCGAGGCCTGCCGTGCAGCGCGCGGATTCGCGGATGCTGGCGGAAAGGAACTGCGCATCGCGGTCAACGTGTCCGCCCAGCAACTGGAAAACCCCGGCTTCGTGGACAGCGTCGGCGCCGCCCTGGCCACGGCAGGCATCCGCCCACAGATGCTGGTGATCGAGCTCACCGAAAGCATGATGCAGGGCGAACAGGCGCGCGGGACCCTGGCGCGCTTGCGTGAAAATGGAATCCAGATTGCCATCGACGATTTCGGCACCGGCTATTCGTCACTGGCCTACCTGCGCAAACTGCCAGTGAACGTGTTGAAGGTGGATCGCACGTTCCTCAGCGGAATTCCCGATGATGAGCGGGACATGGCGATCGTGCGCACCATTCTTGCCATGGCGCGCAACCTCGGCCTGAGTGTCGTAGCCGAAGGCGTGGAGACGGCAGCGCAGCTTGAGTTCCTTCGCGAGTCGGGCTGTGAGGAAGTGCAGGGGTTCCTGCTCGCCAGGCCCGCATCCGCCGAGTCCCTCGTGGGGATGCTCAAGACCGGTCATGCCAATGAGCCGGTGATGAACCATTGAGCGTTGCCAAGGACCAGCGCGTCGGAGTCGTGTACCGGGCCTTGGCAACCTCGATTGCGCTCGTGGCGATGCTTGCCCTGGCGCTGCGTCCGTTCCGGCAGTTCGAATGGCTGGCCATCAGTCCACTGGCGTGCGTCCTGGCAATCCTGCTCTCGCTCGGCCTGCATGCGCGCGAGAGCACGCAATGGCGACTGCTGGCGCTTGGCTGCGGATTGGGAATCTCCGTGGTCTGCGCGATCGAATTGTTGAGTTTCATCGCGCGTGGTTCAGCCGTGGATATCGCCATCTTCGGGCGATTCCTCCACCGAAGTTTTGCGTCCGGGCTGTTCTGTCTTGGTGCGGCCCTGGTCATGGATGTCGTATTACCCGCGCGTTGGGGGCGTCATCTGTTGTTTGGACTTCTCGGCGCCTTGGCTGCACTGATCGGGGCGGCCGGGTTGCTGGCCCTGCTGATCGATGCGTCACTTGCCTTCGATTCCATGCTGCGCGACGAAATACGGATTCCTGGGTCGCTCATCCTCCTGCTTGGTGGGGTCACGCTGCTATGGGGTGCGCGCTTGCGCAAGATCAAGTCAGGCAAGGATGCCGAGGCCGACCTTGCCGAGCGTGACTTCAGGGATCGGTCGGGGTTCGTCGTCGGACTGGCCATGTTGCTCATGACAACGGGGGCAACCCTGTTGTTCTGGCGGCAGGTACAGATCCAGAGCCAGGCTCAGCAGGAGTCGCGGCTATCGGCTTCCCTGCAACAATTCACCGAAGGTGTTCGATCCAATGTCTCGAGCGCGTTGAATCTGCTGAACGGGGTGCGTGGTTTGTTTGCCGCTTCCGAGTTCGTGGATGCGAACGAGTGGACCAGGTACTTCCAACAGGTCCAGATCGTCTACAAGTACGATCCGGTCCTGATGGTGGGGTTTGCCGAGGAGCGGGCGGGGCCCGTGCCGGGTTCGGTTCCGCATTTCGTTGTCAGCTACGTCTCTCCCGAGACCGAAACCTCGCTGCCTGCCATAGGCATCCGCGCCTCCGAGAACCCGGTCATTGCAGCGGCGATTGCCGATTCGCTGAAGACAGGCCAGGCCGTATTGTCCGGACCCGTTGATTTCTCGGCCTACATCCCGGGCATCCGGAATCGTGGGTTCATCGTCCTGATCATGGTGGAGAGTGGCCTCGAACCCGACCCGGACGACAGTCAGGCATTGGACCGACAGCGCGGGGCGGTGTTCTTTGCCGTGGATGCAGCCCAGTTGGTCAGCCTCGCTGGAAAGGGGGGCGGTGAAGGATTGCTGGTTCGAATCGAGGACGACGAGCAGCCGTCGTCACAGTCCGCGCTTTTCCAGTCGAAGGACTTTGACGCGGGCGCACCATTCAACTCCGCTGCCCTGGTTGTGGGTGGTCGCAAGTGGACGATCTCGACCCAGTATCCACCCGCAATGTTGGCCGCGATGCGATCGCGTGTACCTACCATGGTTCTCGTCAGTGGATTGGCGGTTGCCCTCGCGCTGTTTGTCGTGACCTGGACGCTGACGGGCCTGCGCGCGCGCGCCTTGCATTTTGCGCAGGGCGTGAACCGAAGCTTGCGCAAGGCACAACGCGAACAGCAAGCCGTCACCGATACCGCGACCGCAGGAATAGTCACCGCGGACCAGGCGGGAACCATTCTCTACATGAATCCAGCGGCCGCCCGCTCATTCGGAGTGGATGCGCTGGAGATGTACGGGAAGTCGGTTGGGCTGCTGGTGCCCGAGCGGTTCAGGGAGGCCTTCATTGCTGGTCTGGGCCGGATCGCCAATGGTGATGTTGTGCATCCATTGGATCATCCGCTGGAGCTGATTGCCCAGCATTCGAATGGCACGGAATTTCCGGTCGAAATCCTGCGCTCGATGTGGTCCAGCGACGGAATGAACTACTTCACTGCCATCGTCACCGAGATCTCGCAGCGCAGGCAGGCGGAGAAGGAACTGGAAAAGCGAGCGCGGGAACTGGAGCGATCCAATTCCGATCTTGAGCAGTTTGCCTACGTCGCCTCGCACGACCTTCAGGAGCCTTTGCGCATGGTTGCCAGCTATGTGCAGTTGCTTTCGCGGCGCTACAAGGGACGTCTGGATGCCGACGCGGATGAGTTCATCGGCTTTGCCGTGGATGGCGCCAGACGCATGCAGAACCTGATTGAGGATTTGCTGGCCTATTCCCGGGTTGGTCGTTCCGGCCGCGCTCCGGTTGCGACCGCTGTTGCCGAATGTGCGGAGCGCGCGATTGCGCAACTGGCGGGGACGATCGCAGAATGTGGCGCCGGCATCCGTATTGATTCGGATCACAGCGTGCAGTCGACACCTACCCAGCTGACCCAGGTACTGCAAAACCTGATTGGAAATGCATTGAAGTTCCGCGGAGATCGCGCTCCCGAAATCGTGGTCAGCTCACGGGATGATGGCGAGTTTGTCGAGGTGGTTGTTACGGACAACGGAATCGGCATTGAACCACGGCACTGGGACAGGATTTTCTCGATTTTCCAGAGACTGCATACACGCAGCGAATATTCCGGAACGGGAATCGGCTTGGCAATATGCAGGAAGGTGATCGAGGGTTTTGGAGGCAGGATCTGGGTGCAGTCCACGCCAGGATCCGGCAGCGAGTTTCATTTCACGTTACCAGTGGGTAGGGAATCAGCATGAACGCTACGGCAGCTCCGTTCAGCCAGGTGGTGGAAATTCTTCTGGTCGAGGACAACGAAGGTGATATCCGCCTGACCCGCGAAGCGCTCAAGGAAGGCCGCATTCGCAATCGCCTGAACGTGGTATCGGATGGCGAGCAGGCCCTTCGGTTTCTTCGCAGGGAAGAGGAATTTGCCGGCATGCCACGTCCCGACCTGGTTCTGCTCGACCTGAACCTGCCGCGGCTGGATGGACGCGAAGTGCTGGCCGCGATCAAGAAGGATCCGGATCTCAAGCAGATTCCGGTTGTGGTATTGACCAGTTCCCGGGCGGACGAGGACCTGCTGAAGGCTTACGATTCGCATGCCAATTGCTACATCTCAAAGCCGGTCGGCTTCGAGGATTTCATGCAGGTGATTCGCAGCATCGAGAACTTCTGGCTGACGATCGTCGTCCTGCCACCGAAGGACTGAAGTGGCGGCGAAAAAGGGCGTGATCGATCGCGCACGGGGCGGATGGTTCCAGCCGGCGCCATTGCCGGGCTCGCAATTCAGCGAGCGTGAGAGGAGTCGACGAACTGCTTGAGCGAGGATGCGGCAGCGGCCCGCATCTTGTTCCTGAGCAGCGGCGTCCAGCCAAGCAGCACCCCGGGTATCCCCAATGCCTGGCGCGACCATCGCCAGAACGCGAAGTGATCCGATTGTTCCAGGATCAGCCCCGATTTCATGCGAAACGCGGAGTGCACGATGTTGTGCACGGGTCGGCCCGTGAATGAAAAGGTGTACCAGGCTTGCCAGGTGGCAGTGCCTTGGTCGTCCTTGCACTGGATTGCCGAGGATTCCACGCGCAGGTCCTTGCCGCGCTGGCACAGCATTCGCCACATTGCGCCGACGTCTCTGCCACGAAGGGTGAACACCGGGTCGGTGAATTGCGCATCCACGTGGTAGCAGGCGGCCATGGTTTCGCCGTCGCGCGCGCTGAATGCCCGGAAGAACCGCTCCAGCGTCTCGCGGTTGCGCTCAGGCACCGTTGCATGATCCCGCGATACAGCGAATGATCATCGCAACGGTCAGGGCAGGGAGGCCGGGGCCGCCTTGCCGGCACCGGTCTTCGGTTCCTTGGCATCCGCCGAAGCGGAGACTCCGCTGGCCAGCCCGGTTGCGTTGTCGTCAACGTTGTTGCTGACGTACCAGGGCATGCCGTCCTTGTTCAGGAACAGTCGGCGCATTTCCTCAAGATTGAATGGGCGTGAACCGATTCGGCCAAATACCGCGATCTGGTGTCCGGTCTCATCGACTGCGCGATCACGCTCGAGTCCTCGCGACAAGGAAAGCGCCGGCTTGCGGGTTGGATACCATGCAATCAACTGCGGCTTTGGATCCGGCGTGAATCCGTAGAACTTCGGTTGCGACTCGGGCGACGTGAGTTGCAGGACCTTGAGTCCATTGGCACCGTCGGCAACATAGGCAAACAGGGACGCATTGGTGGTGCCGACGATGATGTCGCGCGCATCGGTGATCTTGCCGTCGGCATTGAACATCTGGTACAGGCTCGGTCGCTCGGGATTGGTCACGTCGACTATGGCAATGCCCTCGGCTCCATTTGCCACGTAGGCAAAGGTGCGGGCGATGTGCAGTTTGTGCGGGTCACTGAGCGCAAGGGTGGCGCCGGCAACTTCGCGCGCCTGCTCCGGATGCGTCACGTCAACGACGTGCAAGCCATCGGCGGCAGTCACGAACAGGTAGCGGAACTGCACCTGGCTGGCTCGCGCATTGGCGATGGGAATCGTGGTCAGCAGACGCGGTTGCAATGGATCATCAAGATCGAGCACGACGATGCCGGCATCGGCCGCGATGTAGAACGTGGTTCCGGCAATGGCCAGGTGCCGCGCACCATTGAGAACGCCGTTCTCGTTCCAGGTCATTGCCCGTTCAAGGAAATTGTTGCGCGGTTCACGGTCGCCCAGCGTGGCGATATCCGTGGCGATCAGGCCTTCCTGGGCATCGGTGATGAACGCGTACTTGTAGACCGGGTGCGTGGCCTGCTCGCGGTTTTTGTCGCGCATCAGCTCGCCTTCATTGCGCTCGGGTATCACGGGTTGCGTGGTTGCCAGTGCGATGCAGGTGGCATCGGCGGAGCGAATGGAGGTGTCTTGGCCAAGCGGCGAGGCCGGGGCGGTGATGATCTTCTGCGAAATGCCCTTGTTGCCGATGCTGGCAACATCGTAAATGTGGGCTCCACGTTTCCCTTCGGCGGCAAACAAATATTCGCCACGCAACTGGATGCAACCGACGCTGCCTGCCGAATGGCGTTCCGCATGCTTGAGCTTCTGATCATTCTTTTCATGCGCCGCAAACCAGTCCGGATAGGCATAACGCTGCAGATAGCTGCCGATGACGGCTTGCGGCTCGTCCCATTCGGTGACCTGGACTGCGTTGATCTCGCCGTCTCCGCCCACCCATGCATGCCAACCGACGAAATCGATGAACTTGGTGCCGAGCAACAGCAACTGGGCCATGATCGCGTTGTTGTCGTTGTTCTTCGACAGATGGCAATCCTCGCAATCCTTGGTCTCGGTCTTGCGTTCGGTATGCGGGTAATGCGGCGCGAATGCCTGCGAGCTGTAGCCGGAGGCCGCAACCGGCGGCTGCTGGACGTAGATCTTCTCTCGATTGATGTTGGTCGACGACAGCACGAGCGCTGAGGAGGAGCGCACCGGGGCGATCTTGGAGCCCTTGATGTCTCCGTGCTTGCCAAGGAAGAACATCTGGTCGCGGGCGACCTGTGGGTTGTAGGTTGCGAAGTTGCGGGTGGCGCCGCCTTCGTACTTGTGGCGCTCGGTCTTCCAGTTGGCCTGGATCGGCAGGTGGCAGCCACCGCAACTGGTGGTCCATGAGGTGTGGCAGGCGTAGCACAGCATCTTGTCTTCGCTGTGCGCGCGCTGGTCCATGGGCACATCGGCGCCCCAACGCAGCTGGTCAGTGTCCATCGACATGGTGTGTGCGCGGGTGGCCTTGGCGTTGTAGCTGCCGGAGACGGGATCCGCGGTGTCCTTGACCAGCGACATGGTCCATTCCAGGTCGGGTGTGACGGCCGAACGCTGGATCAGCTTGTTGCCGACCCATTCGAAACGCTTCTTGCCATCCGGGTTGCGGATAAGCAGGAGGTCGGTTCCGAACTTGGATGCGGCAGGGCCGGAAGTCTTGAGGGTGGGCAGCGCATCGGCGGTGCCGTGGCAATCCTGGCACTGGATCTCGACCGCGCCCATCACCTCGGCCTTGAGATAGCCATTGCCGTGGTTGTCCTGCGCAAAATGGCAGTCAACGCATTGCATGCCGACATCGACATGGATCGAGGACATGTGCACGCCCTTCTTCCACTTGTCCGGATCGTTGTCGGAAATCGAATGGCCATCCTTGTCCAGCAGGGTTCCCTTGCGGTCGCGCTTGTAGATGGCGCGGAAATTCCACCCATGGCCGTGATAGTCGGCAAACTGGGTGTCCTTCAACTGCGGGTTGAGCAGGGAAACATCCTTGGAGAACTCGGGATCCCCCCACTTGCCTCGGATCGCCGCCTCTTCCGGATTGCGGTCCAGGATCTTGCGCATCTTCTCGGCATCCGGATATTGCTGCTTTTCCGGCCACATGAAGGGTGCATCCGACTCGTAATCCCACATCGTGTAGCCGAGCATCGTGTTGATGAACATGTTCGGCTGATGCATGTGGCAGATCATGCATTGGCTGGTCGGGATGCGGCGCGTGAACTCGTGCTTGAGTGGATGACCGGGCTCGTCCTTGGGAATGGTCGGATCGACCTGCTGACTGAGGCCGGTGTTGCCGAATTTCGCGTAGATGGCTGAGTGGCGCGGGTCGCGATCATTGGCGTAGACAACGTGGCAGGCGCTGCAACCGGAAGAACGGAAGTCGCCGGGATTGTCGTTGGTGCCCAGCATCCAGATGAACGGGTCGTTGAGGCGCGTCTTGGTGATGTTGAGCACCGGGATGGATACCCGCAGCGCCGTACCGGGACCACGGAACGACTGGCGGATATCGGGTCGGCCCGGTTCCTCCAGCTTCTGGATCTGGCCGAATTCATTGGGCAGGCCGATTTCCGTAAACACGTTGTTCACGTTGCGACCGCCGCGCTCGAAGATGCGGAACACGTCACCTGGCGGAACCGTTTCCCACGCCGGCAGCGGATTGATCTTCGGCAATACGCCGTGCGCGTCCATGGTGGCGTCGTTGGGGATGCCATTGTCGGCCGTGGTGCCGACGCCTTCGCGGTTGTAGGTCTCGCCGAGAATGGAATGCTTGAAGGGCAGGATGCCGTTGTTGTACGCCGCTGCGCCCCAGAACATTGCGGCATTGGCCATCAGGCTCTTTTCATTGGCCTGGATCAGTGGCAGGTGGCAGGCGCCGCAGGCTTCACGAGCGATGCGCAGGTCGCCCGGATTGATGAAGCGGACGAACTCCGGCGACTCCTTGAGCAGCCAGGTATAGCTGCGCACCGGGTTTGCGCTGGATTCCCAGCGTGAGGGATAGCTTGGCAGCACGTGTGCCTGATCGATGGCATTTCGATAGGCCAGCCCTTCGTGATCCCCGGCGGGAGCGGTGACGCTGGCGTTGCCGCCATGACAGTCGGTGCAGCCAAGGACCACGGCTGGACTTGCGTGCATGGTCTTGCGATCGCTGTCGGTGTGGCAGCTGATGCAGCCTTGCGACTTCTCGTCGGCCTGTGCCCAGGTCTGGAACGCCGGGGCATTCGGGGCGGTGACGTATTCGCGTTCGACACGCTCTTCCTTTCCGCCGGAAGCCTGTGCCATTCCCGACCAAAGCAGGAAGCTGGCGAATGCGATGGCAGCGATGGATCGCTTCATGGTCCTGCGCGCCTCTTCAGTACGTGAGTATCAGATTGCCAAGCACCGAATAATATTTGGTGTCTTCGCCGAACAGATCCTTGAGTCCCTGGCCTGGCAGCAGGGTGGCCGCAGAGACGCGCAGGATCATGTTCTGGGTGTTGTATGGCCGCCAGATCCAGGCCACGGATACATCGGTACCGATATTGCGACCGACATCCGCAGTGGCACGCGCCGCCTTCAGGATTTCCGTATCGGAAAACCAGAGCTCGTTGATGTTGGTGGAGATTCGCGACTGCGGCGTCACATCGAAATCCGCGCCCACGCCGAGCAACTGGATGCCGGGATTGTCGAAATTGGATTGACCCTGTTCCTTGGATGAGCGCAGGTTGGCGAGCAGGCCGTTGCGGCTGGCCAGGGCCACGCCACCGCCGCCGATCAAGGGGACGTTCTGGCGAATCCAGTAACTGGTGTCTGCGCCAGCGAAGATCGGATTCTCGAAAATGGAATCAAATCCCGTGGAGCGGTCATCGTATGGATCCTCGTCACCACTGGCCCAGGCCAACGAACCGCGCCAACGGATCCAGTCGAAATCCATGGAGGCTTCCGCAGCGAGGAATCCTGCCCGGATATCGGTGTCGGCCTGTACGAACACGCCCGGTTTCTGCTTGCCAAATGCGGCATAGGCAGACAGCGTCAGGTTGAGTCGGCCGATGTGCCCGTCGCCGTTGTAGCCCAGATAGGCGACGTCATAGGTGCGTGGAAATTCGCGACCGATGGCCGCCGGACGCTGGATGAACCCGTTGGAGTCGTAGAAGCTGGAATCCTCGCGGTTGCGGTTGTAGGCAAATATCGCCTGCGAAACGAAACCGGTGTACGGAAAGTCCTGGCGATACAGGTTGGCGATGAAAACGTCGTCATCACGCAGGCCCTTGGTCACGTCGTTCAGGCCGGAGTTGATGTCCTTTTCCAGGCGACGGAACAGGGCGAGGTTGTATTGCCAGTGGTTGTTGTCGCGATTGCCGAAAAAGCGCACGCCGAGCTGGTTGTCCTGGAACAGGAATCCGCGGAAGTCCGAGGAGAACGGCTGGATGCCGACTCGAACCTCGTCGACGTCGTAACGGGCGGACGCCGTGCGGAGGTCCTTGGTGTAGAACAGCTCCTGCACGCCGATAAATCCATCGTCGCGCTCCGTTCCCAGGCGCGGGTCCAGATTCAGCGCGCGGACCTCTTCGGTTCTTACGCGGTTGTAGTTGATGGCCAGGGTGGCCTTGAACTCGTCATCCGGTGGCTTGAATGCCGTATTGCCCTTGTACAAGAGGAACGAGGTGATGGCGGTCTGCGCAAAGATGATCTGGTCGGTCTGGCCGAGCACGTCGTTGGAGCCGGGCTGGTCTCCGGCCTGCGGACCCACCGGTGTTGGAATGCCGCGCGGTTCGAGCAGAGTGTCGGAGATTCCGGTCATCGAGAAGAACCATTCGTCTTCGTTGATCGGCTTGTCGCCCTTGAGCACGTTCTGGTTGTACGGGTCGTACCACGGTGTATTGACGCCGAGGGCTTCCATGATTCGCCAGCGATCAGGAACGGGCACGAATTCACCCACCTGATCGACCGGGGCCGGATTCAAGCCATCGGGATTCTGCTCGACGAACATCGGCAGCGGTTCCGGCGGATGCCCAGGGCGGCGCCGGGGAATCTGCGACGCGTAGGGGTCATAGGTGGGCGCAGGGATGATTCCGATCATCTGCAGCCACGCCATCGGCACGCTGCTGGATTGTGCAGATGCACCCGAGGCGGCAGAAGCGGCTGCCGCTGCCATGGCGAGGGTCAACAGACGGTGCTGGATGCCGATACGCATGTCACTTGCCCTCGCACACGTATTGCTCGGTGGAATTCAGGAACGGCGCCTGTGGACACTGCACATAGAGCAGGCGGGCGCCTTGCGGCACGAGGGTGTCTGCGCGGATTCCCGTCGGCGCATTGCCGATGGCGCCGCCCAGGGTGATCCCTGCATTGTGCAAGCCGAGGAAGGCAACCATGTCGCTCTGGTCGGTGCCATCGCCGGATGCGCCGATGCCGCCGACCAGCACGCCGTTGCGATAAATGGGCACGCTGCCGCCAAACAGGGAAATGCCGTTGGCGATCCGGCTCACGCCCGTGCAACTGGTTGGCACGTCGGTGAAGGCGGGCAGGTCGGTCCCGTCCAGATTCACGGTCAAGCCGCTTTGCTGGAGATAGTAGATAAGGAACGCGACAGTCTGCTGATAAACGATATCGAGTTCCAGGCCCGTCTTGAACACGCTCCAGCTTTCAATGGACGGGCTCAAGGGGCCGGGCGGACGGCCTGGCACACCATCCGGATAGAACGGACGCGAGAGGTTGCCGATGGCCCGGTTCGAGTAGGCAATGGCGCCATCGGCGAGTGCGCTGGCCTGTGGCAGGAACGCCTGGAATGCGCCGACGTAATCGGCGGGATCGCTGGCTGCTCCGGACGTGAAGGAGATGCGGCCGTTGGCAACATCCAGCGAACCGGTCACGTAGTTGATGGG
>Ga0116177_10001727_pt1 | contig 16256 bp, 15 predicted proteins | sample AD_STIC10_MetaG_FD_89750 | JGI IMG/M metagenome (GOLD analysis project Ga0116177, IMG submission 89750) | Active sludge microbial communities of municipal wastewater-treating anaerobic digesters from USA - AD_STIC10_MetaG | ecosystem: Engineered > Bioreactor > Anaerobic > Digestate | place: USA... | reverse complement strand
TTTTCGTCGCGCCCATCACATCGCGATAAAAGACGATGCTATCGGCAATAGACGGCGTTGCGACACCGATATGGTTGAGACGACCTAGTTTCATTTCCGCACTTTCTCTTTACTCATCTGGCCTGTCCACTGCCGTTTCGCATGAGGAAGCATATCCAGCACCAACACCATCGCGTCACGGGGAGCATCGCACAGAGCGATCGAAGAGGTGCGGGCCGACCCATCTTCACCGGTTTTTCGATAATAGCTGTAAAAACGGCATTGCGGCGATCCCTTGTCCGGCGCAAACCCAGCGTCCAGCAGGTCCTGCGACACCGCTGCTTCGCCTCCCCTGTTTGCGCCGATCCAATTTTCCAGCTTCTGTTTTGCGGTATCGACATCAAGCATGAGCATTTCTTCCACATGGTTACGTGGCTGGCTATGCCCGGCATCAGCGACGGCGAGCATTGAAAAGCAGACCGCAAGAACAGCAGTGCTAGAGCGGAATATTGTCATGCTTCTTCCAGGGGTTCTCCAGCCCCTTGTTCCGCAGTTTGCGCAAGCCCAATGCAATGCGCTTGCGTGTGGAATGGGGATAGATCACCTCGTCGATAAAGCCCTTGCTGGCCGCCACGAAAGGATTGGCGAAGCGGTCTTCATATTCCTTGGTTTTCTCGGCGATTTCTTCAGGCCCCAGCCCACGGAAGATGATTTCAACTGCACCCTTCGCGCCCATCACGGCGATTTCGGCCGTCGGCCACGCATAATTCAAATCACCGCGCAGATGCTTTGACGCCATCACGTCATACGCACCGCCATAGGCTTTGCGCGTGATGACGGTGATCTTCGGCACGGTTGCCTCCGCGTAGGCGAAGAGCAGTTTGGCACCATGTTTGATAATGCCACCATATTCCTGCGCCGTACCGGGCAAGAAGCCGGGAACATCAACGAAAGTTACGATCGGGATTTCAAAAGCATCGCAGAAACGTACGAAGCGTGCGGCCTTCCGGCTGCTGTTGATGTCAAGCACACCTGCAAGCACCATAGGTTGGTTGGCGACGATGCCGACGGTGCGGCCTTCGATCCGGCCAAAACCGATAATGATGTTCGCCGCATGGGTCGGCTGCACTTCAAAGAAATCACCCTCGTCCACTGTCTTGCGGATGAGTTCGTGCAATCATAGGGTTGGTTCGCGCTGGGCGGGATGAGGGTGTCAAGGCTGGGTTCCATCCGGTCCCATGGATCTTCCGTTGGGCGCTCCGGCACGCCAGTGCGGTTATTTTCCGGCAGATAATCGAAAAAGTCGCGTACCGAGAGCAGTGCTTCAATATCATTCTCGAACGCATTGTCCGCCACACCGGATTTGGTGGTGTGCGACACGGCCCCGCCAAGCTCCTCCTGCGTCACCACTTCGTTGGTCACTGTCTTGACCACATCGGGGCCGGTCACGAACATATAACTGCTGTCCTTCACCATGAAGATGAAGTCGGTCATGGCGGGGGAATAAACCGCGCCACCTGCACACGGGCCCATGATGAGGCTGATCTGCGGCACAACACCGGATGCGAGCACATTACGCTGGAACACTTCGGCATAGCCACCAAGACTTGCCACGCCTTCCTGAATACGTGCGCCGCCGCTGTCGTTAAGACCGATGACCGGCGCGCCAACCTTCATGGCGTTGTCCATCACCTTGCAGATTTTCATTGCATGCGCTTCGGAAAGCGACCCGCCAAAAACGGTAAAATCCTGGCTGTAGACATAGACGAGGCGGCCGTTGATCGTGCCGCTACCGGTTACAACGCCGTCGCCCGGTATTTTCTGCTCAGCCATGCCGAAGTCGGTGCAATTATGCTCGACATATGCGTCCAGTTCTTCAAACGAACCTTCGTCCAGCAGGATGTCGATCCGCTCGCGCGCTGTCAGGCGACCTTTCGCATGCTGCGCATCGATGCGCTTTTGACCACCGCCCATTTTCGATGCGGCACGTCTTTTTTCAAGTTCAGCAATGTTTGCCGACATGGCAATCCCCCAAAATCCAAGTGGGCTTCTTGCTTCAGTTATAGTGCAAAGTCCAATGTGAATTTGCAAAGTTGCGAAGTGTCATTTTGCAAACTATGCTGGGCCTCAGAACTTATGGCTTGAGCAGCATTGGGGACATTATGGCGAAGCGCCGCGTTTTTGCCGGAACACAATTGCGAAATCTCCGCAACGCGCGGGGTCATAAACAGTCGGAAATGGCGGGTCTGTTGGGGATTTCGGTTTCCTATCTGTCGCAGCTCGAACATGACGACCGGCCGCTTACCCCTGCGCTAATCGAGCTGCTGTCGCGCGATTTCCCGATGGATTGGCAGGATGTCGAGGAGGACGCAACAACCCGCCGCTTTGCCGCATTGCGCGAGGCGGCAAGCGATCCGCTTTTTCCTGCGCCCTTATCCGTGGACCAATTGACGCGTATCGCCGAACAACAACCCGCTTTGGCGGATCAGTTTGTGGCCCTCCACGCTGCTTACCGCCGGACCGGCGAACGGCTGCAGATTGTCGATGAGGCGCTGGCTAGCGAAAATGCGGGCGGAAGTCGTTTGCCCTGGGAAGAGGTGCGCGACTGGTTCCATATGGCCGGAAACTATGTCGACCGGCTTGATCGTGCGGCCGAAGAATTGGCGGAGAAACTGACGAGCAAAACCGTCTCTCCATCGGCGGACGCGATCGAGCGTTATTTGCGCGATGCGTTGGCAATCTCGCTTATCTACACCGCACATTCGGGCCTGCGTCAATATGACAGCGGAGCCGGTGAATTGCAGATCGACCAGAGCCAACCGGCAGAAAGCCAAAGATTCCAACTCGCGCATCAGTTGGTTGCTCTGGCGTTGCAGGATGACATCTCCGCCATCGTCGAAGGTGCGGGCCTACGTAACCGGTCGTCGCAGCAGCTTCTCTTCGTCGGCCTCGCCAATTATGCGGCGGGCGCGCTGTTGATGCCGTACAACCGTTTCCGGCAAGAGGCACGGAACCTACGCCACGATATCGACCGGCTGCGGCAGGTTTTCGGGGTCAGCTTCGAACAGGCCTGCCACCGGCTTTCGACCCTGCAACGGTCGGGCGCGCGAGGATTGCCATTCTTTTTCTGCCGCGTCGACATGGCGGGAAATATTACCAAGCGTCATAGCGCGACGCGCCTTCAATTCGCGCGTTTTGGGGGTGCCTGCCCGTTATGGATTGTGCATGAGGCAGTCGCCATTCCTGACCGTATTCTGGTCCAGCTCGCCGAAACACCTGACGGCGTCCGTTATGTTTCGATGGCAAAAGGACTGGTGAAACCCTCGGGAAGCTATGCCCGCGCTCCGCGACGCTATGCTGTGGCATTAGGGTGCGAGATCGAACATGCGCGGGATTTCATTTATGCAGATGGCCTCGACCTCGCTTCCCCCCAAGCGGCAACACCGATAGGCGCATCCTGCCGCATCTGTCCACGCAGCGATTGCGACCAGCGCGCTTTCCCGCCCAGCGACCGGGCGATTATCGTTGACCCCAATCTGCGCGATGTGGTGCCGTACCGCATTGCCTGAAAAGGCTTGATTGCCTATAGGCGCGGCATGTCCCAGCCCCATCCCATCAAAGTGGCCGCGCTCTATCGTTTTGCGGCCTTTGACGAGCCTGCCCGGCTCCAACCGCAGATTGCGGATTTGTGCATTGCGCACGGTATCAAGGGAACGATCCTGATCGCGCATGAAGGAGTCAATGGGACCATCGCGGGTAGTCCGGAGGGTATCGACGCAGTAGTGGCTTTCCTGAAAACCCTGCCCGGCTGCGCCGATTTGGATGTGAAATATTCCCACGCCAAGGAAATGCCTTTTTACCGGATGAAGGTGCGCCTGAAAAAGGAAATTGTAACGCTGGGTGTCGACGGGATCGATCCCAAGCGCGAAGTTGGCACTTATGTACAACCCGAGGATTGGAACGCGCTTATTTCCGATCCCGATACGGTGCTGATCGACACCAGGAATGATTATGAAGTAGCGATTGGAACCTTCGAAGGCGCCATTGACCCGCGCACCAAGGCGTTCCGCGACTTTCCGCAATGGTTCCGTGAAAATAGGGACAGTTTGGCGGAAGGAAAAACCAAATTCGCCATGTTCTGCACGGGCGGGATCCGTTGCGAAAAATCGACGGCTTTTCTGAAGGCTGAGGGGATAGACGAGGTCTATCATCTCGAAGGCGGGATATTGAAATATCTCGAAACCGTCCCCGCAGAGGCGAGCAAGTGGCAGGGCGAATGCTTCGTTTTTGATGACCGTGTTTCGGTCAAACATGGCCTTGAGCTTGGAACCAAAGAGCTTTGCCGAGCCTGCCGTCACCCCATTTCGGACGAGGACAAGCAATCGCCAGCATATCAGGAGGGCGTATCCTGTCCCGCCTGCTTCAACGAACGCAGCGAAGCCGATCGTCAGCGTTATGCCGAACGGCAAAAGCAAATCGCGCTCGCGTCGAAGCGGGGTAAACAGCATATCGGCGTCAACCCGCGCGCGCTGTAGGCGGTGACCACCCCTCCCCTTCTCTATAGTTTTCGTCGCTGCCCCTATGCAATGCGGGCGCGTATGGCCATCGCCGTCAGCGGGGTAACCGTTGAAATCCGGGAGGTTGTGCTACGCGATAAACCTCCAGAGATGCTCGAAGTCTCGCCAAAGGCTACCGTCCCCGTTTTAGTTCATGGTCAGAGCGTTCTGGAAGAGAGCCTCGACATCATGCGCTGGGCACTTCGGCAAAATGATCCGGTAAAGTGGCTTCAACATGTTGATGAAGACCTGATCGCCGCGAATGATGGTCCGTTCAAACAGCATTTGGACCGATATAAATATCCGAGCCGTTACGATTTGGCGGATGGCACGGAACACCGCGACGCGGCATTGCCCCATTTGAAAACATTGAACGATAAAGTTGCCGCCAGCGGCTACCTTGGATCAGCCCAAGCGGGCTTTACCGATATCGCCCTTTTCCCGTTTGTCCGCCAATTTGCCGCAACCGACCCAAACTGGTTTGCATCTTTGCCATTACCAGCATTGCATCATTGGCTCGACAATCTCGTCACATCTTCGTTGTTCGACGCCGTCATGAAGCGTTATCCGCAATGGCGTGCGGGCGATGAGCCGACATATTTTCCCTGATCATTTCATCAGAACAAGTTCTTCCGCCATACTGGGGTGCAGCGCAACCGTGTCGTCAAATGCCTGCTTTGTCAGACCGGCCTTAACGGCGATTGCGGCAGCCTGCAGAATTTCGCCACTGTCGGGTCCAATAAGGTGTAGCCCGACAACCTTGTCGGTAGCCCCGTCTACGATCATTTTATAAAGAGCGCGCTCGTTTCGACCAGCCAGCACATTCTTCATGGCCCGGAAATCGCTCCGGTAGATTTTGACATCAGCGAGCTTTGCCCGCGCTTCTTCTTCCGTCAGTCCGACCCCTGCTATCGGGGGGTTGGAGAAAACAGCCGTCGGAATACATCCATAATCAATGGTCCGCGGATTATTGCCGAAGACGGAATCCGCAAAGGCATGACCCTCCCGAATGGCGACGGGTGTCAGCTGAACGCGGTTCGTTACGTCGCCCACCGCGTAAATGCTCTCAATATTGGTACGATTATCCGCGCCAACTACAACCGCGCCAGTCGCGTCAAGACTAACCCCCACCTCTTCTAGGCCCAGATTGGCCGTATTAGGAACCCGCCCGATCGCCCACATCAACAGATCGGTTTCAATCATTCCTGCGTCGCCACCGTCGATCAAGATAGATCCATCAGCTTGCTTTTGCGCGCCTTTGAACGGGAAGTTCATGCGGATATCGATGCCCTTTTCCCGGCTGATCCCGACGAGTTTCTCGACTATTTCCTGATCATAGCTGCGTAACATCTTGTCGCCGCGCGTGACCAATGTGACCTCGACGCCGAGTTCGTTGAAGATGCCGGCAAATTCATTGGCAATATAACCTGCGCCAGCAATTACCGCCCTTTTTGGCAGTGCCGGCAAATGAAAGACTTCGTTGGATGTGATGCCCAAATCAGCCCCCGGAATCGGGGGTACAGAGGGCCAGGCACCTGTCGCGACCAAAATGGTGCGCGCGGTAATTTCCTGACCACTGGCGAGTTTGATGCTCTGCGGGCCGGACAATGTCGCCCGCTCATGGAACACTTCGACCTTGTTGTTCGCGAAGGTCTGTCCGTAAAGACCTTCGAGGCGGTCAACTTCGGCAGCGACATTGTCGCGCAACGTTGGCCAGTCGAAAGTTGCGCCATTCGTATCCCACCCAAAACGACGGGCATCGGACAAATCTTCGGCAAAATGCGAACCATAAACCAAAAGTTTCTTGGGAACACATCCACGAATGACACAGGTCCCGCCGACGCGATATTCCTCCGCGACGGCTACGCGCGCGCCATGAGAAGCAGCTATACGAGAAGCGCGGACGCCGCCGGATCCAGCACCAATAACGAAGAGATCATAGTCAAAGTCGGACATGGGAAATTTCTTTCAGTTTACGAGACCATGTGGGGTGCCGGAAGGATTGTCACCAATAGCTTTTGTTCACCACAGTTATCGACACAAGCAATCAAGGTTACAACTCGCCCAATGCCGCCTCGATCAGCGCGGTGGTTGACGGATCAAAACCGCTCGGACCATTTTCGCCGATATCCTTGGCGATTTGCTTGCCAAGCTCGACGCCAAATTGGTCAAATGGATTAATACCGAGCATCACCGCATTTGCAAAAGTCCGGTGCTCATAAAATGCAATCAGCGCGCCCACCGTGCCCGGCGTCACATCGTCGAGCAACAATGTTGTTGATGGACGATTTCCTTCATAGTTGCGGGCCAGATCGTCGGAGGAACGACCGGTCATCAACGCCGCCCCTTGCGCGAAGCAATTGACCAGCAAGGCCTCGTGATGGGCTGTAACAAAATCATGCCCGGGTGTTTTGCTGGCGATAAATTCGACAGGGATGAGATGCGTGCCCTGATGCAAGAGTTGAAACACGGCATGCTGCGCATCCGTACCGACGCCACCCCATGTTACGGGTGAACTATGACGACCGAGCGGAGCGCCTTGCGCAGTGACGGATTTGCCGTTCGATTCCATTTCTAATTGCTGGAGATAGTCGGGAAGCAAACGCAGACGCTCGTCATAGGCGAATACCGCGCGGGTCTCGCAGCCCCGACATTGGGCGTAATAGAGGTCAGCAAATGCGGCCATTGTGGGCGCATTTTCCAACGTTGGCGCTGTACGGAAGTGCCGGTCCATCGCCGCCGCGCCCTCCAGCAGTTCTTCATAGGCTCCCCATCCCAGCCCAAGCGCGACGGGAAAGCCGATTGAGCACCACAGCGAATAGCGTCCACCTACAGCTTCGTTAAAGGGCAAGACACGGCTTTCATCGATGCCCCATTCGATAGCTTTCTCGGGATAGGCCGTAAGCGCGACGAACTGGGCATAGGGGTCCGCAACGCCGCCCTTGCGCATCCACTCCATCGCGCTGCTGGCGTTGAGCAATGTTTCCGTGGTTGTGAAGGTCTTTGATGCCACCGCGACAATGGTTTTGTGCGGATCCATGGTGGCAATGGCTTCGGTCAATGCCGCGCCATCGACGTTGGAGACGACCTTTACATTGTAGCGCGCATCTTCGCGGCCCAAAGCATCGATTAACAGTTTCGGACCTAGGGCCGACCCGCCGATACCGATATGCAGAACATGCTCAACTTCGCCCAGCGCACCCGCATCTATCGCGTCGATCAGACTGCGCATCCGGTTGTGTAATTCCCGCGCATGAGCGACGGCATCGGGGTTACCGGTGCCACGTTCCGCCGTATGTTCTGCTGCACGGCCTTCGGTCGGATTGACAATAGCCCCGCTAAATAGGGCTTCTTTCGCGGCGCCTAACTGGACATTTTCAGCCATTGCCGAAAATTCCGACAGAAGGGCATCATCGAGATGGGTTTTGGACAGATCAAAATATATCCCCGCCAGTTCTACCGTCAGTTTGGCAACACGTTCCGCATCACTTTCAAAGAGAGAAAGAAGAGCTGGCGCCTTGTGGTTTTCCAGTTGCGCCCAGTTGCTGTCGGTCATTTGCGGTCCTAGCTTAAATCATGTTGGAATCTCGGCACTGGCCAATAGCGCGGCTTGGCATTAGAAGGCCAGTCCTTACGTCCGAAAATGACAGTTAATTTGCGAGTTTATGTGACATCAACGACCGAACAACCCGAAGCTGCTTCTGTTCAGGGGAATAGTGCCGATATCAGCGGCAAGTCAGCGTCCGAATGGCGCGAATATGGTACGTTTCTTCTGAAACTCGCTCTGTTTGTGTTTATCTTGCGCAGTTTCATTGTCTCGCCTTTCAATATTCCTTCGGAATCCATGCAACCCAGATTGTTGATCGGGGATTATCTGCTGGTGGCCAAATGGCCCTATGGCTATTCCAAATACAGCCTTCCATTCTCCCTCCCGCTGATCCCCGACAGAGTCTTCGCGTCTGAGCCCAAACGGGGTGATGTGGTGGTGTTCAAAGCGCCGCCATCATTGAAGGACGACTATATCAAACGTGTTATCGGCCTGCCCGGTGACGTTATCCAGATGCGCGCGGGTGTTCTCGAACTTAACGGTGTGGCTGTGAAGAAAGAACGGATTGCCGATCTGGTCATTCTGGTCACGGACAATATGAAAGAGGCCGCGGCGCTCGAAGGAACACAGTTCCCCTGCTGGCGTCAGGATTTTGAAGAGCCTGCAAAGAATGGCGGTACCCAATGTCGTTATCCGCGTTACAAAGAAACGCTTCCCGAGGGTAAATCCTACGAGATATTGGATTTGGATGATGCGTTGCCCGGCGACGATACCGAAGCCTTTGTGGTTGGTGAGGGAAAACTGTTCCTGATGGGTGACAACCGTGACCGGAGCGCAGACAGCCGCTTTCCTGCCGATGGCAAGGCAATCGGCATCGTGCCGCAGGAATATCTTGTCGGACGCGCACTTGTGACGGTGTTCTCGACCGATGGCTCTTCGCGTTGGCTGTTGCCATGGACATGGTTCAGCGCGGCGCGGCCGGAACGGATTGGACAGGGATTTTGACCGAGAAGTCCCAAGCCGACTGGCTGGCTTATTTACTGCCAGAAAAACCAACCGACATTGAACTTTACAACCGTGCGCTCACCCATGGAAGCACTGGGCAGCCTGATTACCAGCGCCTTGAGTTTTTGGGGGACCGGATCCTGGGCCTCGTCATTTCGGAGATGTTGTACCGACGTTATCCCGACGAGGCCGAAGGCCGATTATCCCATAGGTTAAACGCCCTTGTCGCAGGCAGCACATGCGCTGAAATTGCGCGGCAGATCAATCTCAACAGCTATATCCGGCTCGGCAAACAGGCGCGCGACGATGGCGCGCAGCAGAGCGACAATGTGCTGGGCGATGCCATGGAAGCTATCATTGGCGCGCTCTATCTTGATCAAGGTCTGGAAGCCGCGCGCGGTTTTATTGAAAGGCTTTGGGGCACTATGATCGAAACCGCACAAGGTGCGCCCAAGCATCCGAAATCTGCACTACAGGAATGGTGTGCGGCCAATGGCCGTAAAGTACCCGATTACCAAATCACAAAAAAGGAAGGCCCACCCCACGCCATGCGTTTTGAAATTACTGTTACCGTGAAAGGCTTCGATCCGGTCAGCGCGTCGGCGAACAGCAAACAGGCCGCCGAAACAGCCGCCGCCCTCGCCTTTCTGGAGGCGTACGCATGACAAAAAGATGCGGGCATGTCGCCATTATCGGCGCACCAAATGCGGGTAAATCGACGCTCGTTAATGCGTTGGTCGGGCAAAAGGTCGCCATAGTCAGCCCGAAGGCGCAGACCACCCGAACCCGTATGTTGGGTGTCGCCCTGCAGGGTAACACGCAGATCATATTGGTGGACACACCAGGCATTTTCGCCGCCCAACGCCGTCTTGACCGGGCGATGGTGGCGGCCGCTTGGGACGGTGCTGGTGATGCCGATCTCATCGCCCTGATCGTTGACGGGCGAGCTGGTGCAGGGCCAAAAGTCGAAAAAATTCTGCAAGGTCTGAAAGACCGTCCCGAACGCAAATGGCTGGTTCTGAACAAGGTCGATATTGCGGCGAAGGAAAAGCTCCTGTCGCTCACTTCCAAGATCACCGACATCTGCGCTTTTGAGCAAATCTATTTCATCAGCGCAGCTACCGGCGATGGGCTGGACGAGTTCAAAACCGCTTTGGCCGATGCCATGCCCGAGGGCGAATGGCATTTTCCGGAGGATCAGGTTTCAGACGCCACGGATCGCTTGATCGCATCGGAAATCACGCGGGAACAACTTTATCTGCAACTCCATGAAGAGTTGCCATATGCCAGCGCTGTTGAAACCGAAAAATATGTCGAGCGGGACGACGGTTCGCTGGAAATTCACCAGCAAATATTGGTGGCTCGTCCCACCCAACGCGCCATCGTGCTTGGCAAAGGCGGGACCCGTATCAAAGCGATTGGTGAAGCTGCGCGTACTGAACTCGCCAAATTGATGGGCGTGCGGGTGCATCTTTACCTGCACGTGAAAGTGCATGCCAAATGGGACGAGGACCGCAGTCTGTACCGCGATATCGGACTGGAATGGGTGGAGTAGCGCTTAGGCTACTCCAATTCACTCCGCCTTGGCCGCAGCTTTCTTTGCTTTTTTGGCCGGTGCCTTTTTCTTCGGCGCGGCTTTCTTTTTAGGCTTGCCCTTCGACGGCATGGCGGCGCGCGTATCGATGAGTTGCGCGGCTTCTTCCAAAGTTAGGGCATCGGGTGCAATTGATTTGGGCAATGTCGCGTTGGTGGTTCCGTCGGTGACATAGGGACCGAAGCGGCCTTCCATCAGCTTTATTTCAGCTTCCGTACGCGGGTGCTTGCCCAGTTCCTTCAAGGGAGCCCGCGCTGCACCGCGACCACGCCCGGGATTCGCAGCCGCCTCTGCCAATTTGACGACTGCGCTGTTCATGCCTGTCTCGAACACTTCGGCTGTCGAGGTTAAACGCGCATATTTACCGGCGTGCGCAAGATAGGGGCCATAGCGTCCAATCGACGCAGTCACCGGCTCTCCGCTCTCAGGATGAAGCCCGACCGTGCGTGGAAGCGAAAGCAGTTTAACGGCCCACTCCAAACCAAAATCTTCTGCAGGCACATCCTTGGGGATCGAAGCGCGTTTGGCCTCTTTTCCTTCTCCCATTTCCACATAAGGGCCAAAACGACCTGACTTGCGGCTAACTTCCAACTGGGTTTCCGGATGAACACCGAGGACTTCGGGACCGGTATCCTCGCCATTTTCGCCGCCAGGTTGCGCGAATTTCCGTGTATATTTGCAATCCGGATAGTTGGAGCATGCCACAAAAGCACCGAACTTACCGCCGCGCAATGCAAGGCGGCCTTCACCGCACTTTGGACATAGGCGTGGATCACTGCCGTCTTCGCGTTCCGGAAAAAGATAGGGCGACAGGAATTTGTCGAGTTCAGCCGTAATATCGGACGGCTTCTGGTCCATCACCTCGACGGTCTTGGGTTTGAAATCACGCCAGAACGTTTCCAGAAATGCCTGCCACTGGGCCCGTCCCCCACTGATGTCGTCCAGCTGGTCTTCCAGCCCCGCCGTGTAATCATAGGCGACGTAGCGTTCGAAAAACCGTTCCAGAAATGCCGTGAGAAGACGCCCCGATTCCTCTGCAAAGAAACGGTTTTTCTCGACACGGACATAGGCCCGGTCTTTCAATACCTGAATGGTCGACGCATAGGTTGAAGGCCGACCAATACCGAGTTCTTCCAACCGCTTGACCAAGGTCGCTTCGGAGAAACGGGGCGGGGGTTGAGTGAAATGCTGGGTCTTTTCGACGGCATGTTTTGCCGGCGCATCACCTGCAGTCATCGGCGGCAAAATCGCGCTGTCTTCGCCCTCGCTATCGTCCAGACCTTCTTCATAAACGGCAAGAAATCCGGGGAATTTCATCACCTGGCCCGTCGCGCGCAGTACGGTTTGTCCAGTGCCGTCCAGCATATCCACGGTAGTGCGTTCCAAGCGTGCCGACGCCATCTGGCTCGCCATCGCACGTTTGTAGATCAGGTCATAAAGACGGCCATGATCCCCCGACCCGGCCTTGTCCTTTGAAAAGTCAGTCGGCCGGATCGCTTCGTGCGCTTCCTGAGCATTTTTGGCCTTGGTTTGGTAGATGCGTGGTTTTTCCGGAAGATAACCGCTGTCGAAACGATCAGAGATTGTTTTTCGAGCCGCCGAAATGGCGCTGCCGTCCATCTGCACACCGTCGGTCCGCATATAGGTGATGGCGCCATCTTCGTAGAGACCCTGCGCAATGCGCATGGTGTGACTTGCGGAGAAGCCAAGCTTCCGCGCAGCTTCTTGCTGTAAGGTAGACGTTGTGAACGGAGGTTGTGGGTTGCGGGTTACCGGCTTCGTTTCGACGGTCTCGATCCGGAAATTACCCGTCTCTACTGCTAGACGCGCTACCTCTGCATCGCTTTCTGTTTTCAAATCCATCTTGTCGAGCTTTGCGCCAAGATGCCGCGTCAGACGAGCTTCGAATTTCTGGCCCTTATGCTCCATATTGGCCTTAACCGACCAATATTCCTGCGGACGAAAAGCCTCTATTTCCCGGTCACGTTCAACAATAAGGCGGAGCGCAACGGACTGCACACGACCGGCGGATTTTGCGCCGGGCAGTTTGCGCCATAACACGGGTGAAAGCGTGAAGCCGACCAGATAATCAAGCGCGCGTCGGGCGCGATAGGCGTCGATCAGGTCGATATCGAGTTCGCGCGGGCGCGCCATGGCTTCGGTGACTGCCGCCTTGGTAATGGCGTTGAACGTCACGCGCCCTACATTTTTGGGAAGCGCCTTTTTCTTCGCCAACACTTCCTGAACATGCCAACTGATGGCTTCACCTTCGCGATCAGGGTCAGTTGCGAGTATCAGGCCGTCCGCTTTTTTGGCTTCATCGGTGATCGCCTTTAACTGCTTCGCCTTGTCGGCATAATTGTCCCACAGCATTTCAAAGCCGTTATCCGGATCGACCGATCCATCTTTCGGCGGCAGATCCCGAATATGTCCATAGGAAGCGAGCACCTTGTAGCCGGGGCCCAAATACTTCTCGATTGTCTTGGCTTTTGCAGGTGATTCAACGATGACTAATTGCATGATAATATGAACTTTTCCAAAATCTCTCGCGTACGCGTATAGGCTGATGGGGTTAACACTGTGCCGTCAAGCCAAAAAATTCATGCTGTCAAACGCACTTTTCCACCTGCTCCACGTTCCAATCGTCCAGACAATTCTAGTTCGAGCAAAATGGTCTGGACCACGGCCTGGCTTCCGCCAGACTGACGGACGAGTTCATCCACAGCAACATAACTCATTCCCAATAGGTCCGTGATCGCCCGTCGTGCCGGTTCGCTTTCACCTTCAAAGGAAAGCTGCATCGGTTGCGGGGGCGAGGCCGGAAATGCCATGCGGGAATCAATCGGACCAAGAAGCTCCGCAATCTCGGACGCGTTCTGCACCAAGGTCGCGCCTTCCCGTATCAGCTGGTTACAGCCCTGTGATCGGGGGTCGAGTGGCAAACCTGGAACAGCCATGACCTCCCGCCCTGCTTCTGCTGCCAACCGCGCCGTGATCAGTGAGCCCGACTTCGGGGCGGCTTCAACCACGACCGTAGCTTTGGCTAAACCTGCGATTATGCGATTACGATATGGAAAATGCCGGGCACGTGGTTCGGTGCCCGGCGGTTGTTCCGCAATCAACAGTCCACGGTCTGCGATAGACTCCTGCAATTCCCGGTTTTCCGGAGGGTAATAGATATCCATTCCCCCTGCGATCACCGCGACCGTCCCGCTATCCAGCGACCCGATATGCGCCGCGGTGTCTATCCCGCGGGCTAATCCCGAAACGACCGTTGTCCCACCCTGCCCCAGATCATATGCAAGCGTCCGTGCAAATCGGCACGCACCCGCAGAGGCATTACGTGCCCCCACCATCGCCACCAAAGGATGGTCCAGCAGTTCCATCCTCCCCTTGATTGTCAAAACCGGCGGAGCATTATCGATATGCAACAACCACTGAGGATAGTCTGCATCATCCAAAAACAGATAACGGGCACCCAAGGCCGCAACCGCCTTCATCTCCGTTTCGACGGATTCACGGCTTGCAACTTTCAGTTGTTTGCCTCCGCCACGCATAACCAGATCGGGTAACGCGTCCAGCGCCGCCCGGGCACTGCCGAACCGAGCCATAAGCTGCCGGTACGATACAGGTCCTATGTGCGGAGTGCGGATCAGGCGCAGTTTATCAATGGTTTCTTCGCCAAACGGCATAGGACAAGATCAGTCTTTGCTTTTACCGATCTTGGGTTCTGTTCCGTTGATCAAATTACTGATATTTGCCTGATGTTTCCAGAATATGATCAATGTGCATGCGCACAGAAGCGGAACCAGGTCGTAACGTTCAAAATAAGCGGCCGCGACTGGCGCCATCAAGGCAGCGAGCAACCCACCCACCGATGATATTCGGAAGATGAGCAATGCTCCAATCCATGTAATCGCGTAAACGACCCCTCCCTGCCAGAACAGGCCGAACATGATACCTGCGTAGGTGGCGACGCCCTTGCCGCCCTTGAATTTGAGCCAAACAGGGTAGAGGTGACCAAAAAATGCCCCCGCGGCCGCAGCCAGTTCGGCGCCTGGGAAAAAGTGCCCGGCAATCCACACCGCGGCAAAGCCTTTGAGTAAATCCAGAAGCAAAGTCATGGCAGCTAGGCCCTTCCGGCCTGTCCGAAGCACATTGGTCGCGCCGATATTACCCGAACCGATGGACCGGATATCGCCTCCACCGGCTGCTTTGGTCAGCAAAAGCCCGAAAGGAATGGAACCGAGCCCATAGCCCAAACCCAACGCAAATATCATATTGAGCCAAAAGGCTGTCATGTGCCGAATCCTCTAACTTACTGTATTATGTAGCTGTTTTGTTCTGCCGGCTCAAGGGAGCATGGGTTGCCTTAATCGCTTGCCCTCGATAACACACTTTAATGCCTGCAATCGACAAAGACGCCCCGTTATTATTTTTTGATTCCGGGATTGGCGGCCTGTCGGTGCTTCAGGCTGTGCGGAAAAGTCTGCCGACTGCGCCGATTGTATATGCCGCCGATTATGCCGGTTTACCCTATGGAACCAAAAGTGAAGCCGAAATTATGGCGCGTGTACCAGCACTGCTGGGACGACTGGTTGAACGATACAGGCCACGACTAGTCACCATCGCCTGCAACACCGCCTGCACGATCGCACTATCCCATGTCCGCGCCGCGTTGGATGTTCCAGTTGTGGGTACGGTTCCCGCAATCAAACCAGCAGCAGAATCAACTCGTACGGGAGTTATCGGGCTGCTGGGAACAGCCGCAACCATAAGGCAGGCCTATGTTGACAGGTTGCAAACGGCACATGCGCCCGGTATGACACTGCTGCGTCATGCCGCGCCTGAGTTGGTGCATGCGGCGGAAAGCAAGTTACGGGGCGAAGCTCCGGATCCTTCCATTTTTTCCCGGGCGATGCAGGGCCTGACGCTGCTTCCCGATGGTGACCGTTTGGATGTCACTGCTTTGGGCTGCACCCACTTTCCACTGGTCCAGGACGAACTGTCTGCGGCATGCCCACGAATGCGTTTCGTGGATGGCTCCGCCGGAATTGCGCGCCGGATACGCTATTTGACCGCAGGACAGGAGTGGCCCGCCGAGTCTTCCGAAGGTGTTTTCGTCACTACAGGATCGTTGGCAGATGTGGAGGGTCTGCAAACTGCGTTACATTCCTATGGTTTGACGCAGATCAAATCACTGTGAGCGATAATTTCGCATAGCGACTATCAGAACGACCGTTATTGCAAGTCGTTCGCGCTGGATTTTTGGATTTTCGGCGATTATGGGCGACTAAATGCTGCCGCGGCAGTGCAAATCGGGGTTATGTTCCGTGAATTATGATGCTGTTTTCGAAAAAGCTATCGATCGTCTCCATGCCGAGGGCCGCTATCGCGTTTTCATAGACATTCTGCGCAATAAAGGCGCTTATCCGAATGCGCGCTGCTTTGCCGGACATAATGGCCCCAAGCCAATCACCGTATGGTGCTCCAATGACTATCTCTGCATGGGTCAGCACCCTAAGGTGATTACCGCAATGGAAGAGGCTTTGCACGACGTAGGTGCCGGATCGGG
>Ga0116177_10001724_pt1 | contig 16269 bp, 9 predicted proteins | sample AD_STIC10_MetaG_FD_89750 | JGI IMG/M metagenome (GOLD analysis project Ga0116177, IMG submission 89750) | Active sludge microbial communities of municipal wastewater-treating anaerobic digesters from USA - AD_STIC10_MetaG | ecosystem: Engineered > Bioreactor > Anaerobic > Digestate | place: USA... | reverse complement strand
TTTACAATGTCATGCTTGTTTTGTAACTTAGTTTTTGCACGAACTGCCGTTACCGGCTATTGCGACAAACCATGATTAAACAGATATACATATTAGCGTTACTTTTCCCTTCTTTGTGTCTGGGTCAAATTGAAATCTATCCCTTACCTACATCCCCTGACATAGTTTGGAATAAATGTATCGCTCTAAATAAGGAAGGCAAACTTGATAGTGTAAATACACCAATTATATTCTTTGAAGATTATTATCAAATAATAGACAGTGTAAAGCAATTCTACATGCATATTGACACAGTAAGATACAGTGACAGTTCATTTGCAATTGGACAACTTATTCTTGATCCATCTATGGAATTTGAAAGACGAAAGTTCGGCGAATGGACATTTTACTACCCATCAGGAAAAGTCTATTCTAAAGGGAGTTATTCAATTGGTGCATATACTGTATGTCAGGTTGCTGGACCTTCGATTACCGGTTATAGTTTCAAAACTGGAGCATGGAAGTATTGGTATGACAATGGTAATTTGATGGCAGAAGGAATTTATGAACCGACACAGGTTGAGGAAATGACAAACTGTGGTTCAGACACGGTAAATGTTTCAAAAGTCACGACAAATTGGAATTATTTTGACAATTCAGGAATTAAGATAAACGACGGAGAAGCTATTATTTCAAAAATAAACAACAGCCACTAACATTGGTATTGCCAAGTTGGGGCTTGTCATAGGAGCATTCGCCAGATACTGGATTTTTACAAAGCTTTCAATGGCTCGCAAGTAAATAAAATGACAACGACACTATACAGACCAGTTGGTCCTAAAGAACTTGCTTTGATTGAGCAGTCGGGCTGGACAAAGTTTCCACCGAGACTTCCAGAACAACCAATTTTTTATCCAGTTATGAACGAAGAATATGCTATACAAATTGCAAGAGACTGGAATGTTGCTGCATCAGGTTCTGGATTCGTGACAAAATTTGCAGTTAAAACAGAATATTTAAGCAAGTTTGAAATACAAAATGTTGGTGGACATATTCATAACGAGCTTTGGGTTCCAGCAGAAGAACTTGAAGAATTTAATAATAACATAGTTGGACAAATAGAAATTACAAAATCATTTTATCCGACAGACAAATGAGCATAACTGGCTATAACATGGGTAGCTGTTCCACAATTCCATAAACTTCGACGCAATCCACATGCTAAAGCAAACTTTAAGTTTTCGATCTAACTTTGGGTGCTGCAAAATTTCCGTTGCAATTCCAGACCCGTGGATCCATAAAGCCAAAATATCCCCGGCCCAGTAAAAAAAGTCACACATAAATTCCCAAATGTGACATGGTTAACCCCACATAAACCCCTACTCCATAAGCCGGAAGTGCCGCCAATTAATCATCTTCTATTCAAGATGCATAGCATTTTGTGACATGCTTTGATTAACGGTTTTCCGAGAATTGGAAAAACGAACACTTTGGTATATTTGTTACATCCAAACTAGGTAACAAGCCGATGAAACACAGCCAACCCTATCCCGAAATAACCCGAAACATTTTTAACACTTGTAGCGGCTATACAGCAAATTTCATAGGGATAAGCGCAATTGTATAGCGGCTATAAACAAGTTATGTACCATTTTAGGACACGACCGCAACAAACATAAAACAACAGAATTGCTATATTTGAAAAAAAATAAAATTAATGGAAAGAACGATTGACATCATTGAAGAAAGAGACGATTTAAATATATGGGTCAGACGTAGTATTGAATTATTTGAGACTACTCCTTACCTAGATAATATACTTGAAGTTTATCCCTTGCAAACTGCTAGACCTGAACGCCTCAATGACAGGTTGAGAAGAAGAATTATTTCAGCTCATCAGGGCAGAAGAACACAAGAATTATTAGACATTCTTCGAGAAGAAGTGAAATTCCCATATGACGAACCACTTTGGTTTTTAATAAAAAATATTCAAGGCTGTTTAGAGAACAATCCTCAACAAATTCAACGAATAGCCGACTCACTTTATGCAATGACTGCTGAGGAAACAGTAATTAGACTAGAATCAGCACCAAAACTAAATACTCAAATGGGACCAATGTTCACTAATTGGCTGAGAAATAATTTTGAATTGCTAAATGTTGACGAATTTCGAGAATCGACAGAAGGAATATTTATTTTGAATTCTTCAGAAGAAGTCGGAAAAGCATTTATTAATAATGAACTCCATCAAGATTTAGATAAACGACCTGACTTAGTTGCAAAAGTTAATTCAACATATATTGTTGGTGAGGCAAAATGGATTGGTTCTCCAGGTGGCAATCAGAATAAACAAGTTGTAGAAGTTATAAACGTTTGCAAGAATCAACGAGGAGATGTTATAAGAGTAGGCATAATTGATGGTTTTCCGTGGGCTGTTCGTAAATCTGACGGCACGATAATTAATGATAAAACTTGTGTTCAAGTTCAAGAATGCGAATATGACATAATTAGTGCCTTATTATTAGAAGACTACTTAAATTCATTTTTGTAAACTATTCTTTAGACACATACTCGAAGTAATTACATTTAATATTGTCCTTTTTGAGTCCTTTACGAACGACTTCAAAAGAATGTGTTGAGTTATCAATCCCAATCCAACTTCTATTTAACTTGTTCGCTGCTTTTAATGTACTTCCTGAACCACAAAAACAATCAAGGATAATTGAATTTTCATTTGAAGAATTTTGGATAATGCGTTCTAATAAGAACTCATTTTTTTGTGTAGGATAATCTACATAAGACAAGCCCTTATCTTTAAATTCCCAAACATCTTGAACTTTGAACCCTTTGTGTTCACTTGCTAAAACTATTTTTCTTGGGTTACCATTACTTGACCATTCTATTAAACCTTGTTCATCAAGTTTAGTTAAAACTTCACGACTATATCTCCAATGACGTCCTTTTGGTGGCAACATTCCTTTCCATTCCATTCCAGTATCGCCATCTATAGTCCTACCGGGTGCGTGAATAGGGTTTGTTGTGTAAAACCCAAACTTAGGATGTTTTTTAGGGAAAAGTTCTATTCGTTTATCCTCATCCATCGGTTCTTTTATTTCATTCCAAATTTGTCTATCTCTATTTTTAGCATAGTACAGAATCATATCGGAATAATTTCCGTAAGCATTTCTAGCAAAGTTTTTAGGATTGCATTTTATTCTTGTTATGTCATTAATAAAATTATTGAACCCAAATACTTCATCCATAATGATTTTAACATAATGCCCAATCTTCTTATCAATATGTAGATATATGCTACCACATTCACTCAAGAGTTCACGCAATAGAAATAACCTTTTACGAAGAAATTCTAAAAATTCGCTATCAATAAGTTTGTCAGAATATGCAGAATCATCATCAATTGAATTGAAATCTTGTCCAGTTCCAAAAGGTGGGTCAATGTATATTAAGTCAATTTTTCCCTTGTGTGTTTCTAACAACTTTTTTAGGACAAAATAATTATCGCCAAAAATAAATCTGTTCTCTTTTTCTTTATGGTTTTGTTCAATGAGTTTAAAATCTCCATGTACATAAGTGTACAAAATTTCAAATTCATCCGACTTGTTTTCATAATCAAGAAAACAGTTTTTAGTACGCTTTAAATAACTGATTTGAGGTTCCTCGACAGTTGAATTATTATTAATGAACTTTTCAAAATCATTGACCGTAATCCTGTAACTCTTATTAATTTTAACAGCGTTCAAATCTTTATTTTGAATATACTTTGAGACGGTTTGCCTTGTAACTTTTAGATTACTAGCGACATCATCCAACGTGAGAAATTTTGACTTGTCCATATTTTATATTTTGACGCAAAGTAACGCATATTAACACAAATAAACAAGTGACATCAAGAAAAAAAATAAAAACGGTACATAACAGCACCTACACGCAAGCAGGGTTTTAGTGCTTCGTTAGACAGGAATGTGCTATATTTGAAGTTCAGTTCTTCGTGGGAAGTTCAGTGGTAGAAATCCCTGCCTGCGTGTAGCTGCAAACCGTTAGCACTCACCCTAAAAGACAACGACAGTGATAAAATTAACGAACAGACAAAATATAATGATACCAACCGCACAAATGGCACATTTGGTTTTGCCCGACACACAAGCCGACCCTTCGCAAAACCAAAAGAGCCATTTTTTTGCCAACGCACTAAAGTTCACAATGCTAATTCAGGAGTTTAACTATGGCAGAATTTAATCGAAGACCCGAAACAAATAACCTATTTGAAGGAACTTCTGATGAAGTAATTGAAGTCGTTTTGAAAGTTAAGGACGACTTCTATGACCGCTATAATCGCAATCCTGAAAACAAACTAAGAGCAGAGCAACTAAGAGAATTACTCTTAAATGAAAACAGAATCTGCTACTTTCAAAAGCAAAAAGCAGACGACCATAATAATCGTTCTCGACATAAAATTATTGTTCCTGTTGGTAATGAAAGAGCTGTTGAATTTATTGCAAGTTTGTGGACAGATAAAATTGATACATTCACTGAACTGTATTCATATAGAGTTGCGAAATTTAAAGAAATTGGTTTTTTCAATGAGCCGACCAAAAACACAACTCAGCGGAATTGCTTATTCCGTTTTGCAGAAATTGACAAAAAAGAAGGCACAAGTGCAAATAACTTCAAAGAACTATACAAAACCGTTGAATCAAGTGAAATCCCTCTAGTTGACATAAACAAGGATAAAGACAGACAAATTTGGGAAAAGTATGTTGTAGCCTTAAAGAAATTGGTAAAACAAAAGGAGCAGGTTTGGAAAATCCAGAATATCAAAATGCCCTATGCCGAAACAAGACAAGGCGAAACAGAAAGAGCAAATTACATAGACATTTTCATCAACGAAACAGAATTAAGAGAACAACTTGAAAATGACATTTTAGAGCTTTTCAACGAAAGCGAATTAGAGGATTACGGAGTAAGCGAAAACAAAGCATTTATTGAGTTTAAAAGCTACAGAGCATTAGGCCAAGAAGAATTGAGTCAACTTAAAGAGTTGGGCGACGAACTATTCTTCGAACTCTCAATCAATTCACCCTTTCATACAATTTCGGGTAAAATTGAGTTTAAGTATTCTGACAATGTTTCAAAGGAGGATATTTTTTCAGAAATACTAGACAAACTACAGAACGAATATGAACTTGAAGCGTCAATTAACAACAACGGCTACATTGACCTCAACGAAAACGATATTCCGCATCTACAAAAAATCATTTCTGACCATTATTCTCATATATTTTCTATACACAAAGACAACGTTATTCATTTGAAAATTGGTTTTACCACAGGAAACGAATTACAGAAAGTAAAACAAACAATAAAAGACAAGCTTAATACGGAAGGATTAGACAGGGCAACAGTTTCATTAACACAAGACAATAAGCACTTACTCGTTGAAGTAGGTGCTTTTGTTCCAAGAAACAAATTTGATTCAGAAGGATTGAGTTTTGTTGAGTCCATATCAAGATTTCAACCAACCAAGCCAATAAAAACAAAACCAATTGATGGAATTGAACTAATTGGAAATACATATCAAATCAAAAATGCTAGCAAAGACCAAGTTGATAACGCTATGGCATTACTTCAACAAATTTTTTCAGGTGTTTCATTTCGAAGATTGCCGACACAATACTTTTTCAAGGCTAATGAGAAGGTAAATCCCGAAACACTCCGCAATTTCAAAACGATAACTGATTTGCAGGGTAAAACAGAATTCATTCTTGCTAATTCAACACTCAAAATTTCGGCAGAAAATAAAACGGACTTCGATAAACAGTTGAAACGAATAAATGATTTAGTTCCAACAGCAACTATTGAGAAAAAGGAGTTCAATCCTACATATCAAATTTTGTTTAGCACAGATGTTGAATCAAAAAGACAAAGTGTCATCAACAAAATTCAAAATGAAATAAGAAAAGTAGTTGGTAAATCTGTTGATTTTGATGTAGTTAAAAACCATTCAAGAATTTTGTTTTCATATCAATTCAAAACTGATGATGAAAGAGAATTATTTAAACAAGCGGTTAACACCGCCTGTTCAGAACATCGCCTTTTTTTGAATTATTCATTTGAAAATCCTTTAGGTCGAACAACCTATGAACTATTCAAAAACGAAACGCTTGAACTTGAAAAGGAAAAAGAAGTAAGACGAAATATAAGTCAAGCAACATTCATATATCTAACGCCCGAACAAAGAAAATCATTGAGTGAAAAAATTGAACAGTTTGGGGAAGAAGCGTTTTTCAAAGATGGAATAGTAATAGGTAAGTTAATAAGAAAGGAAAATGATAAATTAAAATTCAAAATTACAGACGCTTTTGATGAAATCATAAACGGCAGATTTGAGGACCGCATTGAATTAAGCGAATTAAAAAAAGGTTTTATTAAACCTATTTTCCCGGGTGAACTAACAAACATTGGCAGAATGATTCGGGCTATGAAAAAAGTTACCGAACCAAACATTAAAAATGGATTTCCAGTCAACCAAAATTTGCCGAACTTCTTGTTTGACCCTAATGAAGCAAGACAATCTTCAACAGACCTTGAAGAAGAAAAACAAAAAGTTGTTCAGAACTTGAATGAACCTTTACTTAAAGACCAGCCAAAACAACTTGAAGCAGTTGCAAAAACGCTTTTAGCAATAGATTTGGCCCTGATACAGGGTCCTCCAGGAACAGGCAAAACAACTGTAATAGCTGAAATTATTTGGCAGACACTTTCAAGAGATCCAAAAGCAAAATTGTTGATTACATCGCAAACCAACCTTGCAGTTGATAATGCTCTAGAACGCATTAATGGGAAAAAATTAGTGCGACCAATTCGTGTTGGAAATATTGACAAATTTGAAGATGAAGGAAAAGTTTATTCAAACGACAGAATTAAAAATTGGATTCAGGCAAAAACAGGGTCAAAAGAAGAATCACAAAATTCTGACAATGCAGTTTGCCAATGGATAGAAAATGTAAAAGAGAAATGCAGTAAAGAAGAAAAATACGCAAAGGCAGTTTCCAAATGGAAAAAAGGATTAGATCAAAAAGATGTTTTGATAAAATCTACATTCTCAACTGCCTATTACGAATATGTAAACGTATTTGCTGCAAGTTGTAGCGAATGCGGAAGTCGCAATTTCAGCGACACCTATCAAATGACTTTTAATCAAAATTCTGAAAGAAAAAGCGAGCCAGAATTTGATTTGGTAATTATGGATGAGGCTAGCAAGGCAACACCGCCCGAATTGGTTTTACCATTAACGTTGGGCAAAAAAGTTGTCATCATTGGCGACCATAAACAGTTGCCACCAATGATTGATGAAAAAGAATTTGGAGAAGCATTAGAAGCCGTTGGTGCTAAAAAGCTCATAGAGGATTGGACAAAAGACGATTATAAAGTATCGCAATTTGAAAAGCTATTTAAAAACGCACCGAAAAACTTTGTTGCAAGTTTGGATACTCAATTCAGGATGCACGAACAAATTATGAATTGTATTTCTGAATTCTACTCAGACCAAGAAGAATTGGAAAACGGTTTGATCTGTGGAATTAAAGGCGAAATGAATATTCCTGACTTCAATGTAAAAGCAAGTCGATGGCACGGATTATCATCAGTTCCTTTCATTGAGCCAAGACACCACGCTATTTGGGTAAACGTTGAAACACCAGAAGATAAAGTTGGAACATCTTACGAAAATGAGGGAGAAATCAAAGCCATTCAAACTGTATTGAGGGCATTAACCAAAGCAGACGGTTTTGAACAATATCAAAAGCACTTCAAGAAAGACGAGGACAGAGAAATTGGTATCATCACTTACTATATGCCTCAAATGCAAAGTATAAGGAAGGTAATGTATCCGCTGTTTTCAAAAAATGAATGGCGTAATTTTGAGCAGCACAAGTTTGAAAATGAATTTCAAATTCCATTTAGAATAAATACAGTTGACCGTTTTCAAGGGATGGAAAGGAATATCATCATCGTTTCAACGGTTAGAAGTAACAAACAATACAAAGAAGAAAGAGGAAAGAAAATTCCTATTGATAACAACAAATATCCTTTTGCATTAGGTTTTGCAAGAGAATTACAACGTATCAATGTTGGTTTTTCGAGGGCAAAAAGATTGTTGATTGTTGTCGGAAATGAAAAACATTTCTCGCATAAACCCGAATATCAACAAGCGATTCAAAAAATGCACAGAATTGACATTGCACAAATCCCAAACCTTATTAAGTAGTGAAAAAACGATTATCTAAAATAGCGAGAGATTTTAAAAGCAACATTTCTGTTGTTGTTGAATTTTTGCGAGTAAATGGCTACGAATGCGATGAAGACCCCGAAGTTGAATTTTCAAGTGAAGTAGCTGAATTTATCGAAAATAACTTCCCTGCTTTTCTTTCTGAACGTAGCAAAGAAAACCAAAGGCAAGCACCGAAAAAGAAGGAAAAAAACAACGATACTATTCCAAGCGAACAGATTCCATTGGAATTAAAAATCATTGAATCTGCTAGCAAAGAGAAAAAACTGATTGAGCGAATTATTGGTTTTACAGAGTTTGATTGGAATTACACAGTTGCAAAATTTAAAGGCACTTGCTCACAACCAGTTGATTTTAATTTGTTTGATGAAGTGATTTGCGATTTGCTTTTGACAGAACAAATGTCGGCTGAAAAAATTGGAAACATACTTGGTTTTGACATTCAAAAAGACCCTGCCGAAAATGATATTCTTTTAAAAGCAATTAAAGATTTGAAAGCCGACAAAATGCTTGATGGAGATGAAAGTATTTTGTGGCTTACTGATGTAGGAATTGAATATGCTAAGAATGGTGTAAAATTCTCAACATTCACAAGGGATTTTGATTTATATATTGACAGCATTGGTGTTTCGGAAGAAAAAGTAAAAGAAGTTTTCAGAAATCTTAAAAGCGAAAAAACATCAAATTTCAACAAAGATATTCTGCCAAAAAACGTTGAAGAGGTAAAGCCAATAGCAGAACTACAAGCCCCCGAAATTCATTTTCCAAAAAAGAATTTCTTGTTGCAGGAATGCTCGCCAACGGGAGCTGAAGGCTATAAAGCAAAAGTTTGGGTTGTGCTATTGGAAAATTTCAGAGATAACACATTGAGGGCAATCGTCTATGATGAAAAGCAAAACAAAATAGTTGATACTTTATCCGAAGCCTTGGATAAACAAGAAGAATTAAAGTCTGAATTGCTTGAAAGATTAGTAAAGGTTGATGATGAAATTGAGTTTACGAATGAAGAAAAGCAAAAAGAACAAGTTGAAATTGAACAGGCTTTAATTCATAAGCAAGAAGAAATTGAAGAAGCAATAACAAGGCAAGATGCCATCAAAATAAAAGAGATTGAAAAAGAAGTTGAGGCAATCAAACGACATTTTAACTCTTTGGAATTTGAAGTTGAATTGAAAAAATTGTTTGATACAACTTCTGACACAATTTTGATTCAAAGTCCGTGGGTTCGTGATTTTGCTTTCAAAAACAGAGTTCCATTCATCAAAGAATATCTTCGTAAAGGCGGTAGAGTTTACATTGCTTATTCCGAAAATGAAAGTTTTGGCGGGGAAGATATGGTTCAGGAAGAATCAAAAAAGCTACTTGCTGAATTAAATAAGAACTTGAATTTTTATTGCTGTGAATTACCAGCGTTCCATTACAAAAATGTTTGGCTAATCAGAAAGAACAAAGAAAATAGCTATTATTCAGGAAGTTATAATATTCTTTCTTTTTTCGTTCATCAGAATATGAAGAATGTTCGTCAGGAAAAAATGACGAGAATGGATTGGGATAGCGAATTAGAAGAGCAATATCTTGAAGTTTTCAAAAAGTTCGGATTGAAATACATCAATTCTGCCATAGACGATTTTAATACACTTTGCCAAAATCCACCTGCGAAAATAGATAGAGATTATTTGCAGAAGCTACGAAAAGTTGAAAACACGAAACTTTCACCATTCAAAGGAATTGGAGTTATGGAATTTGATAGTGCATTAGGATTACTTGAAGAAACGAAAGCGGAAAATTTAAATCACTATCGTAAAATTTTCTTCGAGTCAGAAATTGAGCGTTATAAGAAGCAAGTAATTGAACTTTCTCAAAAACCTTTATCACCAGACAGAAAGAAAAGTTTGCAAAACGAGTTTGAGAAACTTCGTGAGGAATTTTTAGATTTTCTTGACTTACAAATAAGCAAAGGAACAGAAGTAACGGATATGATAAACAACTTAAAAGTATTTATCCCGCAACACCAAAAACAATACAACCATAATAAAAACAAAAAGAGAAGATAGTTATGTCCTGTTTTGAATCATCAACATTTTTAAAAAACCCTGATATTATGAATCAGGAAATTTTGATTTCAGCTTGTGAAAAGCTGGGGTGGAAATTTACTGTTACAGGAAACGAACTAACAATTTTTCAATTAAACTCAAATGAAAATTTAAGGGGCGAATACGCAATGAAGATTGTCGGTAATAAAGTGACATACAACACATACTATATACAGAACGCCCAAAGCAAAGTGCAAGAATTGGAAAATACATTCTACGAATTGAATGTAAAATATGCGGAAGAATCAATAATTCGTGAATTTAAAAAACAGGGCTGGACATTTAAGAGCAATGATAAATTCAAAGCAAACGAAACTGAAAAAGTGAGTTTTTATATGGTTGGTCGCAGTAAACTAAAAGAAGAAACTGAACCAGTTTCACAAATTAAATTTACCATACTAAAAGACGGATCAGCAAAAACCGATAGCGATTACATACCTAAAGACATTCACGAACTTGCAGACAAAGCAATGGAATCTTTGGAAAGTGTATTCGGAAATAAAAGAGAAATAAACGGAAAAGAAATTCCCTTGAAGTATAAACACAAAACATTTTGTAAGAACAAAAAAACAATCTCAATCACCAAGAAATAATGGCACAGATTACAAAAAACAATACCGATACATTCGGACAAATTCAGGATATGCTGAAAGCATATTACCCGATTTTACACTTAACAACATTTGAGTATGACAGAACAAAACAAAAGTTGAGAGGCGTAGCGAAAAATCTCAACAAGAATTTTCAATTCTATGAATGGAATTGTGTAGATGGCTTGGGGAAAAGGGATTTAAATGAAGGAGGTTTAAAACTTATTGAAAACGTTGAAGAACCTGAACAACTATTAAAACATATTTCTAATCAAACAGAAAAAGACGATAACGAAATTTATGTCTTAGAGGATTTTCACGATTTTATTACTGAAAGAAATATTAAAATACAACTTCGTCAATTAGCGGAGAAATTGAGATTTTACAGAAAGCACATAATAATTGTTTCTTCAGTTCTGAGTTTGCCTATTGAGTTAGAAAAATACATAACAGTCCTTGAAATGCCATTACCGGGAAGAGTTGATTTGGAAGTTGTTTTAAATTCAGTTTCTAAAAACGCAAAAAAGGAAATTGATAATGACCTTAAAAAGAAATTGATTGATGCTGCTTTGGGAATGACGGTAATGGAAGCCGATTTGGCTTACTGCCTTGCAGCTGTAAGAGATGATTTTGGTATTAATTCGCCTAGGACGGTTGCCTTTGAAAAAGAGCAAATCATTAAGAAAAGTGGTTTACTCGATTACTTTCAAGTTAATGAAAGTTTGAAAAGCGTTGGTGGAATGGATAATCTTAAAGATTGGTTGGAAAAACGCAAACAGGCGTTTGATTTTAAGGCACAAACTTGGGGACTTGCAGAACCAAAAGGGCTATTGCTTTTGGGTGTCCCCGGTTGTGGAAAAAGTTTGACAGCAAAATGTATAGCTTCTTTGTGGAATATGCCTTTGTTACGACTTGACATCGGAAAAGTTTTTCAGGGGGAAGTGGGAAGTAGCGAAAACAATATTCGAAGAGCGATTGCAACAGCAGAAGCAGTTGCACCTTGCGTTTTGTGGATTGACGAAATTGAAAAAGGGCTTTCAGGCGTTCAAAGCAGTGGAGCAACAGACGGAGGAACTACATCACGAATTTTCTCGACCATTTTGACTTGGATGCAAGAAAAAACACAACCTGTTTTTGTTGTTGCAACAGCCAACGACATTTCACAACTTCCACCTGAACTTTTACGCAAAGGTCGATTTGATGAAATGTTTTTTGTTGACCTTCCTTCGGAAGAAGATAGGAAAAGTATCTTCTCTATTCACTTAGCAAAAAACAACCAAAAGCCTGACAATTTCGGATTAGACAAATTAGCAAAAGAATCCAAAGGGTTTAACGGAGCAGAAATTGAAGAATGCGTAAAAGAAGCAATGTTTTCGGCTTACACAGAAAATCCAAACGAACCGAAACTACAAATTGTTCATTTACTAAACGCAATCAAAGACACAGTTCCGCTTTCCAAGACAATGAAAGACCAAATTGAATTTTTACGCAAATGGGCTAACAGCAGGGCGAAACAAGCAGGACAAATAAACAACGAAGACTTAAAAAGTATTGAAGAAGTTCCATTGACAAAAGTTGAAAAAGAATTAAACAGGAGTTTTGACTAATAAAAAGCCTACGCTAAAAGCAAGCACATTTGCAATTCGCACAAGCCAACGCACAGACCAAAAATTGCAAAAGAGCTTGCTTTGCCAACGAACCAAGACAGACACGAAATGACAACAAACAACATCGACAGAAAAGAAGGGCGAAGTGCTAACATCGGTTTTGCAAAATGGCGGGCTAAGTGCTTCTATGACAGTTTATTGCAAGGTTCAAGTTCAGTTTTTCAATTGAAGAATTGTGCTGAAAATCAGCCACTTCGCAAAGCCGAGAACCGTTATGCTACCAATCTTTAATCCATGTAGTGCCAACAAACACCTCCCAAATCCCACGCAATCAACCGCCCTTCATCCAACTACTGCCTGCTCTTATCTCCGGCCAAGTAAAAAAAGTCACACACAACTTCCCAAATGTGACATGGTTAACCCTACTTAAACCCTTACCCCACAAGCCGGAAGTGCCGCCAATTAATCATCTTCGATTCCAGATGTATATCATTTTGTGACATGCTTTGATTAACGGTTTTCCGTGAATGGAAACTTGACAAAATAAGTTAATTTTAAACTATAGGCTAATACAATACGAAACATGATTTCAACAAATCATACAGATTAAAGATGTAAGGCGAAATTTTGTTACTTATATAAACTAGTTGCATGCAATAAATAGAAAAAAATGAGATTCGTGCTCGCAATATTAAATTCCATTGCACTAATTGGAGCAGTACTCTGGTGGATTACAACTCCTCATTGGGAGCCTGCCGTAACATCTATTGGATTATTTGGGGCACTTATCACCCAAATATTTACCAGTGATGAAATAAAAACCAAAATAAAATTAATCCAAAAGTCAGGGAAAAAATCATATAATTATCAAGCAGCAGGAAATCAAACTATAACTGAGAATAAAAAAATTCAAAAAGGAAGTGAAAAATCACAATTAATGCAAGCTGACCAAATGACTGTTCATATTGGAATTGACGAAAAAAGAGCGAGAGAGATTTATCAAGAAATGAATTTGCAATTGAGGAAAGACTATACCCAAGAAGCATGGACAATTGCCAACTCTAGAATTATTGAATTTGAAAATAGTCTTATGCCAAAAATGGAAAAAGTAAATGGAGCTTTAGAAGCTTTTACCGATCCTAGCTTCCAATTATTATTAGTTGAAGCACAAAAAACGGCTGCAGCAACAGAAAGACCCGCAGATTATGACTTATTGTCTGAATTACTAATTCATAGATTTCGGAAAGGTGAAAATCGATATATTAGAGCTGGAATTAGTCGTGCAGTTGAGATAGTTGATAAAATTTCTGATGATGCATTATTAGGCTTAACTGTGTCGCACGCAGTTTCAGTGTTTTTACCAATAAGTGGAGATGTTAATGAAGGATTAGATGTTTTAAATAATCTATTCGGGAAATTATTTTATGGCACTCTTCCTGCTGGCAATGGCTGGCTTGATCATTTGGATATATTGGATGCCGTTCGTCTGAGTTCTTTTGGAAGTCTAAAAGAATTAACAAAATATTATGCCGAACGATTAGAAGGCTACATTGATGTTGGAATTGAGAAAGAATCTGAGAATTTTAACAAAGCGATTGAAATAATTAAAGCCACTAATTTGCCTCCAAATGTATTAATGGAACATACATTAAACAAGGATTTTCTAAGATTATGTGTTCCGAATAGAAAACAAATTAGTTCACTAAATGTACAGCAACAAATAAGCCTTGGCAGTGATCTTATTTCAATACCATTTCATATTTCTGAAGATCAAAAAACTGCCATTAATTCAATATATGATCTTTATGTGAATGATAGTCGTGTTAAAAACAATAATATTAAAAAATTTAATGAAGAGTGGGACAAGCGACCAAACTTGAAAATCTTGAAAGAATGGTGGGATAATATTAATACTAGTTTTCAAATCACGTCTGTCGGAGAAGTTCTTGCTCATTCTAATGCCCAGAGATGTGATGAAAGCTTACCTCCACTTGACTAACTCTTTAAAATTGGCAAATAAAAGATTAACTGCTGTATACAACTGGCGTTTGGCTTAATGGTGGGCGATATGGTTAATTTAAAATTCTACCTCGAATCAACTTTCGTGGTGTTTTGGCAGTAATGAGCTCCGAAATACGCCACTGCGCCAAGCGCCAAAACGTGAACCAAAATCCTCGAACAGACAAAAACAAAGCAAGCGGCACCCTCTACGCCCATCCCTAAAACAAAAAAATTACCAACGCCAAACTACAGACCGACATAAAAGAAGCCCTCAAACGCAAGTACAAACCCAACAGTTAGGCGAAAACAAGGAAGAAAAATGAAAACCGGAGGTCTTATCAGTAAAAATTCCATTTGGAAAACCGCTCAGCGCGAAATCCATGATCATCCAGGCGACAAATCTTGAATACATGGAGTGGCAACAAACACATCCCAAATCCCTGGCAATCACCTCTCCATCATCCCACTAATACCTGCGCATACGGTCTGCCAAGTAAAAAAAGTCACACATAAATTTCCAAATGTGACATGGTTAACCCCACTTAAACCCCTACTCCATAAGCCGGAAGCGCTGCCCATTAATCATCTTCGATTCAAGATGCATACCATTTTGTGACATGCTTTGATTAACGCTTTTCTGTGAATGGGAAGCACGAACACTTTGGTATATTTGTTACATCCAAACCAAGTAACAAACCGATGAAACACATCCCACTCAATTCCAAAATAAACCGAAACATTTTTAACATTTGTAGCGGCTATAGAGGTAATTTCATAGGGATAAGCGCTATTGTATAGCGGATATAAACAAGTTATGCATTATTTAAGAAGACCAGCAAATGAATGTAAAAGCATATAGAGAATGGATTGAAAAAGAAGACTTTTATTACAAGAGATTCGACTTGTTAGCGTCTAGACTTGAAAATTTCATTTTAAACTACAGGTTGACAGATTCCGAATTTACATGTGACGTGGCATCGAAGTTCGATAGTGTCCTACGATCTTGTGACGAAATTGATTATCAAGAAGACTCAACTGCAACTGCTTATGGAATACTGCACTTTCTTCCAAGATTCAGGAGGTTTCAATTAACATTTGGCAAACTGGTTGACAAACAAGTATTGCCCCTCGGTGCTAAGCAAATAAATACTTTAGACATTGGAACTGGCCCTGGACCATCAATATTTGCCCTTTCTGATACATATAATTCGCTAAAGGTATTTGGCAAATTAAACAGCACCAATTACTTGCAAGGAATTAATTTTCTTCCCGACTATGTTGAAAGAAGCTATGGCTTTCGAAATTGGCTACATCATTGCACAGAGGTAGTTAACCATGGATTAGGAGAGGAAGATTGCTGGAAAGTCCCATATCATCATGGTTCATTCCATGATTTTGATGGTATCGAATTTAATCCAAGCTACCACTACACGGACATAGACTATGATGGTGACTTTGTTACTAGGACGAGAAAGATAAAGCACAGATTTAATGTTGTTGTTTGTAGTAACTTCTTTACTCAAGTATCCCAGATTGAAAATCAATCTATCGAACTTCAGAACTGCATGAGATTCATGAGAAACAATGGTAAGCTTATTATTTCAGGTGGTTCAGGCGTAGCAAGTAAGGATAAAAACTATCCAGAGATATATAAGAAAGCAAAGGAAATACTTCTTGCTAATGTATACGGT
>Ga0116177_10001720_pt1 | contig 16271 bp, 13 predicted proteins | sample AD_STIC10_MetaG_FD_89750 | JGI IMG/M metagenome (GOLD analysis project Ga0116177, IMG submission 89750) | Active sludge microbial communities of municipal wastewater-treating anaerobic digesters from USA - AD_STIC10_MetaG | ecosystem: Engineered > Bioreactor > Anaerobic > Digestate | place: USA... | reverse complement strand
TGAACGGCATCGGCACCGAGAAGCGCGGCGCATCGGCCAGGCCCATCGCGGCGAGCGCGCGATCCGCCTCGCGCTGCACCAGCGACTTCGCCAGCAGCGACCAGCCCACGTAGCCGACGCCAAGCACGATGCCGGCGGCGAGCGCCTTGCCGCCCCACTGCCGGCTGCCGGCGACCATCGCCGCCACGAACGCCGCAAGCCATGCCGCCGTGAACAGCGGATCGATGATGAACAGGCTGCTCCACATCAGCGGCGGGACCGGCAGCGGCCACAACAGCTGGGTGCCGTAGACGGTGAAGCTGTCCAGCAACGGATGCGCCATCAGGCAGGCGAAGATCGCCCACCACCAGCGTGTCGGCGCTTGCGCCACGCGACCGCCGCGACGCCGGAAGAACGCCCAGATCCCCCATGCCACCAGCGGCAGAACGAACCAGGAATGGGTCGCCGCGCGGTGCCAGGTCATGCGCACGATGGGGTCGTCGCTGAGCAGCAGCGGCAGCACGTCGAGGTCGGGCAGCGTGTTGAGCACCATGCCGGCCAGCAGCGCGGCGCGACGATGCTGCCTCGGTGCGATCGCGGCGGCGATCACGCCGCCATAGAAAAGATGGGTGATGGAATCCATCCGCGGATGCTAACCGGCATCCTCCATCGCGATCACGCCGCGCGCGGCAATGCCACGGGCACTGCAGCTCCCTGCGACAGCGATCGCGGCAGTAGTTCCGCCAGCACCTCGCCGGTATGCGCCAGCAGGCGCAAGGTGCCATCCGCGTCCTCGACCAAGGCGCTGAGGCTCTCCACCCAGTCGCCGTCATTGGCGTACACCAGGCCACCACGCTGCAGCAGCGCGGCGCGATGGATGTGGCCGCAGACGATGCCGTCCAGCCCGCGCCGGCGCGCGTCGTCCAGCCCGGCCTGCATGAAGCGTTCGATGAAACGCTCCGCCGCACCGCTCTTCGACTTCAGGAACTCCGATAGCGACCAGTAGCGCAGGCCCAAGCCACCACGCACGATATTCAACAAGCGGTTGCCGCTCAGGATCCGGTAGTACAGCCAGTCGCCGAACTTCTCCTGCAGGTTGCCGAAGTGGGTGACGCCATCGAACTCGTCGCCATGCACGACCAGGAGGCGGCGGCCATCCGCAGTGACGTGGATCGCGCGACGGCGCACCTGCATCGCCGGCAATGCCAGCCCGCAGAAGCGGCGGATCGGGCGGTCGTGGTTGCCGGGGATGTAGACGATCTCGGTGCCGGCGCGACGCAGCGCGTGCAGCGCCTCCACCACCCGGTTCTGCGCGCTGCCCCATTGCGCGCGACGCTGCGCCATCCACCACAGGTCGACGATGTCGCCGACCAGGTACAGGCGCTTGCAGCGCAAGGTGGACAGGAACGCGGCCAGTTCCGCCGCGTGGCAATGGCGCGAGCCCAGGTGCACGTCGGAGAGGAAGACCGCGCGACGCATCGGCGGCGCGGCCTGCAGGCTCATGCCATTGCCCCCGCCTCAGCCACTTCGCCCAGGTAGCGCTGGCGCTTCTTCGGCCGCATGCGCTGGATGTCGACTTCGATCAACCCGTCCACCGCATCGCTGAAGCCCGGGTCCACCCCGAACGCGAGGAAGCGCGCACCACCCGGCTCGCACAGCTCGGTGTACTGCTTGTAGAGCATCGGCACCTGCGCGCCGAGCGCATCCAGGTTCGCCTTCAGCACGCGGAACGCGGTATCCGCATCCATCGCCGCGTCCTGCGGCATGGCGGCCTGGTAGGCGAACGGACGCTTCGACAGGACCTCGCCGGTGCCGCCCCCGAAGTAGTGCGCGTAATGCGCGGCGATCTGCTCGCGTGCCGCCATCGGCAGCGCGGCGCTGATCGAGACCGCGCCGAACAGGTAGCGCACCTTCGGATGCGTGCGCAGGTAGGCACCGATGCCCTGCCACAGGTAATCGATGCTGCGACTTCCCCAGTACTCGGGCACCACGAAGCTACGACCGAGTTCCATCCCCTGTGCGATCCGGGCGATGGCATCGTCGGCGTAATCGAACAACGATGCGGTGTACAGGCCGCGGATGCCGTGGGCGGCCAGTACCGGTGCGCCGCGGGCGATGCGGTAGGCCCCGACTACCTTCGACGCCGCGTCATCCCACAGCACGATGTGCTCGTACCAGCTGTCCCAGGCATCCAGGTCCACGCTGCGACCGGTGCCCTCCCCCACTTCGCGAAAGGTCAGCTCGCGCAGGCGGCCGATCTCGCCCAACAGCGGCGCGTCCACCGCCAGCGTGCCGACGCGGATCTGCTTGCCGTCGCCGGTCTCGCCGAGCAGACGCAGGCCGGCCACCCCCATGCGCACCTGTGCCGGATCCACCGCATCAACGAGAGGCTCGGGATGCTCTTCCCCCTCTCCCGCTGGCGGGAGAGGGTTGGGGTGAGGGTGGACGCGAAGCGCATACAACATGCTTCGCACGCGCTGCAGTTCGCCGGCGTCATCCGCGCCGGCATCGAGCCTGATCGACTCGCCCACCAGCAGGCGGATCCGCCGGCCGCGCCGCGCGAACATCTCTCGCGCCAGCAAGGCGGTCCCGGCGGGCTTGAACAATGCCGATGCCCCGTAGAACAGCGCCGAATTGCGCGCGTGGATGCGCACCGGCAACACCGGCGCGTCGCAGGCGCGGGCGAAGCGCAGGAATCCACGCCGCCAACGCGAGTCGCGTATGCCGCGCGGGCCAAGCCGCGAGACCTCGCCCGCCGGGAACACGATCACGCATTCGCCGCGTGCCAGCGCCGTATCGACCGCACGCACGCTGTCCGGCGTGGGTCGACCGCCGAGGATGCGGACCGGCAGCAACAAACCGTCGAGGTTGTCGAGCGCGGAGAGCATGTCGTTGGCGACGATGCGCACATCGCGGCGCACCTTGCCGATGGCATCGAGCAACGCGAGCGCATCCAGCGCGCCGCTGGGATGGTTGGCGACGACCAGCAAGCGACCCTGCGCGGGAATGCGCGCGAGCGCGGCGGCGTCCACCGTGTAGTCCGCGCCGAGGAACTGCAGGGCCGCGGACACGAAATCGAAGCCGCGCACGTGCCGGTTGGCGGTGAGGAAGGTCTCGATGGCATCCAGCCGCGACCAGCGCGCGATCCCGCGCACCAACGGCCGGGCGATGGCCGCGCGGCGTCCACGGAACCAGTGCGGGAAACGCTGGCGGAGGCGCTGTTCGAGCTGGAGCATGGCGACGGGCCGCGACCGTGTTGGCCGGCAGCCTGCGCCGCCGATGCGACGCCGCCGTTGCCGTCAGGTTGCGGGGAGATGACGATCCCGCTTAACGCAACTTCAATACCCATCCCCCGCAGGATGGCGCAAGATGCGCGCGGGCCCGCACAGCTGTATCATGCGCGGCCATCCTTTCATCCGCATACAAGGATGAATCACTCACAGGAGCCGCGATGTCCAGCTACCTCTTCACCTCCGAGTCGGTCAGCGAAGGCCACCCGGACAAGATCGCCGACCAGATTTCCGACGCCGTCCTCGACGCGATCCTGGCGCAGGACAAGCGCGCCCGCGTGGCCTGCGAGACCATGGTGAAGACCGGCGCCGCCATCGTCGCCGGCGAAGTCACCACCAGCGCCTGGGTCGACATCGAGGCGCTGGCGCGCAAGGTCATCAACGACATCGGCTACGACAATTCCGACGTCGGCTTCGACGGCCACACCTGCGCGATCATCAACATGCTCGGCAAGCAGTCGCCGGACATCAACCAGGGCGTCGACCGCAAGAAGCCCGAGGAACAGGGTGCCGGCGACCAGGGCCTGATGTTCGGCTACGCCTGCAACGAGGCGCCGGAATTCATGCCCGCGCCGCTGTATTACTCGCACCGCCTGGTCGAGCAGCAGGCCAAGGTGCGCAAGAAGGGCAAGCTGAAGTGGCTGCGCCCGGATGCGAAGTCGCAGGTCACCCTGCGCTACGACGGCAACACCGTGCTGGGCCTGGATGCCGTGGTGCTGTCCACCCAGCATGATCCGGACATCAAGCAGAAGGACCTGGTCGAAGCCGTGCGCGCCGAGATCCTGGTGCCGGTGCTGCCGAAGAAGTGGCTGGATGCGCTTCCCAAGAACAAGGTGCACATCAACCCGACCGGCAAGTTCGTGATCGGCGGGCCGGTGGGCGACTGCGGCCTGACCGGCCGCAAGATCATCGTCGACACCTACGGCGGCATGGCCCGCCACGGCGGCGGTGCGTTCTCCGGCAAGGATCCGTCCAAGGTCGACCGCTCGGCCGCCTACGCCGCGCGCTACGTGGCGAAGAACATCGTTGCCGCCGGCCTGGCCGACCGTTGCGAAGTGCAGGTCAGCTACGCCATCGGCGTGGCCGAACCGACCAGCATCTCGGTCACCACCTTCGGCACCGGCAAGGTCGGCGACGACGTCATCGAGAAGCTGATCCGCAGCAACTTCGACCTGCGCCCGTACGGGATCATGCAGATGCTCGACCTGGAGCACCCGATCTACCAGCCCACCGCGGCGTACGGCCACTTCGGCCGCAAGCCGAAGGAGATCAACTACACCGACGGCGCGGGCAAGAAGCAAGCCGCCACCGCCTTCTCCTGGGAGAAGACCGACAAGGCCGACGGCCTGCGCAAGGCGGCGAAGCTGAAGTAAGCGCCGCGCGCGTTGCAAGGCAAACCCGGACGGGCCGCAGCGATGCGGCCCGTTTCGTTTCGGGGGTGCCCCGCGCTTCAACCCCGCTTCACGCCAACGCCTTCGCCTGCGCATGCAGCGCGTCGACCCTGGCGGTGCTCCCGCCTCGCGGAGCGCCGACGGCCCGGGCCCTGCATGCGCATCCTCCTGCTCAATCCACCGCATACCGCGATCGGCAGCCGCATCCCGCGCGAACACCTGCCGCCGCTCGGCCTGTTGAGCGTCGGCGGGCCGCTGCTGGATGCCGGCTTCGACGTCGAATTGCTGGATGCCGAATTCGGGCCGATGGCGGTCGGCGCGATCATCGACGAGATCGCGCGCCGTGCGCCCGACCTGCTGCTGGTGGGCCATTCCGGCTCGACCTCCGCGCATCCGACGATCGCGCTGATCGCCGCAAGGATCAAGGCGCGCATGCCGGCCCTGCGCATCGTCTATGGCGGCGTGTTCCCGACCTACCACTGGCACGATGTGCTGGAACAGGAACCGGCCATCGACTTCGTGGTGCGCGGCGAAGGCGAGCGCACCGCGCTTCGCTTGGTGCAAGCCATTGCCGCGCGCGGCGATCCGGCCAGCGTGCCCGGCATCGCCTATCGCAGCGAAGGTCGCGTGGTCACCACCGGCCAGGCGGAGATGCTGGCCAACCTCGACGATGCCCGCGTGGGATGGGAGCTCATCGACCACGACCGCTATTCGTACTGGGGCGGGCGCAAGGCCGTGGTGGTGCAGTTCTCGCGCGGTTGCCCCTACTTGTGCAGCTACTGCGGCCAGCGCGGGTTCTGGACGCGCTGGCGCCATCGCGATCCGGTGCTGTTCGCGGCGGAGCTGGGGCGGCTGCATCGCGAGCATGGCGTGCAGGTGATCAACTTCGCCGACGAACTGCCGACCGGTTCGCGCAAGGCGTGGAAGGCCTTCCTCGAAGCGCTGGTCGCCGAGGACGTGCAACTGACCCTGGTCGGCTCCACCCGCGCCGGCGACATCGTGCGTGATGCCGACCTGCTGCCGCTGTACAAGCGCGCCGGGGTGATCCGCTTCCTGCTCGGCATCGAAAGCTATTCGCAGGCCACCCTCGCCGCGATCCGCAAGGGCGCCGACATCGACGAGGACCGCGAGGCGATCCGGCTGATGCGCCAACACGGCATCGTCTCGATGGCGACTTACGTGATGGGCTTCGAGGAAGAGACCGACCGCGACTATTGGAACTCGCTGCGCCACCTGCTGCGCTACGACCCCGACCAGGTGCAACTGATGTATGTGACGCCACATCGCTGGACGCCCTACTTCGACACGGTCGCCGCGCGCCGGGTGATCGAGCCGGACGTGCGCAAGTGGGACTACAAGCACCAGGTACTGGACACCCGCCGGGTACCACCGTGGCGCGTGCTGCTGTGGGTGAAATTCATCGAGGCGGTGATGCAACTGCGGCCACGTGCCCTGTTCCGCAACCTGCTTCACCCGGACCCCGAAGTACGTTACGCGATGCGCTGGTACACGCGCATGGGAAGGCGCGTGTGGCCGCATGAACTGTGGGACTTCCTCTCCGGCAAGCGCTTGCGTCGCGGCCCGCGCCTGGATGCGTTCTGGGGACCATCGCTGGCCGAGCACGAATACGCGCTTGCGAAACCGGCGCGACGCAACGGCCCAAGCGTGTCCCGGCCGACGATACCGTTGGCTACGGTGGACTGAGCCCGCTGCGCCGACCCGTTATTGCACCGCACCATCCCGCGTGCTATCACGGAACCATCGACCCGGGGACACAGGCTGGCCAGTCGGATGGCGATTGCGTACGACGAGATGCATGACCCGCTGGGCCGGGTGCGCGCGCACTACGGCGCCTTCGACAATTGGCTCAACCGCACGCCGGAAACCGAAATCGCGCACAAGCGGCGCGAGGCGGAGATTTCCTTCCACCGGGTCGGCATCACTTTCTCGGTGTACGGCGAGGAATCCGGCAACGAGCGCCTGATCCCCTTCGACCTGGTGCCGCGGATCGTCCCCGCCGTCGAATGGCGGATGCTGGAAGCCGGGCTGCGCCAACGCGTGCATGCGCTGAACCTGTTCCTGGGCGATGTCTACGGTGAGCAGCGGATCCTCAAGGAAGGCCGCGTGCCGCGCGACCTGGTGCTCGACAACAGCGAATACCGGCAGGAGATGCGCGGTTTCGAAGTGCCCGGCGGCGTGTATTCGCACATCTCCGGGATCGACCTGGTCCGTGCCGGCGATGGCGAGTACTTCGTGCTGGAGGACAACCTGCGGGTGCCGTCCGGGGTGTCGTACATGCTGGAGAACCGCCGGATGATGGCGCGGCTGTTGCCGGACCTGTTCGCGCGCCAGCAGATCGCGCCGGTCGAGCGCTACCCGGACATGTTGCTGGACACCCTGCGCGAGGCCGCGCCGGCCGGCGTGGACTATCCGGTGGTGGCTGTGCTGACCCCGGGCGCGGGCAACTCCGCTTACTTCGAGCATGCGTTCCTTGCCCAGCAGATGGGCGTGGAACTGGTCGAGGGCGCGGACCTGTTCGTGCGCGATGCGATGGTCTACATGCGCACCACCCGCGGCCCGCAGCGCGTGCACGTGCTGTACCGGCGGATCAACGACGACTACCTGGATCCGCGGGTGTTCCGCGCCGAGTCGATGCTGGGCGTGCCCGGCCTGTTCGAGGCCTATCGCGCCGGCAACGTGACCCTTGCGAACGCGCCCGGCACCGGCGTGGGCGACGACAAGTCGGTGTATCCGTACGTGCCGGAGATGATCCGCTTCTACCTGAGCGAGGAGCCGATCCTGCACAACGTGCCGACCCGCATCCTGCGCGATCCGGAGGACCTCAAGTACACGCTGGAGCACTTGCACGAACTGGTGGTGAAGGAAGTCCACGGCGCCGGCGGCTACGGGATGCTGGTCGGGCCGGCATCCACCAAGGCCGAGATCGAGGAATTCCGCCTGCGCATCCTCGCCGACCCCGGCAACTACATCGCCCAGCCCACGCTGTCGTTGTCGACCTGCCCCACCTTCGTCGAGAGCGGGCTGGCACCGCGCCACATCGACCTGCGTCCCTACATCCTGTGCGGACGCCGGATCAACGTGGTGCCGGGTGGACTGACCCGCGTCGCCCTGCGCGAGGGCTCGCTGGTGGTGAATTCCTCGCAGGGCGGCGGCACCAAGGACACCTGGGTACTGGAATCGGATGGAGGGCAAGGGCTTGTCGTCGGTGAACGCACATGACGCGCCGCCGCTATCCGCGTGCGACGCAAGGAAGAAGGAGGGAACGTATGTCGATACGTGACCGAGTGATGACGCCGCGCCGCGCGCGGATAGCAGCGGCCCGTAGGGCGGCGAAGCCGCGCGCCTTGTGCGTTCACCGACGGCAAGCCCTTTGATGTTGTGCCGCACCGCCAGCGATCTGTACTGGGCCGCGCGCAACGTCGAGCGCGCGGAGAACACCGCACGCCTGGTCGACGTGACCCTTCGCATCGCCCTGCTGCCCGAACGCTACGACCGCGGCAGGAAGGAAGCCGCGCCGTGGCGACGCGCACTGGACGCACTCGGCCTGGCCGACGTGGTGCGCAATCGTTACGGGCGCATCGATGCCGAATCCGTGCAGCGGCACCTGCTGCTGTCGGCGGAGAACCCGTCGTCGGTGTACAGCTGCCTGCATGCCGCGCGCGAATGCGCACGCGCGCAACGCGTCGCGATCACCGCGGAGATGTACGAGGACCTCAACGTCTCCTGGCTGGAGATGCGCGGCCAGACCTGGAGCAGGCTGCATGCCGATGGCGTCAACAACATGCTGGAACGGGTGAAGGGACGTTCGGCGTCGTTCCGCGGGGTCACCATCGGCACCCTGGGGCGCGGCGAGGGCTATCACTTCCTGCAGCTGGGCGCTTTCGTCGAACGCGCCGAGTGGGCGATCCGCCTGCTCGACATCGCCGGCAGCGAGGGCGACGACACCGAGACACGCGAACAGGCCGCTGTCGACTATTTCCGCTGGAGCGCATTGCTGCAATCGCTGTCGGCATTCGAGACCTATCGGCGGCTGTATCGCGGCGCGGTGAACGCAGCCGGCGTGGTCGACCTGATGCTGCTGCAGGCAGGCAATCCGCGATCGCTGCTGACTTGCGCGACCACCGCGCACAACGTGCTGCAGACCCTGTCCGGCGACGACAGCCTGGAAGTGGTGCGGCAAGCCGGCGCGCTGTCCGCGCATTGCCGCTACGCGCGCATCGACGAAATCCTCCAGCAAGGCCTGGAACCCTGGCTGCAGGCGGCGATGGCGCGGCTGGACCGGCTGGGCAACGCCATCCACCGGCAATTCATGGTCTCCACCGATGTCGCAACGCCGGTGATGGCCGCGCGTCCCTGGAGCCACGAACAGTAACCCTTCACCCACGGTCGAATGCGCGCGCACAATGCGCGCGCACCGACCCCACTCCGGCGACGCCTCCCGACATGACCTATTGCATCGGCCTGAACCTCGACGAAGGCCTGTTGTTCGCCTCCGATTCCCGCACCAATGCAGGGGTCGACGATGTCCGCCGCTTCGGCAAGATGCGGGTGTTCGCAGTGGACGGCGACCGGGTCATCGTCATCCTGTCGGCCGGCAACCTGTCGCTGACCCAGAACACCCTGAACCTGCTGGAATACCGCGCCAACCACGGCGACGGCATCGGCCTGTACAGCGCGCAATCGATGTTCGAGGTGGCCAGCCTGGTCGGCGATGCGATGCGCGAGATCCGCAAGCGCGATGCGCCCTACCTGCGCGACACCGGCATCGATGCCTCCGGCACCTTCATCGTCGGTGGCCAGATCAAGGGCGAGGTGCCGCGGCTGTTCCTGGTGTACTCGGAAGGCAACTTCATCGAGTCCAACCCGGACACGCCCTACTTCCAGACCGGCGAGATCAAGTTCGGCAAGCCGATCCTGGACCGCATGGTCACCCCGCAGACGTCGCTCGACCAGGCCACCAAGTGCGCGCTGGTGTCGTTCGACTCGACCATGCGTTCCAACCTGTCGGTCGGCCCGCCGATCGACCTGCTGCGCTACCGCCGCGACGCCCTGTCCATCGACCTCAAGATGCGCCTGGAAGACGACGACCCGTACCTCAACCAGGTCCGCAGCCACTGGAACGACAGCCTGCGCTCGGCGCTGGAATCGCTGCCCACGCCGGCGTGGATGGCCCCGCGCGGCTGAACCGTCGGTCGGCCCGGCGACCACGCGATTCATCCTTTAAACCCGATAAGGCGATAAACTGCGCGCGCCCTGCCGAGGGGCGCTGCAAGTCCGGCCGCCGCCAAGGCGCTCTGCCCGGAATCAGGCTCGGCAAGGTTTCCTGCAACGGCGCCCGTGACTGCGAGTCCATGCCCTGCGCATCGCGACTCCCGACGACGGAGCTACACATGAACGCACAACTGAAGACCTTCTCGACCGAGGGCGACTACAAGGTCGCCGACATCTCGCTGGCCGATTGGGGCCGCAAGGAACTGGACATCGCCGAGCACGAGATGCCGGGCCTGATGTCGATCCGCAAGAAATATTCGGCCAGCAAGCCGCTCAACGGCGTGCGCGTGACCGGCTCGCTGCACATGACCATCCAGACCGCGGTGCTGATCGAGACCCTGAAGGACATCGGCGCCGACGTGCGCTGGGCCAGTTGCAACATCTTCTCGACCCAGGACCACGCCGCCGCCGCGATCGCCGCCACCGGCACCCCGGTGTTCGCGTGGAAGGGCGAGACCCTGGAAGAGTATTGGGACTGCACGCTGGACGCGCTGACCTTCCCGGGCGGCAAGGGTCCGGAGCTGGTGGTCGATGACGGCGGCGACGTCACCCTGCTGATCCACAAGGGCTACGAGCTCGAAAACGGCTCCACTTGGGTCGACGAACCCGCCTCCTCGCACGAGGAAAGCGTGATCAAGGCGCTGCTGAAGCGCGTCGCCAAGGAGCGCCCGGGCTTCTGGCACACCGTGGTCAAGGACTGGAAGGGCGTCTCGGAGGAGACCACCACCGGCGTGCACCGCCTGTACCAGATGGTGGAAAACAAGTCGCTGCTGGTCCCGGCCATCAACGTCAACGATTCGGTCACCAAGTCCAAGTTCGACAACCTGTACGGCTGCCGCGAGTCGCTGGCCGATGGCCTGAAGCGCGCGATGGACGTGATGCTGGCCGGCAAGGTCGCGGTGGTCTGCGGCTACGGCGATGTCGGCAAGGGGTCGGCGCACTCGCTGCGTGCCTACGGCGCGCGCGTGGTGGTCACCGAGATCGACCCGATCAACGCCCTGCAGGCGTCGATGGAAGGCTTCGAGGTCAACACCGTGGAATCGACCCTGGGCCGTGGCGACATCTACGTCACCACCACCGGCAACAAGGACGTGCTGACCATCGAGCACCTGAGCCAGATGAAGGACCAGGCGATCGTCTGCAACATCGGCCACTTCGATAACGAGATCCAGGTCGATGCGCTCAACGCCTTCCCGGGCGTCACCAAGCTCAACATCAAGCCGCAGGTGGACAAGTACACGTTCCCGGATGGCCGCGCGATCTTCCTGCTGGCCGAAGGCCGACTGGTCAACCTGGGCTGCGCCACCGGCCACCCGAGCTTCGTGATGAGCAACTCGTTCTCCAACCAGACGCTCGCGCAGATCGACCTGTGGGCCAACAAGGACAGCTACAAGCCGGCCGTCTACATCCTGCCGAAGAAGCTGGACGAAGAAGTGGCGCGCCTGCACCTGGAGAAGATCGGCGTGAAGCTGACCACCCTCACCGCCGAGCAGGCCGCCTACCTGGGCGTGGACGTGGACGGCCCCTACAAGCCGGAGCACTACCGCTACTGAGTCGCGGCACTGCCGCGGCGATCAAGGAGAGGGCGGCCACTGGCCGCCCTTTTCGTTCATGGATCCGCGGATCGCGGGCCTTCGCGCTCAGTCGATCGCCGCGACCTGCCGCACCGTATTGCGGCCCGAGGCCTTGGCCTCGTACAGCGCGGTATCGGCTGCGTGGTACAGGGCATCGGCATCGTGGTGCACGCCGGGCTCGAACGCGGCCACGCCGATGCTCACCCGCAGCGCCAGGCCGATGCCGTCGCCGGTATCGAGTGGATCCGCTGCCAGCCCGGCACGGAACGCTTCTGCATGCGTGAATGCCTCGTTCAACGAGGTCTCGCGCAGCAAGACACCGAATTCTTCGCCGCCCAGCCGCGCCACCAACTCCCCGTTCCCCGCGAACGCTTCCTGCAGGCGGCTGGCGAACGCGCGCAGGCAGGCATCGCCACGCGCATGCCCGTGCTGATCGTTGATCGCCTTGAAATGGTCGAGGTCGAGGATCAGCAGCGACAGCGGCCTGCGGTTGCTCCGCGCCTGCGCCGACCAGTCCTCCAGCGCCGACGAGAACCGGCGCCGGTTGGCCAGCCCGGTCAATCCATCGCGCCGGCTTTGCTGCTCGAACAAGTCGCGCTGTTGGCGCAACTCATCCTCCAGATCCAGCCGCTGCAGGTACTCGGCGTGGCTGCGGCGCAATGCCAGGCTCACGTAAAGCAGGTACAGCGCGCTGACGCCGATCAGTTCGTAACGCGCACCGCTGGCGATCAATGCCGCCAGGGTCGGCAGGTAGATCAGCACCACCGCACCGAAGGCGTGCCGCAGGCGCATCGGGAAGTTGTGCGCGAACGCGGTGGCGAAGGCATAGGAACTGATCGCGGCGACCGTGCGCGCGCTTTCCTCCGGCGCAATCGCCAGCAGCCATGCCGACGCCGCGCCCCACAACCCGGCATTCACCAGCAACAGCAGCCAGATGAAGTCGAGCCTCCCGCGGACATCGTCTTCCTGGGTGCCCTCGGCCAATCCGTGGACACGGAACCGCACCACGGTCAGGGCAACGAAACCGAAGGTGATCAAGCTGAAAGCCACGGGTGCGCGCAGCCACAGGTCTGCGGCCACGCCGGCCAGCAGCCACAGCAGCACGTAGAACGGACCGCCCAGGCGCAACCGTTGCAGTGTTTCGCGCAATTCCTGCAGCAGGCGCGGCGGCGCCTGCGCCGTGGCGACGACGTGGTCTGGAACGTGTTGCATGGATTCCCCCTGCCTGCACGATGCATGGCCGGCTCCAAGGGCGTCAAGCATGCCCTTCCAGCCGAACGACTTTATCTTTTGCTTCATCCGGATGAAGAGATACAATCATCGCATCCTGCACGCGAACGACGCCATGCTGCCGATCAGCTTCGAGTTCTATCCGCCCAAGACCGACGAACAGCGCACGCAGCTGGACCGCAGCGTGCAGAAGCTCAAGGCGCACGCACCGCAATTCATGTCTGTGACGTTCGGCGCCGGTGGCTCGACCCTCAGCCACACCCCGGAAACCGTGCAGCGCCTGCGCAGCGAGCACGGCGTGGCCGGCGTGCCGCACCTGACCTGCGTCGGCGGCAACCGCGAGGAGATCCGCTCGCTGCTCAAGCTCTATCGCGCGCTGGGCTGCGACCGCATCGTCGCGCTGCGCGGCGACACGCCCTCGGGCATGGTCCGCAGCGGCGACCTGCGCTACGCCAACGAGCTGGTCGAACTGATCCGCACCGAGCACGGCAACCACTTCACCATCGAAGTCGCGGCCTATCCGGAAACCCATCCGCAGGCGGAAGACGCGATGGCCGACCTGCGCAACTTCAAGCGCAAGGTCGATGCCGGGGCAGACAGCGCGATTACCCAGTACTTCTACAACACCGACGCCTACTTCCGCTTCGTCGACGATGCGCGCGCGCTCGGCATCGACATCCCGATCATCCCCGGGATCATGCCGATCTCCAACTTCAGCCAACTGCGGCGCTTCTCGGAAGCCTGCGGCGCCGAGATCCCGCGCTGGATCGCGCAGCGCATGCGTGGCTATGGCGACGACGCCGACAGCATCCGCGAGTTCGCCTCCGACTTCGTCGCGCAACTGTGCGAGCGGCTGATCGCCGGCGGTGCGCCGGGGCTGCACTTCTACACGTTGAACCTGGCGAAACCCTCTCTGAACGTGCTCGCTAAATTGGCGTGAATTCAGGGGAGGTTCGGCGTTTTCGCACGCGGCGTTGACCGGGTCGACGGGATCCTGCGCCTGCCAATCCCGGCATGACACCTGCCCCACGCCATGCGCATCCTGCCTACCTCGTTGCTCGCAGCCGCCCTCGTGCTCGGTGCCCTTCCGATGGTCGCTCCCCGCGTCGAAGCGAAGACAGGGGTGCTGCGTTGCCAAATGGCGGACGGCAGCTATGCCTACACCAACAAGGCTTGCAGCGCGTTCGGAGCGAAGTCCACACCCCTGCCCGGCGAGGTCTTGAACCGGATCGAACGCGACCAACGGCGTGAGGCGCGCTTGAACGGCATCGAGCTTGCCGACGCGTCCTCTATGCCATTGCAGGCAGGCGTTCGCCGGTCGGTGCAGCGTGGTTGCGCCGGCGACCCCAGGCAACTGGCGGCGGACCTGACCGCATCCGTGGCGATTCGTGACGTCAACCGCGTCGCGGAAAGCTTTGATTGGGCGGGCATGTCGAATGCGCAGGCGCAACGCGTGATGTCGCGCCTTGAACACCTGTCCACGCAGTTGGTGACGGATGCGGAGTATTTCGACGCCAGCATGGGCGGGCAGGTGATGTTCGCGGACTCCCGTGGCGGATCCGATGGCGCCGCTGGCCAGATGCAGGTCACGGTCGTTGATGACGGAAACGAATCGGTTCTCGACTTCGACGTTCGCAGGGACGAAGGCTGCTACTTCCTGCAGTACTGACCGGCGCACTTCCTCGATGCAGCGCGCGCGGTTAGGCTGCGCGGCATGCATCGCGCCGCCCTGCTCTTTCTTTTGTCGATCGTCGGCCTGCTTGCGCCGGGCGCGGTGATGGCGCAGGTGAAGCGTTGCACCGCCGCGGATGGCACGCTGGTCTACACCGACCGCAAGTGCGACGACATCGGCGCGACCGAACGCGTCGGCGCAATGCCATCGGCGGGAGGCGCGATCGCCGGCCGTTACCGCAACGTCTGCGCACGCACCGTGCAGGACTTGGTCTATTCCTTCAGCAACGCCTTGCAATCTGGCGATGCCAACCAGGTGGCCGGCGTCTACGACTGGGCCGGCATGCCGACCTCCACGGCCTACAACGTGATGACGCGCCTGGAGGCGATCGCCAAGCGCCCGTTGATCGACGTGCAACCGATGTACAGCGGCGACACCAACGCCTACGGCGACGACATCGTCACGTTCGACGAGACCACCGGGGAAGTGGTCACCCGCGCGCCGCGCAAGCCGCGCCTGATCGGCTTGCGCGTCGAACAGACGCTGGCCAACGGCACCACGCCCTCACGCACCAACTTCGGCCTGCGCCAGCGCCTGGGCTGCTGGTGGGTGCGGCTCTGATCGCGGTCGACGCGCCGCTCAGCGCAGCCTGACCAGCCAACCGTGGCGGTCGGGCAGCCGGCCGTACTGGATGTCGGTCAGTTCCTTGCGGATCGACATCGTCACCTGGCCTGCCGGTGCGTTGGCATCGCCGATGCTGAGGTCCTTGCCCTTCAACTCGCCGATCGGGGTGATCACCGCTGCGGTGCCACAGGCGAAGGCCTCGGTGATGGCACCCGACGCCACGCCATCGCGCCACTCGTCGATCGACACCTGGCGTTCTTCGACCTGCAGGCCGCGGTCGCGCGCCAGTTGCAGGATGCTGGAACGGGTGATGCCCTCGAGGATGCTGCCGGACAGGGCCGGGGTGACCAGGCGGCCATCCGCGTACACCAGGAACACATTCATGCCACCGAGTTCTTCCAGGTACTTCCCCTCGACCGGATCGAGGAACAGCACCTGCGAACACCCGTGCGCGCGCGCTTCCAGCTGCGGCAGCAGCGACGCGGCGTAGTTCCCGCCGCACTTGGCCGCGCCGGTGCCGCCCTTGGCCGCGCGCGCGTAGTCCTGCGACAGCCAGATCGACACCGGCGAAACGCCGTTGGCGAAGTACGCGCCGGCCGGGCTGGCGATGACGTGGTAGGCCGCGGCCTGCGCCGCGCGCACGCCGAGGAAGGCCTCGGTGGCGATCATGAAGGGACGAAAGTACAGGCTCGTTTCCGGTGCCGACGGCACCCATGCGTGGTCGATCGCCACCAGCTGGCGCAGCGACTCCACGAACTCGTCGACCGGCAATTGCGGCAACGCCAGCCGCGCCGCGGAGCGCTGCAGGCGCTCGCCGTTGGCGCGGGGCCGGAAGGTCCAGATGGAGCCGTCGGCGTGGCGATACGCCTTGATGCCTTCGAAGATCTCCTGGCCGTAGTGCAGCACCGCGGCGGCAGGATCCAGCGACAGTGGCCCGTAGGCATGCACCTGCGCATCGTGCCAGCCGCGTGCGCTGTCCCATTCGATGGTGACCATGTGGTCGGTCATGAGCTTGCCGAACCCGAGGTCGCCGGCGAGCAACGCAGCGCGTGCTTCGTCGGTTCGTGCATGCGTGGAGGGCGTGACCCGGTAGGCCAACGGGGCTGCGGTGGGGGTGGTCATGCGGGCGTCCTGGAGAAAATCGAGCCCGTGCATTATGACGCGCCGGCGCGCCTTATCCGAAGCGCAGCGTTGCCACCACGCCGGTGTCCTCGCCCGG
>Ga0116177_10001710_pt1 | contig 16338 bp, 12 predicted proteins | sample AD_STIC10_MetaG_FD_89750 | JGI IMG/M metagenome (GOLD analysis project Ga0116177, IMG submission 89750) | Active sludge microbial communities of municipal wastewater-treating anaerobic digesters from USA - AD_STIC10_MetaG | ecosystem: Engineered > Bioreactor > Anaerobic > Digestate | place: USA... | reverse complement strand
TCGACCTCACGCTTGATCGGCTCCAGCACCAGGTACTCCACCGCCAGCAGCAGGCCGACCACCGCGGCGATCCAGGCCATGGTCGCGGCGGTGTCCAGGTGCGAGCGCGACACCGCGAGCGCCGCGCCCACACCGTCCTGGGTGGCGAGCAGCTCGGCCATCACCACCACCTTCCAGGCCGTGCCGAGCGCGGCGATCCAGGACGGGAACAGGTAGGACACCACGTGCGGCAGGTACACGTCGGTGAGCATCATGCGGCGTGGCAGGCGGAAGGCCGCGGCCATGCCGTGGAGCTGGTTGTCGAGCGTGCGCGTGCCCTGCAGTGCGCCGATGAAGATCACCGGGAAGGACGCCACGAACACGGTGAACACGGGTGTTCCATCACTCGCGCCGAACCACAGCATCGCCAGCACCAGCCAGGCGATCGGCGGCGTGCCCATGAGCACGGTGACGAGCGGACGCGCCATCATCGAGGCGGTCATCGACAGCCCGGCGACCAGGCCGAGCACGCTGCCGGCGACCACCGACAGCGCGTAGCCGGTAAGCGCGCGGCGTGCGGTGGCGGCCAGTTCCGGCCACGCCGCGCCACTGTCGATCAGGCCCCACAGCGTGGCGAAGGCCGCGCGCGGGTCGGGCATGACGAGCGCGCCGTAGGCGAGACTCACCGCCTCCCAGGCGGCGAGAAGCAGACAGAGGCTGGCGATCGCGCCCCAGCCACTCCACAGGTAGGCCGGCAAGCCGGCCAGCCAGGCGCGCAGCAGGGTCATGGCGTCTTCGCTCCGCCGTAGAAGCCATCGTCCGGCAGCTTGCCGCCGACCAGTGCGGGATTCTTCGCCACCAGCTTGGCGAACAGGTGCTCGAGCTCGGCACGCGCATCGCGGCTCGGCACCACCTCGAGCTGGCTCACCGCGATCGAATCGGCCACCGCCTCGGCGCTGAGCACGTCGATGCGCGCCGCCACCGCCTTGCCGCAGGCCGCGGCGTTGACCTTGCACCACGCGAGCGCGCGCGCGTACTCGGCCTCGATGCGCGCCACCAGCTCGGGGCGCTCGCGCAGCGCGCCCATGACCGCGATGCCCGCCTGCGGGATGCGTGCCGCACGCGCGAACACCCGGCCCCACTCCTTCTGCAGGTCCACGCTGCGGTGCAGCTCGGGCGCGATCACGCTGAGCGGGAAGGACCCGGTCTTGCGCAGCGCCATCGAGGCCGCCGGCTCGGCGAGCAGCGCGTGGTCGACGCGGCGCATCACCAGCAGCTGCATCGCGTCCACCGGACTGGCGACGTAGCGCAGGTTCAGGTCCTTCCTCACGTCCATGCCCTGCCCTTCGGCAAGGAGTTGCAGCACGATGTCGGGCATGTCGCCGCGAAACGGCATCGCCAGCTCCTTGCCCCGCAGGTCGGCCAGCGACTTCAGCGCCGGATCGCGCGACACGAGCCACAGCACACCCCAGGTCGACACGTTGATCAGCTGCAGTTTCGCGCCGCGGTTGTAGAGGTTGGCGGCGACGTTGGTCGGCATCGCCAGCACGTCGGCGCGCCCGTCGAGCGCCATCACGCGCAACTGGTCGGGGTCGCGCCACGGCACGAACTCGACCACCTCGGCGAGGTCGGCGAGCGCACCCGAGTCGACCATGTGGATGAGCGCGTTCGACACCGCGGCCGACGGACCGGCCAGGGTCAGTTTGGCAAGCTTCTGCCCCTGCGCATGGACGATGCCGGTCACGAGCAGGAAGGCGCACACCACGCAGACGTGCATGACCGCGCGCATCCACGCCGGGGGCGCCGTCGGGCGGCGACGATCCTGGCCCATGTCAGAAGCTCCCGTTCAGGCTGAGCGCCACGCCACGGCCGGGCGCGGCGAGTTCGTTGCCGGACACGCCCTCGGTCTGGTGCTCGTGATAGCGCTTGTCGGCGAGGTTGCTCAGCTGCACGGCCAGCCCGGCGGATTCGAAGGTGCCGAGCTTGCCGAAGCGCCAGCCGAACTCGGCGTCGGCGGTGACGAAGCCGGCGGTGGGGTTTTCGGTGCCGTTGGAGAAGCGGGTCGCGATGCGGTCCTGCTCGGCGACCGCGCGCAATTGCGCGCGCCACCAGAAGCCACGTTCGGCCGCCTGGCCAAGCCCCAGGGTCAGCTCGGGCGCAGGCATCTGGAACAGCGGCTCGTCGTCCTGATGGTTCTCGCCGCGCAGCCAGGTGAAGCCCGCGTCGGCGACGAAGGCGCCGACCGGCATGCTGGCGCTGCCCTCGATGCCGTAGATCGTGACCTTGTCGAGGTTCTCGGTGAGCTTGAAGGGCAGGCCGTTCTGCGGATGCACGGCCCCGGTGACACGGCCGGCGATGTAGTCGTCGATGCGCGTATAGAAGGCGGCAAGCTGGTACCGCAGGCCGGCGCCGCCCCGCTTCAGGCCGAGTTCGAGACTGGTCGACACCTCCGGGTCGAGCTGCGGGTTGCCGACATGGAAGTAGCCGTCGCCGCGCGCCGAGTCCTCGAAGCGCTCTCGCATGTCCGCCGCGCGGTAGGCGCGGCCGAGGTTGGCGTAGGCGCTCAGGCGCTCGCTCAGCGGCTGGATCGCACCGAGCGACCACGACAGGTTGTTGTCGGCATTTTCCAGCCCGGTGGTCTGCGTCATGCCCTTGCGTTCAGCGTCACCGGTGACGCGATCGAAACGCGCCCCAGCGACGATCCGGGTATCGCCGAGACTGAACTCATCCTGCACGAAGACGCCCGCCGACTCGATCTCGCCCTTGTCGAAAGGATCGTTGCGCAGGTTGTTGTCGAAGGCCGGCGGATTGTTGTCGATGTAGCGCTCCGGATCGCCGCGCATGCGCCAGAGGTCGGCACCCACGGTCAGCAGGTGGTCGGCGCCGAACGGGAACAGGTACTTCGCCTTCGCGCCATCGGTGACGAAGCGGACGTCGTTACGCACATAGTCGCGCTGCTTGGCCGACGAGAACGCGCGGATCTGGCGGAACACTTCCTGACGGTAGAGCTCGGCCGACAGCGTGCCCTCGCCCAGCTTCGCGTCCACGCCAAGCTCGTAGAGCTCGCGGCGCTGCTCGGGAGAATGGATGGTCGCGGTGCCGAGCGGCTTGGGGATTCCGGCGCCGGTGCGCGCCGAGCCCGGATACCACACATCCTCGTCCTCATGCCGCTGCAGGTTCACCCGCAGGGTCAGGTCCTCGCTCAGCTTGTGCTTGTACTTTGCCAGCAGCGTGTCGGACTGGTAACCGGTGCGATCCTCGCGGCCGTCCGGGCTGCGGTAGTCGTCCACGTCACGCCCGGCCACGCCCAGCACCAGCGCGCCGTGCGCGCTCGAGCGCGTCAGCAGCGCGGCACCGGCGACGCCCTTGTCCACGCTGGAGAAGCGCGCGCCGACGCGCCCGCCCACCGCCTCTTCGGCGCTGAAGCCGACATCGGGCGTGATCAGGTTGACCACCCCGCCCATCGCGCCGCTGCCGTACAGCACCGAGCCCGGCCCCTTGACCACCTCGGCGCGCTCGAGCAGGCCGAGGTCGAGGAAGGAGGCGATCGCGCCCTGCGGCTGCGCCGAGTTCATGCGCACGCCGTCGACCATCACCACCACGCTTTCCTTCTTGAGCCCGCGCAGCACCGGGTTCTGCCCCCAGGCACCGTCCGACTGCGCCGCCAGGCCGGGCTTGCCGCGCAGCAGCGCGCCCGCGACCGTGCATCCGGCCGCCGGCGCCTGCAGGATCTCGACCGCCTGCGGGGTCTCCCGGGTGTCGGCGGCGTAGCCCTTGGCGGTGACGGTCTGGGCGCCGAGCAGGGTCTCGGCATGGACGAGGCTGGAAATGGGGAAGGCGGACAGGCCGAGGACGGCCACCGCGAGCGGGCGCAGACGAAGCACGATGGAAAGCTCCAGGAAGTGGGGTTCCCGGGCTGGCTGGCGACGGCTGGCATGCCCGAACAGGAAGATCAGGGAGCGATACTATCGTAATGCGAATTGTTCGCACTTGCGTTTTATCAAATTCCGCCCGCGCGACCCGGCTTTTCGCCAGCCGCCGCTATCATGCGTACGCAAACCCTCCCCTCGATCTCTCCCGCCCCCGCCGATGAAGCTCTCTCGCCTCTACCGCCCGCAAGACCGCCGCTTCTGGCTGATGATCGTGCTCAACCTGCTTTCGGCCATCCTTGCCTGGCTCCTGCGCAGCTGGCCGCTGGTTCCGCTGGCGACCGTCGTGGTGGCGCTGTTCGCGCTCGGCAACGCCGCGCTCGGAATGTTCATCGCCTGGGATCTGCTGCGCGACGAGCGCGAGGATTGATCCGACTGGCCGCTGGCCCCAGGCAGCGGGAAGCGGTACATCGCGGCGGCCATATTCGCGCCTTGCGGCGCTCCTACCGAAAACCGCCACGGTCCCTGCCGATGCAGGAGCGCCGCAAGGCGCGAATGCGGCGGCCGAGGGGCCTCGCGGGTTCAGATGTCCGGCATCAGGTAGATGCGCTCGGCACCCGCCGGAACCGGCGCCGATTGCGGTCGAACGGACGCGGGCCTCGGTGCAGGCAGCGCCGGCAGCGGAGCGAGCGCGTGCGCGCCCAGCGCGCCCCACTGCAGCACCTCGATGCGGCCGTCGTGGTGCTCGACGACGGCGCTGCAGCTATCCACCCAGTCGCCGCAATTGAGGTAGCGGATGTCGCCGATGCGGCGATCCGAGGCCCAGTGGATGTGGCCGCAGATCACCCCGTCCACCCCGCGCTGCTGCGCGGCGTGGGCGACCGCATCCTCGAAGTCGAAGATGAAGCTCACCGCCTTCTTCACCTTCTGCTTGGCGTAGCCCGCGAGCGACCAGTATCCCGGCACGCCGAGCAGGCGACGCGCACGCGACAGCAGCAGGTTGATGCGCACCAGCGCGTTGTAGGCGACGTCACCCAGCAGCGCCACCCAGCGGTGGTGGCGGGTGACCTGGTCGTACTCGTCGCCGTGCACCAGCCAGTAGCGCCGGCCGTCGGCGGTGTGGTGGATCCATTCCGACTCGACGCGGATGTCGCCGAAGGCGACGCCGGCATGCTCGCGCAAGGCCTCGTCGTGGTTGCCCGGAATGAAGATCACCTGGCAGCCGTGGCGGGCGCGGCGCAGCACCTTCTGCACCACGGTGTTGTGGCTGGGCGCCCACTGCACGCTGCGCTTCATCGCCCAGAAGTCGACGATGTCGCCGAGCAGGAAAAGGTAGTCCGACTCGTGCTCGCGCAGGAAGTCGAGCAGGCGCTCGGCCTGGCAGGCACGGGTGCCGAGATGGACATCGGAGAGGAAGATCGCGCGCACGCTGCTCATGGTTCAGGTCTCCTCCGGGCGGGGTTCGGACAAATCGAGGGGCCGGCCGCTGCCCGCCCGCCACACGCGCAGCAGGGCCGCGGCGAAGCGGTCGTTCACCCGCTCCCAGTCGATCGCCTCGGCGCTGCGGCGCGCGGCGCGCGCGAGCTCCGCGCGCAGCGCATCGGCCCCGGCCATCTGTACGGCACGCGCGATGAAGCCCTCTTCGTCGCCACAGGCCACGCTGGCACCGTTGCCGAGGTCGCGGATCACCTCGGCGGCGGCGGCGTAGTCGTAGGCCACCGGGCACACGCCGCTCGCCATCGCCTCGAGGGTGACGTTGCCGAAGGTCTCGGTGAGACTGGGGAACAGGAACAGATCGGCCGACGCATAGTGCGCGGCGAGGTCCTCGCCGTGACGCATGCCGACGAAGACGGCGTCGGGGTGGGCGCGCGCCAGCGCCGCACGCTGGGGGCCGTCGCCGACCAGGACCATGCGCGCGTCCGGGCGCAGGCGGCGGATCGCTGCGAAGGCGCGCATCGCGAGGCCGAGGTTCTTCTCCGGCGCCAGGCGGCCGACGCTGATCACCGCCAGCCCGCCCGGGGGTAGGCCCCAGGCACGGCGCAAGGCCTCGTCGCGGCGCGCCGGCGAATACAGCGCGGTGTCGACCCCGCGCGAGATCACCTCCACGCTGCGGTAACCCTGCGCCGAGAGTTGCGCCGCGAGCGCCGCGGTTGGCACGAAGGTCACCGCGCTGCGGTTGTGGAAGCGGCGCAGGTAGGCCGCCACCGGCTGGCGCAGCCAGCCCATGCCATAGTGGCCGCTGTAGTGGTCGAAATTGGTGTGGAAGTCGGAGCTGACCGGGATGCGCAGCTTGTTGGCCGCGGTGACCGCGGTCCATCCGAGCGGCCCCTCGGTCGCCACGTGCACCAGGTCCGGGCGCTGGCGCGACCACTCGCGCACGAGACGCACCCGCGCCGGCAGCCCGAGCTTGAGTCCGTCGTAGCGCGGCAGGCGCAGGCCGCGGGCGAGCACCTCTTCCAGGCCCTCGCCGTGCGCCGCGGTCTCCCCGGGACGCTGGCGCGGGCGGATGAGCTGTACGCCGTGGCCGCGGCGGATGAGGCCGTCGACCATCCGCCCCAGGGTCATGGCCACGCCATTGACCTCGGGCGCCCAGGTCTCGGTCACAAGCGCGATGCGCAGGCGCGGCGCGCGGCAGAGGTCTTCGGTGGTGTAGTCGAGCGTTCTCATGGCCCCGCAGACTAGGGGGGCCGCAAGACAGCGGTGTTACGCCGGCATTGCCGCGAGCTTACCGCGGCGCGTGCCGGGGGCCACAGCTTCAGCGCGCCGGCGCGGGCGCATCGAGCGCGGCCACGATCGCCGCGTCGTAGCCGTAGATGTCGTTGCGCAGCAGCACCCTGCCCGCCTCGTCGAGCGCCGCGGTGGCGTAGTGCAGCAACACCTTGACGTCGCGCCCCACGTCCACGGTGCGCGTGCGCCCGCTGTCGAGCGCCGCCTGCAGCGCCTGCGCGCTCCAGCGCCCGCTGTCGGCGAGCAGCAGCACCGCCAGCTCCTCGGGCTTCTCCACGCGCACGCAGCCCGAGCTGAGCGCACGCTCGGCGCGCTTGAACAGGGAGCGCGCGTTGGTGTCGTGCAGGTAGATCACGTAGGGGTTGGAGAGCGAGAACTTGATCCGCCCGAGCGAGCCGTCGGCACCGGACTGCTGCTCGACGCGATAGGGAAAACCGCTCTGGCGCGCCCCGCTCCAGTCGATGGTGGCGGGGTCCACCGTCTGCCCGCTGCGATCGACCACGCGCAGGCGCCGGTTGGCGAGATAGGACGGGTTGCGCGCTGCGCCCGGAATCACGTCCTCGCGCAGGATGGTGGGTGGCACCACCCACTTCGGGTTGAGCACCAGATGGGTGACGCTGTCGAGCAGCGAGGGGGTGCGCCGCTTGGGCTTGCCGACGATCACCCGCGAGGACCACACCGGCTGGCCGTCGAGCACGAGGTCGGCGTGGTAGCCGACGATGTCCACCAGCAGGCGGTCGCCCTGCAGGTCGCTCGCCACCCAGCGCAGGCGCTCGAGGTTGGCGCGGATCTGCGCCACGCGCTGCGCCGGGCTGGCGTTGAGCGCCTCCAGGGTCTGCGCCCCGAGCACGCCGTCGGCCTGCAGGCCGTGCGCGGCCTGGAAGCGCTTGACCGCCTCGACCAGAGCTTCGTCGTAGTGGGACTTGTCGCGCGCCTCGGACACGCGCTCGCCCGCGGCGGCCAGGCGCGCGCGCAACGAGGCCACGCGCGAGCTGCTTGCACCGGGCTTGAGGGTGGGCCCGGCGGCGACCTTGGGCCAGTCGCCCACGGCGAGCCGGCCTTGCTGGGCGAGCAGCTCGGCGCGCAGCGCGCGGTAGAGCGGCAGGTCCGGCGCGTACGCGTCGACCGCGGCGGCCAGATCGGGCGCCTGCAGCACGCGTGCAAGCTCGGCCGCACGCTCGTAGGGCCTGGGCGGCGGGGTGAAGTTCCACTCGCGGTAGAGCGCGCGCGGGTCGACCTTGCCATGGCGGAGCTGGAAGAGCAGCGCGGCCAGGGTGTCGGTGAGCAAGAGCTCGCGCTCGGCCGCACGCTCGGGATCGGCCGCGGGGACGGCACCGGCGCGCAGGCGGGCGGGGGCGAAATCCGCCGCATCCAGCCCATGCCCGCGTACCGCCTCGACCGCCGCGAGCAGGGCGTGCACGCGCGCAGGTTCGGTCCACACCGAGCGGTAGGCACGCGCGAGGTAGAACAGCGCGATGGGGTCGTCGGCCGTCGCGGCGCGCTCGCGCAGGCGCTGCTCGATGCGCAGCGCGAGCGCGGAGTCGCTCGCGGCCGGCTCGACCGCGACCACCGCGGCCTCGCCAGCCGCTGTCGCATGCACGCAGGACGCCATGAGGGCCAGCGCGGCGAGGGCCGCGGCAGTTACAAAACATTTGCCCAGACCGGGCTTGCTTTGCATTAGGATTCCGGCCTCAAGTACTTGTTCGGATTGCTTATTATCCATGTCTAAGATCGTCCGGAATCAGGTCGTGCCGCACCGCCGCCTGTTACTCAAGGGCCTCGCCACGCTGCCGCTGGGGCTTTCGGCCGCCGCCCAGGCCGCCCAGCGCGACCCGCAACTCGACTTCCGCCACACTCACACCGACGAGCGCCTGAGCGTCGCCTTCCGCAACCGCCAGGGTTACATCCAGCCCGCCCTGCAGCGCATCGACTGGCTCTTGCGCGACTTTCGGACCGGAGAGTCTACACGGATGGATCCGCGCCTCTATGACATGCTTCACGCATTGAGCCTCGCGTGCGGCGGAAACACCTTCGAGATCATCTCGGGCTACCGCTCGCCGACCACCAACACCATGCTGCGCAAGACACGCGGCGGCGGGGTGGCCAGGCGCAGCCTGCACATGGACGGCAAGGCGATCGACATCCGCCTGGTGGGCGTCGATACCGCCCGCCTGCGCGACGCCGCGCTCGCGCTCGGCGGCGGCGGCGTCGGCTACTACCCCGACTCCGACTTCGTGCACATCGACACCGGTCCGGTGCGCAGCTGGGGTCCGCGGTCGGCCTGATCCCGTCGCACCCGGCCCGCATCGGCCCTTTCAGAACAGCAGCAAGCCCCACACCACGGCAGCGTGGAGCAGTGCGAGCAGCACCGCCGCGCTGCCGACGTCCTTCGCGCGCTTGGCCAGCTCGTGCCGCTCCAGCGACACCCGGTCGACCGTCGCCTCCACAGCCGAGTTCAGCAATTCCACCACCAGCACCAGCAGGACGCTGCCGATCATCAGCGCGCGCTCGACCGCACCCTCGCCCAGCCACAGCGCGAGCGGAACCGCGACCAGGGTGAGCCATATTTCCTGGCGGAAGGCATCCTCGTGCCGGTAGGCTGCGCGCAGTCCGTCCATCGAATAGCGGGCCGCGTTGAAGATCCGGCGCAGACCGGTCTTGCCTTTGAAGGGACTTTCCATCCTGGCTCATCCATCCGTGCTCGAAAGGTTCGCGATCATGCCACGAAAGCGCGGCACGACCCGCGCCGTGGCGCGGCTCCGACGCTCCCGATCCGGCGCCGGCACGGCGGCGGAGGGGGTACGATGACGCGCACGATCGGCCGCTTCGAGATCCGCCGCGAACTCGGCCGCGGCGCACAGAGCGTGGTGCACCTGGCGTGGGACCCGCAGCTCGAGCGCGAGGTGGCGCTCAAGGCGCTGCACCTCGGCCCCCGCCCCGGCCACGACAACGCCTCGCTGCTCGCCGAGGCGCGCGCGGTGAGCCGGCTGCGCCACCCCGGCATCGTCCCGGTGTTCGAGGCCGGCGAGGACGGCGGCGATCCTTACCTGGTGTTCGAGTACGTGCCCGGCGAAAGCCTGGCCGCGCTGCTCGACCGGCGCGGGCCGCTGCCTGCCGGCGAGGCCGTGGAGCGCATGCTGGAGATACTCGCCGCGCTCGCCGAGGCGCACGCGCAGGGCGTGATCCATCGCGACCTCAAGCCCAGCAACGTGCTGCTCGACGGCGGCGGCCATGCGCGCGTGATGGATTTCGGCATCGCCCGCCGCATCGAGGCCGCGGGGGCCAGCGAAGGCCTCTCGGGCACTCCGGGCTACATGGCGCCGGAGTACATCGAGCGCCGCGAGATCGGCCCGCGCAACGACGTCTTCGCCGCCGGCGTGCTGCTGATCGAGCTGCTCGCCGGTCGTCCGCTGGCGCGCGAGGGCGGCGTGAAGAGGGTCCTCGAGCGCACGCGCAGCACACCCGTCACCCTGCCCGCGGACGGCCCCCCGGTCGACGAGGCCCTGGCCGCGATCGCGCTGCGTGCCGCCGCGCTCGACCCGCTCGCGCGCTTTGCCGACGCCGCCGAGTTCCGCCTCGCGCTCGAAGCCTGGCGCCAGCCCGCCGAGACCGACCCGGAGGCCGGCAGCGAGGCCAGGCCGGGCGCGGTGGATTTCCTGATGCGCCGCATGAAGCACCGCGGCGACTTTCCCGCACTCTCCGAATCGGTAGTGGCGATCAACCGCATCGCGGCCAGCGAATCGGAGAGCGTGGGCACCCTGTCGGCACTGATCCTGCGCGACTTCGGCCTCACCAACAAGCTGCTGCGGGTGGTGAACTCCGCGCATTTCCGCCCCGCCGGCGGCGGGCGCATCAGCACGATCTCGCGCGCGGTGGTGGTGCTCGGCTTCGATGCGGTGCGCAACATCGCGATCACCGTGCTGCTCTTCGAGCACCTGCAGAACAAGTCCAACGCCAGCCAACTGCAGGAGGAGTTCCTGCGCGCCTGCCTGGCGGGCCTGTTCGCGCGCGAACTCGCCCGGCGCCTGCGCCTGCGCGACGGTGAGCAGAGCTACATCTGCGCGGTGTTCCACAATCTGGGCAGGCTGCTGTGCCAGTTCTACTTCCCGGAGGAGAGCGAGGACATCCGCCGCGTCGTGCAGCAGCACGGCTGCAGCGAGGAGAGCGCGGCGCAGCGCGTGCTCGGCGCCGGCTACGAGGAACTCGGCATCGCGCTCGCGCGCGCCTGGGGCTTCCCCGAGCTGATCCAGAACAGCATGCGCACCCTGCCCGAGGGCCCGGTCCATGCGCCGCGCAGTGCCGACGAGCGCCTGCAGAGCCTGGCCGCCTGCGCCAACGCGTGTTGCGATGCGGTGTCGCGCCTCGCCCCCGCGGAGCGCGAGCGTGCGCTGGCCGACATCGCCGCGCGCTTCGACGAGGCCGTGCCGGTGCCTGCGCGCGAGGCGCGCGAGCACCTGCGCAGCGCGGTCGACGAGATCGGCGAATTCGCCCGCGTGGTCAAGGTAAGCCTCGCGCAGACGCGCTTCGGGCGCAACCTGCGTCACTTCATCGACGGCAGCACGCCGGCGGAGGGCGCACGGGTCGACGCCACGCTGATGCCCGCCTCCGCGCTGCTCGAGCAGTCGCTGCCCGCCGAGGGCGGTGCGGAAGGCCAGCGCGCCGCCGACCCGCAGGCCGTGCTGAGCGCCGGCATCCAGGACATCAGCAACAGCTTGGTCGAGGATTTCCGCCTCAACGACGTGCTGCGCATCATCCTCGAGACCATGTACCGCGCGATGGGCTTCAAGCGCGTGCTGCTGTGCGTGCGCGACGCGCGCAGCAACGCCATGTGCGGGCGCTTCGGCTTCGGCCCCGAGGTGGGCGAGCTCGCCAAGCAGCTGCGCTTCAGCCTCTCGGCCCAGCCCGACAACGTCTTCAACGTGGCCACCGCACGCGGCGTGGACGTGCTGATCAGCGACGTGGACGACCCCAAGATCGCCGCCCGCGTGCCGGCGTGGTACCGCAGGTCGGTGGCGGCGCGCACCTTCGTGCTCTTTCCACTCACGATCAAGGGCCGCCCGGTGGCGATGATCTACGCCGACAAGGATCGCGCCGGAGAGCTGCGCATCAGCGAGCAGGAGCTCGCCATGCTGCGCACCCTGCGCAACCAGGCGGTGCTGGCGATCAAGCAGGCGGGCTAAGGTGAATCGCCCCCGCGAGGCTTCCGGGGACGAGCACGCGAGCCCCGCTCACTGCGGATCGATCCGCAGCACCCGCCCGGCGCTCTCGTCGAGCAGCCACAGGCGGCCGTCCGGCCCCTGGCGCACGTCGCGGATCCGCCCCAGGCCTTCGAGCAGGCGCTCCTCGCGCACCACGCGCTCGCCATCGAGCACCAGGCGGGCGAGCAGCTGGAACTTGAGTGCGCCGACGAAGAGGTTGCCCTGCCACTGCGGGAAGGCATCGCCGGTATAGAAGGCCATGCCCGAGGGGGCGATCGAGGGTGTCCATTGCAGCACCGGCGCCGCCACGTCTTCGCGCTCGCTGCCGGCGCCGATCTTGCGGCCGGTGACGTATTCGCGGCCGTAGGTGATCTCCGGCCAGCCGTAATTGCGCCCGCCCAGGGTGCGGTTGATCTCGTCGCCGCCCTGCGGGCCGTGCTCGTGGGTCCACAGCTCGCCGGTGCGCGGGTGCAAGGCCGCACCCTGCACGTTGCGGTGGCCCCAGGACCAGATCTCGCTGCGCACGCCTGCGCGCCCCACGAGCGGGTTGTCGGCGGGCACACCGCCGTCGGGATCGATGCGCACCACCTTGCCGAGATGGCTGTCGAGCGCCTGCGCGCGCTCGCGGTGGTGGAACCGATCGCCCAGGGTCACGAACAGGCGGCCGTCGCGCCCGAACACCAGGCGCGAGCCCCAGTGGTGATTGCCCGCGGGATCCTCGTCCTGCGCGAAGATGCGGCGCACGTCCTCGAGGCGCAGGCCGTCGACGTCGAGCCGCGCGCGCGCCACGGCGGTGCGCGCTCCCCGCGCGGTCGGCTCGGCGTAGGAGAACACGATCAGGCGGTCACGGTCGAAGTCGGGCGCGAGCGCAACGTCGAGCAGGCCGCCCTGCCCGCGCGCATGGACCTCGGGCACGCCGGCGATGGGTTCCGACACCCGCCCTGCCGTATCGACGATGCGCATCCGCCCCGGGCGCTCGGTCACCAGCATGCGACCGTCGGGGAGGAAGGCGAGCGCCCACGGACTCTCCAAACCGCGCGCGACCTCGGTCACGCGCAGCGGCCCCGTCTCGCTCGGATACACCATGCCGGTCGCGCCCGCGAGCGGGGCGTGCATGCTGCCGGCGGCGAGCATGCCGGCGAGCAGCGCGACGCGCAGCGCTGCGCGCGTGCGCGAGCTCGAAAGTTCGCGAACTTTGCCATCCTGCATCGGGTCATCTCCCCAGGTTATTGCGCGCCGCACCACGCGCCGCGCATTTGCCGCTAAGCTCCGCCAGCCATCGACGCACGACACCGAACCGCCGCCACCTTCCCAGCGCTGCCGTGCGCGCCGCACGACCGACAGGCAGCCGACCGCTTTTTTCGGACCACAGATGCCCACATCCGTTCGCACGCTGCTGCGCGTGCTCTTCATCGCCGCCCTCGGTGGCGCCTTCTGGCTCGCGCTGATGCCGATCGAGCCGGTGATCAAGCTGTTCTCCTGGCAGGACAAGGTCGAGCACGCCCTGCTCTTCGCCGGCCTCGCGATCCTCGGCGTCGCCGCCTGGCCACAACGCGTCGGCCTGCTCGCGGCCGGGCTGCTGGCCTACGGCGCGGCGATGGAGGTGGCGCAGTCGACCACCGCCTACCGCGTCGGCGATCCGCTCGACTGGCTCGCCGACGCGGTCGGGCTGCTGGTCTTGCTGCCCTTCCTCCGCAACCGGAAAACGAACACGGCGAACGCCCGGTAAACTCCCTGCCGGCACGCGGGCCCATGCGGTCCGCGCTCGACACCTCCCGAACAGGCCTGCCCATGCTCCACCACCCGCGCATCGCCCTCGTCACCGGCGCCACGATGGCCAAGCCGGATCCCGAAACCCACCTGCTCGTCGACGCCCTCGCGCAGCGCGGCATCGTCGCCGACGTGCCGCCCTGGAACAGCGAACAGGACTGGGCCGCGTACCCCCTCGTGGTGGTACGCACGCCATGGGACTACTTCCGCCACCTCGACGCTTTCCTGGCCTGGGCCGAGCGCACCAGCGCGCTCACCCATCTCGTCAACCCGGTAGCCGTGATCGCGTGGAACAGCCACAAGGGCTACCTGCGCGAACTCGCGGCCGGCGGCGTCGCCACCGTGCCCACGCTGTGGATCGAACGCGGTGACACCGCCGCCGGCGCACGGCTGACCGCGCAGGGCTGGGACGAGGTGGTGGTCAAGCCCGCGGTGTCCATCGGCGCCATCGGCGCCCTGCGCGCCAGGGCCGACGACCCCGCCTGCCGCGCGCATCTGGAGGACCTGGTCGCAGCGGGCGACGTCATGGTCCAGCCCTTCGTGCACAGCATCGCAGAGGCGGGCGAGGTGTCGATGATCTACTTCGGCGGGGTCTTTTCCCATGCCATCTGCAAACGCCCTGCCGCAGGCGACTATCGTGTGCAGGACCTGTACGGCGGCACGGTGCATGCGCACACGCCAACCGCGGCCGAGCGCAGGCTGGCCGAGGCCGTGCTCGCGCAGGCGCCCGCGGCGACCACCTATGCCCGGGTCGACCTGGTGAGCCACGAGGGTCGGCCGGCGCTGATGGAGCTGGAGGCCATCGAGCCCGAACTCTTCCTCGGCGCAACCCCGGACGCGGCCGCGAACTTCGCCGCCGAACTGGCACGCCGGCTCGAAGTGGCGCAGGCGCAAGGATAGGCGCGGGCACGGGCGCACCGTGCGATCCGCCGCCAGCACCGGCGGCGCGCCTTTTTTGCGGTCGGGCGCACCTGCCGGCGCACACCTTGTTATCATCGCGGCCTTTCCAATCAAGCGCTTGCGCACTTCAACCACCGATGAGCATCGACCGCCACACCCTCGAACTCCTCGCCCCCGCCAAGACCGCCGACTTCGGCATCGAGGCCATCGACCACGGCGCGGACGCGGTCTACATCGGCGGCCCGGCCTTCGGCGCGCGCTCCTCCGCGGACAACTCGGTGGAGGACATCGCGCGCCTCGTGCAGCACGCCCACCGCTATCACGCCGAGGTCTTCGTCGCCACCAACACCATCCTCTTCGACCACGAGATCGAGCCGGCGCGCAAGCTGATCTGGCAACTGTACGATGCCGGCGTCGACGCGCTCATCGTGCAGGACATGGGCCTGCTCGAGCTCGACCTGCCGCCGATCCAGCTCCACGCCAGCACCCAGACCGACATCCGCGACGCGAGCAAGGCGCGCTTCCTGCAGGACGTGGGCTTCTCGCAGATCGTGCTGGCGCGCGAGCTGTCGTTGAACGAGGTGAAGAAGATCGCCGCGGCCACCACCTGCCAGCTCGAATACTTCGTGCACGGCGCACTGTGCGTGGCCTTCTCCGGCCAGTGCTACATCAGCCACGCGCACACCGGGCGCAGCGCCAACCGCGGCGAGTGCTCGCAGGCCTGCCGGCTGCCCTACGACCTCAAGGACAAGGACGGCCACACCGTCGCCAGCAACCAGCACATGCTGTCGATGAAGGACAACAACCAGAGCGCCAACTTGCGCGCGCTCGCCGCCGCGGGGGTAAGCTCGTTCAAGATCGAGGGCCGCTACAAGGATCTCTCCTACGTCAAGAACATCACCGCGCACTACCGCACGCTGATCGACGAGATCCTCGAGCACCCGGACACCGACGGCGCCCGATATCGCCGCGCCTCCAGCGGACGCACCACCTTCTTCTTCACCCCGCAGGCCGACAAGACCTTCAACCGCGGCTACACGGACTACTTCACCAACGATCGCCGCCACGGCATCGAGGCGTTCGAATCGCCCAAGTTCGTCGGCGAGCCCATCGGCCGCGTGAAGAAGATCGACACCAAGGGGCGCAAGTTCTTCGACGTCGAGCGCGCGGCGCCGATCCACAACGCCGACGGCCTGACCTGGTACGACCCCAAGGGCGAGCTCACCGGCCTGCGGGTGAACCGCGCCGAGGCGGACGGCGGCGGCGAAGGCATCGACCGCATCTTCCCTGCCGACCCCCTGCCGACCGACCTGGTCCCCGGCACCTCGCTGTTCCGCAACCATGACCACGAATTCGAGCGCGCGCTGGGGAAGAAGTCGGCCGAGCGCCGCATCCGTGTCGATGCACGTTTCGCCGCCACCCACGACGGCTTCGCGCTGACCCTGACCGACGAGGACGGCGTCGCCGTCACCGCGACGCTTGCCGCCGCCTTCGAGCCGGCACAGAACGCCGAGCGTGCACTCGCCACCCTGCGCGAGCACCTCGGCAAGCTGGGCAACACGATCTTCAGCGCAGGCGAGCTCGTGCTCGACCTGCCCGCCGCGCCCTTCCTGCCCGCCGGACAGCTCAATGCACTGCGCCGCGATGCCGTGGAGCGGCTCGAGGCCGGCCGCCTCGCGGCCCACGCCCGCCCGCTGCGGGCCGCGCCGGTCGAGCCGCCGGTGCCCTACCCGCAGGACGCGCTGAGCTACCTCGCCAACGTGTCGAACGACAAGGCGCGCGCCTTTTACGCCCGCCACGGCGTCAAGCTGATCGACGCCGCATACGAGGCCAACGAGGAGCGCGACGACGTCTCGCTGATGATCACCAAGCACTGCCTGCGCTACAGCTTCAAT
>Ga0116177_10001709_pt1 | contig 16351 bp, 12 predicted proteins | sample AD_STIC10_MetaG_FD_89750 | JGI IMG/M metagenome (GOLD analysis project Ga0116177, IMG submission 89750) | Active sludge microbial communities of municipal wastewater-treating anaerobic digesters from USA - AD_STIC10_MetaG | ecosystem: Engineered > Bioreactor > Anaerobic > Digestate | place: USA... | reverse complement strand
GTTACAGCGCAATCAACAGGAGCGTCAATTAAAAATATATGCCGATGGATTAAAGGCATTTGTTACCGATTTGAAAAACACCGGCAAGTTTAAGGACACACTGATTATGACCTTCAGTGAGTTTGGTCGCCGGGTGGAAGAAAATGCAGGTAAGGGCACTGACCACGGCACGGCAAACAATGTGTATTTAATTGGCGGCGGATTAAAACAAGGCGGCATGATTAACGAAATGCCCGATTTAAGTAAGCTGGTAGATGATGATTTAGTGTATCAAACTGATTTTCGTCACATTTATGCAACCATATTAGATAAATGGTTACAAGTGGATGCGAAAACCATTTTAGGCAACGATTTTAAGCCGATGGATTTCTTGTAATCCTTCAGGCAAACAGGATATTTCAGCAACAAATCAGGCTTTAACGGCCACTTTGTTTTTGAGGCGGTTCAGTACTTTCTCCCATAATATTTCGTACGGGATAATTTCCCATTCAGCCACAGTACTATTACCTGTAGGATCGCCATGCATCATTTTACGCAGGTATTTTTGTGCCATAGAACGCGAACGATCGTACACAAAATCCTCCTTCACCATGGTGAGTAGCATTTTGAGGAAACAGTTGCTGCGGTAAGCATCATCTTTTCGGAGGTAGCGACTGCAATATACATTGAGTGCTTCAGCCCTGTTGATGATACCGGTATATTCGCCCTTTTCGAGCATATATAAAATCTGCACAACGAGAATAGATACATTGTAGCCCCGTTTATCTTTCGAGAAATTGGGCACCTCGTTCAGGAATTTATGCAATCTGAATTTATGTTTTGCATCGGTGGAGAGTAAATCGCGGTCGAGATTTTCCGATTCAAAAATATAATTGATATACGCTTCGAATATTTTCCATTTTTCTTTGCGTTCGTCGGTGGAATAATCGAAGCGCGGGTGATTGATTACTTTGATAAAGATAGCTGCGGCATTGATGTAGTTTTCGGTATGCATTGCCAGCAGGAAATAATATTCGAGGAAAATAAACCAGTTGTTACTGCCTTCCTGCAGGAGGTCGAGACAGCGTTCGGCATTTTTACGGCCATTTTCGTAATCGCGCAATTGCAGATAGGCATTGATTCTGACGAGTGCGAGATTAGCGAGTTTTACATTTTGGTAAAAATTCGGATTATCGTTGAGATATTGTTCCGCTTTTTCACACACCTGAATGACTTCCTGGAAATTCGCTTTTGTTTGTGCTTTAATAATCCAAATCTGATACCGGAGATAATGCAGTTGGAAGGAGTTGCAGGTGGCGCAGAGGTTATTAATTTTTTCGAGACTGAGTTCGGCGGTTTTAGCCATTTGTTCATCACTATAAGCCGATGAAGCGAATTTGATACTCAGTTGCTGATATAATTCTTCGCCGCGAATTTCGCTTTGTAAATCGCTGAGTGCCTGTTCGGTGATGGCGAAATAATCTTCATATTCGCGTTCATTCCCGGTGAGGCTGGCATTGCTCATGAGGATGCGTGAGCAATTCAAAATAATATCGGTGAATTTATAGGTTTGGGCAACGCTCAAGGTTTTAGCGGCAATTTTCACTGCAGAACTGCGGGCGCCGCTGGTAAGCAGAATTCGAATTTGCGCCCAATTCTTATTACAGTTGTAATTTGCTTTGTGGTAATCGGAAAAGGAAGGGTCGTTGCTATCCAGGAAAAACAGGGTATTGAGTAAGCGCTTCGTAAACCGCGATTTCAGCTGACGATACTTATCATCGAGCGGTGAAGTTTCGTATAAAGCGGCGGCAGCCTCCTCATCTGTTGTAAAGCGGTCGTTTACCAGGCCCTCATAGAATTCATTGAATTTGCTGTCTTTCCGGTTCAGTAGACTTTTATCGAAGATCTCTATTTTTGAAATCCTCTTTTTAGTCACAATCTTGGAGATTTCGATCAGGTTTTTCATTGCGTGTCGTGCTTTTATGTGCTTTCAAATAATGCTAAAAGGCTTCTGCTGTGGACTTTAAGCGGTTTGTCGTGTTTTAACCCCGTCACAAAACATCAATCTTTTAGTCCTAACAAATATGGATATTTCCTTTAATAACTAAAAGGCAAAAGCAAGAAAACTTACTTTTTTCACAAATTTCAAGTCGCCTGCATTTCCTCCATTTGTCACAATAATACGCTTTTTTTCACATTTTTCTTACCTATTTTGGGCTTTTTAGAGCCATTTTTCCTATAATTGTGATGGATATTGATGTCACACAAACTCAATTCGTGTAACATAGTAAGCGATTACAAGCGATTACTTTTGATTTCATCACACGAATACGATAACCATTAAAGAATCAAGACTATGAGAAAAGTATTACGCACACGCACTTTAGTTCATGCCATTGTAATTGTTGACATGGACGAATTATAACTAAACAGTTGGTTTGTTTCATAAATTAGGTTCACGACCAAAAGGAGGCTTTCGCCTCCTTTTGTGTTTTATGGCTGCGCGGAGCATATCTTGTTGTAGTGCAGTAGCCGGGGTGGGTACACGAAACGGATTGCCTTGGCCGCCGGGGCAGCTGTGACGACAGCCAGGCAGCTGAATGGTTTCGACACCTACATTCCCGCAGGGTAAAAAAAAACCGCCTCTTTCCGGGAGACGGTTTCAATGATATATCAAGTCAGTTTCAGGACGCAATTTTGAGTTGGCTGAGTTTTGACTGGTTGAATTTGCCTGTTGCGTACTCGAGGGTCAGATGGAAGGTTTTGGCATCTGATTGTGAGGGCAGATCGAACATGGCATCGGTGAGCAGTGCCTCGCAAATACTGCGGAGACCGCGAGCGCCCAATTTAAATTCGATAGCCTTTTCAACGATAAAATCGAACACGGCTTCTTCTATTTCGAGCTCGATGCCTTCGAGGGCAAATAATTGTTTGTATTGCTTAATGATGGCATTTTTCGGCTGCACGAGGATAGCGCGCAGGGTATTGGCATCTAAAGGATCGAGATGTGTGAGCACGGGCAGGCGGCCAATTAATTCGGGAATTAACCCAAATGCCTTGAGGTCCTGCGGTGCGATATACTGTAACATATTCTCACGGTCGACACCCTTTTCATCTTCATTGCGTTTGAATCCGATAAGCTGAGTGGCAGTGCGGCGGGCGATATTGCGTTCAATACCGTCGAAAGCACCACCGCAAATGAAGAGAATGTTCTGTGTATTCACCTTCACCATTTTCTGCTCCGGATGTTTGCGACCACCCTGAGGCGGCACCATTACTTCAGTGCCCTCGAGCATTTTCAGCAAGGCCTGTTGCACCCCTTCACCACTCACATCGCGGGTGATGGAAGGATTGTCGCTTTTACGCGCAATTTTATCAATTTCGTCGATATACACGATACCTTTTTCGGCAGCGGCCACATCGTAATTACAAACCTGCAAGAGGCGGGAGAGTATGCTTTCCACGTCTTCGCCCACGTAACCGGCTTCGGTAAACACGGTTGCGTCAACGATAGCAAAAGGCACATTCAGATATTTGGCGATAGACCTGGCGAGCAGGGTTTTACCGGTACCTGTCTGTCCGACGATGATGATATTGGATTTTTCGATTTCCACATCCTCATTCGTCTTTTGGTTTAAGCGCTTATAATGGTTATAAACGGCTACCGATAAGATTTTCTTTGCTTCATCCTGGCCGATTACATACGTATCCAGAAACTCCTTAATAGAACGAGGTTTCATGGAGCCCGACATAGCGAACTTATAGCGTTTAACGGGGGCGTGGAGTTCATCTTCCACCATTTGCCGGGCCTGTTCTACACAGGATTCGCAAATATGGCCTTCGGTACCGGCTATCAGAATGCGCACTTCTTCTTTAGGTCGCAGACAAAATGAGCAATGACTGGGTTCTTTCTTCTTCATACTACACCAAATTTACCCTAAAATTCGGAAAAGCCTTAGCTTTTCTTTGGGTCGCGGGTCAGCACCTCATCGATCATACCATAATCTTTCGCTTCCTGAGCGCGCATCCAATAGTCGCGGTCGCTGTCTTTTTCCACTTTTTCGTAGGGTTGACCGCTATGGTTGCTGATGATGGTATAGAGTTCGGTTTTGAGTTTGAGAATTTCCTTGAGGGTAATTTCCATATCGCTGGCCTGGCCTTGAGCGCCACCTAATGGTTGGTGGATCATGACACGGCTATGGCCGAGGGCTGAGCGCTTGCCTTTTTCGCCGGCGCATAACAATACGGCTGCCATAGAGGCGGCGATACCGGTGCAAATGGTTGCCACATCAGGTGTTACGTAATGCATGGTGTCGTAAATCGCCAATCCTGAATATACCACACCGCCGGGGCTGTTGATGTAAATCTGGATATCGCGTTTAGCATCAACACTGCTCAAAAAGAGCAACTGTGCCTGCACAACGTTGGCTACATAATCATCGATACCTGTGCCCAGGAAAATGATTCGGTCCATCATCAAGCGGCTGAACACGTCGAGTGCCTGCGCGTTGAGTTGGCGTTCTTCGATGATATAAGGTGTAAAGTTAGTTACATGCATGCTTGAGGCACTCATGTAAGCATCAAGGGCATTGCTGCTCATGCCCATGTGTTTAACCGCGTATTTGCGGAATTCGTTAGGATGCATAAGTTTCTTCCGGTTTTTTAGTCAGTTCCTGAAATGCTTCGAGCGTTATCGGTTGTTCATCTAAGTTGACATAAGTGCGCAGAGCGGCAAAGAATTTCTTTTGTGCTACGCGGTTATGCATATTTTCGATAAACTGTTTGTCTTTGAGCTGGCTACCCAACACATATTGCACAAATTCGTCGCCTAACTGGGCGTAGCTGCGTGCAACAGTGGTGTATGCTTCGCTGTAAACTTCCTCATTGCTCACTTCGATATTATGCGCACGTTGAACGGTGCGATACACGAGCGATTGTTTGAGGTTGGTGAGAAACGCAGCAAATTCGGTTTCGAAATCTTCTGCTTGTTCTTCTTTATTATTAGACTGCACGTACCATTTTCTCAGAAAGACTTCAGGAAGTGGCACCGGGGTTGTATCCATCAGATAATTAAAGATGGTATTTTCCAGGTGAGTATCCGTCATTTGGTCGTTATAGCCCATAATTGCCTCAGTAATCTTCTCGCGAAGTTCTGTTTCTGAGTTTACCTGTCCTACTTCAACGCTCACCTTTTCGAAAAAGCCGGTTTCCATTTCGGCCGGGAAGAGGCGTGCTATGCGGTCGACACGGAAACTAAAGCCCGGTTGAATTTCTTCTACAGATGCTTCGGTTGCTTCACTCAGTTGGAGCACATTTTTCGCGATACGCACTTTATCTCCCTTGAAGACGGAGAAGATATCAGAAATATTTTTGGTTTCGCCATTTTTTGTTCCGGCAAACAGATTTTGGCTGTCGTCGTTAAGCATCTGGAGGTTGAAATACGTATCAACTTCTACCCCACCCTCTTTCGGAGCGCCATCGGCATTCAATTCAACGGCATGGGCATAGATCACGTCATTTTCCTCTACTTCCTCTACATCGCGACGTTCGCCATGTTTACGGAGAAGGCGATCAATTTCTTCATTAATTTCTTCCGCTTTCGGGGCGATGCGGTAGCGGGTAAACGGCGCTGCGTTGCGGAGGATATTTTCCACTTCAATTTCGGGCTGGATACCGATTTCGTAGCTGAAGGTGTATGTTTTTTCCTGGTTATGGTCGACACCCAGATCAACCGGCACCGGCAGGGCATCGCCGAGCAGTTCGTGATTATTTTCTTTTAACCAGTTGTTCATCTGGTCGTTTACCACGCGGTACAGTTCTTCCAGTAAAACGCTTTCGCCGTACATTTTGCGCACCATACCGGCAGGCACGTGGCCCACGCGGAATCCCGGAATTTGTGCTTTTTTAGATAAATCTTTAATCGCTTTTTCGAAGCGGTCGCGGTAATCGGCGTGTGTAATTTCGATATGCACGATATTGTGCAGGTTGCCTAAGTTCTCTACAGAAACGTTCACTGGATTAAATTGAGTTGTTTAATGAATTGTATGTTACCTGCGGGATTTTGAGAGAACACAGAAAGTGTTCAATACGTTCCCTGGGAAAGTGCGGGTGGAGGGACTCGAACCCCCATGCCTCGCGGCGCCAGATCCTAAGTCTGGTATGTCTACCAATTTCACCACACCCGCGGCAATCCTGAAAAGGTTTGCAAAGGTAGTGGAATAATCGTAAAATGCCAATGGGGCGACGTGTCGACGTGCGGACGTGCGGACGTGCGGACGTGCGGACGTGCGGAGGTGCGGACGTGCGGAGGTGTCGACGTGCCGACGTGTCGACGTGTCGACGTGTCGACGTGGAATGCAGTGCGGAGGTGCGGAGGTGCGGAGGTGCGGACGTGCCGACGTGTCGACGTGTCGACGTGCCGACGTGTCGACGTGTCGACGTGTCGACGTGGAATGCAGTGCGGAGGTGTGGAGGTGCGGAGGTGCGGACGTGTCGACGTGCCGACGTGTCGATGTGTCGACGTGGAATGCAGTGCGGGCGTGCGGAGGCGCGGACGTGTCGACGTGGAATGTAGGTTTGGAAGTTTGGTGATGTGGATGGCGGATTTGTGTGTGGGAGTTTTGGGGTGAGGGGTGAATGGTGTGTGTTGAGTGCATGCCTAATTTAATGAGGGGCCTGCCCTGAAGTGAAGTTTTTCGGCGCGTAGCAGTGAAAAAGTTCTACTTCAAGGCAAGTGAATGCATAATAAAGGAGGGGCCTGCCCTGAAGTGAAGTTTTTCGGCGCGTAGCAGAGGAAAAGTTCTACTTCAGGGGTAGTGGTGTGCGGGTGAATGATTTTTTTTGGTGGTTGCGGGTCTGAGACCCGCGAGCTCGCGTGCTTTAGCGGGTCTCTGACCCGCGTGGGGGAGGCTGGTTTGTGGAAGAGGGCTGTCGGTTGCGTTGTTGCCTGGGCGGGTCTTTGACCCGCGTGGGTGCGGATTTATGGCTTCGTTGGGAAAGGGATTCTTGTTTTTTTCAGATGGTGCACGGCGGGTCGGAGACCCTTGTTTGCTTCGTTACAGCTAGTTTCCTCCGAGCTGATGAAGCACCGCCGTTATTCCTTCGATTCAGCTGGTGCACGTCGGGTCAGAGACCCTCGTGAGCGTACTTTGTGTGACCACTCACTACTCACCCCTCACCACTCACCCCTCACCCCTCAACGCACCTCCACTTCCACGTAGCCGAAAGAATAGGCCGGAATCGTGTTGTTGAAATCTGAACGGTTGATGCCTTTTACTTCATAGCTTTTTACACTGCCTTTACCCATGTAGCCGGTTGTGCCACAGCCACTGTACAAGTGTTTGCCTGCTACGGCGTGTATTTTTATTGCGGCACCTGCAGGGATATGAAAATCGGCTGTATATGCTTCACCGGTGTTCGTGAAGTAATATTTATAAGTGCCTTTTGCTGATTTGCTGAGGTTCGGAATGTTTTGTGCCGACATCGGTTTGGCATCGCGCGCTTCAGAGGCGAGCTTGTAGGCAAAATAACCCATCCGGCGTATCATCTCGTTTGGCTCTGAATCATATTTGTTGGATTTACTGATCATGCCATACTTGTCGGGACCAACACCATTATGAATGATGAGATACTCAGCCATTTTAGAAATTTCAATGAGCTGACTAAATTGCCATTGTCCATTCAAAATGGTGTTATTTAACATCTCAGATGGCTTGGTATTCCATTCGGTTATCCAAATTTCTTTGCCCGGAAATTTTTGTTGCAGATAGCGACAGCCATCACCCAATAAATCATTCTCTTCGAGTAGCAGTGTGGCCGCCTTGTCATACGCCCTGCACAAATCATCGTTCGATTTTGCCGGATCAAATTCATTGCGCAACGGAATCATATCATAAGCCTCGCCCAACTCACGTGCCGTATAATAATAATGTGGAATGACAGCATCAAAATCACCTTTGTAACCGGCCATGGCATCATTCCATCGCACGATATCATTTCTGCCCAAATTCGCACCGACAATTAATCCCAATTTTATTTTCGGATATTCTTTTCTGATCATGGCGAATACCGGTTCAAAATCCGGGATGTATTCACTAAAGGATGCATATTTTCCGTACACTTCATTACCGGCTTCCACACCCACAATATTTACACCATTGCTCATTAAATACCGGATGGCCTGCATATTGGCTTCAGGTGTGCTGTTGAGTACATTCAACACCCATAACACCTGCATATTTGGAAATTTTTTCTGCAGGGCAATCAAATCGTCGAGGTAACTATGTGCAGGTTGCTCTTCTGCTTTGCGTAACCATTTTTCCAGACCGTTGCCATCTTCATCAAATCCTGTGGTTTCGAACCATTGCTTGATATTAGACTCCGATAATCCCCAACCGCGCTTTACATTATATGGGTCATGAAATTTAGAAATCGAACCTCCCGGAAAGCGGATCGTAAAAGGTGCATTCAAATCAACCAGATATTGCTCGACATCAGCATCGTAATTTTCGAACATGCCACTGCCATTAAAGCCAAGATTTTGTGCATGGACAACCTGCACACCAAGTAATATTATGAACAACAGCTTTCTCATATTGGGGGTTTTTTAGTAACTCTGCAAAAATTTAAGATACAAGTGCAAATGTCGTGCCCAATGCATCCGGTTAGTCGCAAAACTAAAACAATCCACATAGTTTTGTTCCTGCTGGCCTGTGCATGCAGTGTTCGCTCCTTTGCACAAAGCGATTCTTCTGGTCAGTTGAGCGGGAGGTATTTTGTGCCGCTCAATGGCTTTAGTTATCATTTGGCCGATCGCATGGATATCCGCTATCCCCTCAGCTACCGCCATCTGCATACGGCACTTAAACCTTATTATCGCGATGAAATCAGTCACCTAACCCAGGCGGTTCAAAAGGCTGATGCCATGGATAATACAGATGCTTTCAACATCGATTATCTGAAAAACGACAATCGCGAATTTTGGTCGAAACAAAACAGCCGATACTACAAGGGTGATTTATTTGGTTTTTTCTATCCGGAACCTGCTACCTTTTATCAGTTTTTTTCGGTGCGCATCAACCCTGTTTTACACACTGCCTTTGGCTATTCAAATGATAGTATTGGTTTGCGGTTTGTGAATACGCGCGGTGTGGAGTTAAGGGGCAGTATCGACAACAAGGTGGGGTTTTATTTCTACGCTACGGATAATCAGGCTATACTTCCGGATTATGTGCAGCAACGTGTAGACGCCGCTCCTCAGGTTGTACCTGGAGAGGGTGTTGCAAAATTGTTTAAAGATAATGGTGTTGATTATTTATCGGCCCGTGGGTATATCAGCTTTGATGCGACTGAGCATATTCAATTTCAATTCGGACATGATAAAATATTTATTGGTAATGGTATCAGAAGTCTGATCTGGAGCGATAATGCAGATGATCAGCTCATGTTGCGCATTCGAACAAAATTATGGCGTATTCAATACATGAATATGTTTACCGAACTGGCTAATTATGATGGTTCCAATATTTATAATAGCCTGATTCATAAAAAATATGCAGCCCTCCATGTTATCAATATTCCAATAGTACCCACGGTGCAAATTGGATTATTTGAATCAATCGTATTCGACCGGTATGATGCACGTGGTAATGAAACCGGGTTCGAATTACATTATTTAAATCCGATTATATTTTATCGTGCAGTTGAAAGCGGGCTTGGATCAAGCGACAATGCTACACTCGGATTATTTTGGAAATGGAATTTCTTACAGCGGTTCTCCTTTTATGGACAATTTATTTTAGATGAATTTGTGGCCTCAGAATTTATTGCGCAGGATGGCTGGTGGGGAAATAAATATGGATGGCAAAGCGGCATTAAATATATTGACGCTTTTGGTATCGGACAATTAGACCTGCAGTATGAATTTAATATGGTGCGTCCGTATACCTACAGCTATGATGATGACAATGGTTCCAGCTACACGCATTATGCACAAGCGATTGCGCATCCGCTAGGCGCTAATTTCAAAGAGCATGTAGTTTCTATCTGGTACGAGCCATTGCCAAAACTCGTTATTCAGGACAGGCTGATGTTGGCTGTATATGGTGCTGATTCAGCCGGACTTAATTATGGTGGCAATATTTTCTCCGATTATAACACCTACGTGCAGGCTTATGGCAACACCATAGCACAAGGCATTCGCGATCAGATTTTCTTGCAGGATGTACTGGTTTCCTATTATTTCTGGCATAATACATCGATAGATGCGAGACTCATATATCGACAGGTAAACAGTGAACTTGCAGCACGCAACAGCTCTACACTTTATTGGAGTATTGGCATTCGTATGCAGGAAGTGCCGAGGTGGAATTTATTTTAAATACATACTATTTTTTTCTGCCTGAACGTTTTACCCTAAATCGTTCTTATGAGGTCACTCCTACTCCTTTGCAGTATTGGCCTTACTTGTTCACTCTGCGCACAAACTAACCAACCTAAACAACTCATTATCAGCTTTAACACGGGTGAGTATATTCCTGACTCAATCGGGTTCATGAAATTACAACAGTTTACTTCCTACCTGGATGCCAAACAGCAGGAAATAGACTCCGTATATATTTATGGCTTCGCCGATAGTGTTGGGTCCAATCAAAGCAACCAACTATTATCCGGAAAACGAACGGCTTATATGCAGACGTTTTTTCAGCAGACATTTGCTGTTGAAGATACACGGATACATCAGCAGTTTTACGGTGAAGAAGCCGGTACAGCCGCATCGCTACCGTGGCAGCAACGCGCTGTATTTGTGCATGTCTGGTTGCATCCGGTTACACAGGCAGCATCTGCATGGAAAGGCAGTTCAGCCATTTTCGCATCCTTGGAATCATTAGGTCCCGATTGGCAATCATTCACCATCATGCCGAATGCAGATGCAACCATTAAAGGAAAAAATGGCACGCTGATTTATATTCCGGCAAACAGCTTTGACCTGCCCGCATACTTAAAAGATAAACCCATCAAAATTTCTTTGCGTGAATATTACGACTATTCAGAACTCTTTTTTGGTGGCATGACAACCATGTCTGACAACCAGGCATTGGAAACCAGCGGGTCAATTGACCTTCAGGCGTCATCGGGTGGCACGCCGGTAACATTGTTACCAAATGCCCGCGTAAACGTCAACTTTGCGATGCAGGTTGATGGCAATGGGTTTCAATTATTTTTTGGTTCACGCTCAAATAGAGGCACCATAAATTGGATACAACAAGATGCAGTAATGACCAGCACCGCGGTGAACAAACGATTTAAAATGAAAAGCATGTATGCTTTTACAAAATCAGACACCGTATCCTGTCCGTATTTTACTTGTGGCATATCTTCCGATATTCAGTGGTTAATTCATTATAGTTCACGAATGCGGAGAAAAACATATGGCAATATCGACTGGTGTGCGTATCGGGCCTATCTCGACAGTTTGTGTGTTCAATTTAATGCGGTGGGTTACAATGATTTGGTGCTGAAGGTAAAATCATACAACAACAACCTGGTGCAAACAAGTAGATACTCAGTACAAAGCAAAAATTTCGGCTACTTAAACTGCGACCGGTTTATTGAATTACCGGAAGATAAAAAAACCGATATTTTCGTTTTGGGAAAACAGGATTCTACTGCGATATGCCTCGCTTTTGCTCACGATTATAATGCACTATTGGCCACAAATTTTTCGGATACAGATAAAATCGGATTCAGAGGTGTTGGCAGGGAGGGGACTTATACGGTAGTGATGATTAAATACGATGGGCATAACTATTTCATCTACAAAGAAACCATCAAAACGGACGAATCTGTAACACTTTCTCCTACCTTTAAAAAAGTAGATAAGAAAAATTTACAGCAGATACTCAGTAGTATAAATGGGATCCAACCCACCTGAGGCCATACTGCTTACAATTGATCTTTCAACTCAACGAGAAACTGACGAATTTTCTTTAAGGCTTCAATAGACTGGAAGCGGGCATCCGTTTCCGGTTTTTTGGAGCGCATTTGTTCACGTGCTCCTTTTATCGTGTATTTTTTTTCCTTGAGCAGGAATTTTATCAGTCGGAGTTGTTCAATATCTTTTTTGGTAAAGAACCTGTCGCCTTTTTTATTCTTCTTTAATTGAAAGACATCAAATTCTTTTTCCCAAAGCCGAATTTGGGCAAAGCTTAAATCAAGCATATCTGCCACCTCGCCGATAGACCAATAGACTTTTTCTATTTCCTTTTCCTTATAGGGCATGGCGGGTCATTGTGTGTGTATAAGAGATTGATTGACAAATATATACTATTTGTAATGTAATTGACAATTGTAGCAGAGGAAGGCGCTGCAGCAGCAAAATTTTTAGTCGTAAGACTGGTTCGATTTATTAGCGAGTTCTATGAGTTTAGCGTATTCGGTAGCGGAGAGGTCAGTGTAGAAGAAACTGATGGGATCCACCTTAACACCATTTTTTTCCACCTCGTAATGGAGATGCGGTGCCGTACTCAAACCCGTATTACCGACCTTGCCGATCAGTTCACCGCGTTTGATTTTTTGTCCGGCCTTAACTTTAAAGGCGCTCAGGTGTGCATAGCGGGTTTTATATCCGTAGCCATGATCTATCACTATACAGTTACCAAATCCACTTTGCGAGTTATCGGCCTGCACCACAGTTCCATCGGCTGTTGCAAATACATCGGTGCCTTTCGGTGCTGTGAAGTCGAGGCCCTCATGAAACTTGGCAAACTTATAAATCGGATGAATGCGCCATCCAAAACCGGAGGCGATGCGTTCAAGCTGTTTGTTGCTGACCGGTTGTATGCTCGGCGTATGAGCCAATAATTTCTCCTTGTTCGTTACCAGTTCGTTGATTTCGTCGTAGGATTTAGACTGAATCGACATTTGCCTGCGAATACTTTCCAATTTCAGGGCAGTATTTTTCAAAAGGTCGGCATTGTCGAGTTTATTCATGCGCTGAAATCGCTCGCTACCACCAATACCCGCAAGTCGTTCGTTTCTGGATACCGGTTCTGCCTCAAAGATGACCCTGTAAATATTATCGTCGCGGTCGGCCATTTCAGCTAGGATAACCGCCATGGTATCCATCTTCGTGTTCATGAAATCCAGCTCCAGCTCCATTTCACTGATCTGGTTTTTCAAATATCTTTCCTTTGGAGAGTCGAAGTATGTATAGGCGATATAGACAATAATAGCCGCAAATACAGCTGTAGTAGATATCCATCCAATGATACGCAAAGTCCATACCCATCTGGGTGTGACATGCTTCTCAAAACGAAGGTTTGCCGGGTTGTAGAAATATTTTACTTTCCTTGCCATGCTTGGTGCCTGCGGATTTCCGTAATTTTGCGGCTTCCTGCAGGTGCAACGTGTCTCTCAGCGGGGGAAACGAAGTTAGCACTTTCAAGGCAAATTGTAAAACAAAGCACTATTATACCTGATATGACCTCCAGAGAAATTCGACAGCAGTTCCTCAGTTTTTTTGAAAGCAAGCAACATAAAATTGTGCCCTCTGCCCCTATCGTGGTTAAAAACGACCCCACCCTAATGTTTACCAATGCGGGTATGAATCAATTTAAGGACCTTTTTCTGGGCAACAAACCTGTGCAGTATCCGCGTGTTGCCGACACTCAAAAATGTTTGCGCGTAAGTGGTAAGCATAATGATTTGGAAGAAGTGGGTGTAGACACCTATCATCATACCATGTTTGAAATGCTGGGTAACTGGAGTTTTGGAGATTATTTCAAAACAGAAAGTATTCGCTGGGGATGGGAATTGCTCACGAAAGTGTATGGTCTTGATACATCGAGATTATATGTGACCGTATTTGAAGGCGACCCTGCAGAAAAATTAGACTTCGATCAGGAAGCATATGATGTCTGGAAAGAGCTGGTTGCTGAGGACCATATTTTAAGAGGCAATAAAAAGGATAATTTCTGGGAGATGGGTGATACCGGCCCATGTGGACCATGTTCTGAAATACATTTCGACATGCGTCCGGATGCCGATCGTTCACTGTCAGATGGTGCCGCACTGGTAAATACCGGCGACCCTCAGGTTATTGAAATCTGGAATCACGTATTTATACAATTCAATCGCAAGGCTGATGGGAGTCTGGAAGAATTACCCAATAAACACGTTGATACCGGTATGGGATTCGAGCGACTTGTTCGTGCCATGCAAGGCAAATTATCGAATTATGATACGGATGTATTTACACCACTCATTCGACGTATTGAAAGTATCAGTCGCCTGACTTATGGCAACGATGAAAAAACTGATATTGCCATGCGCGTTATTGCCGATCATATTCGCGCAGTGAGCTTCTGTATTGCTGATGGACAATTACCTGCCAATAACGGAGCAGGCTATGTAATTCGCCGAATCTTACGCCGTGCAATTCGCTATGGTTTTTCATTCCTTGGATTGAAGAAACCTTTCTTCCATGAATTAGTTCCGGTATTAGCCGATCAATTCCATGATGTATTTCCTGAATTACACGCACAACGCGACCTCGTAGCCAAAGTCATTTTTGAAGAAGAGTCTGCATTTTTACGCACACTCGAAAATGGTATTAAACGATTGCAGGATGTAACACAGGATGCCGCTATACAATCGACCAAAACCATTCCGGGAGCCCTTGCTTTTGAATTATACGACACGTATGGTTTCCCGTTCGACCTCACCACACTGATTGCCAGAGAAATGGCGCTGGAGGTGGATGCAGCAGGGTTTGAGGCCGACATGCAAAAGCAAAAAGAACGCAGTAGAAATGCCACCTCTATGGAAACAGGCGACTGGCTGGTGCTGCGCGATGATAAAACCGTAGATTTTGTTGGTTATACCGATTTACAATGTGAGGCAGATATTGTCAAAATGCGTTCAGTAAAAGTGAAGAATGAAACGCAATATCAGGTTGTGCTCAATAAAACACCTTTTTATGCAGAGAGCGGCGGACAAACTGGCGATACAGGTATTTTATCGATTAATGCCAATGTCATCCGTGTATTAGACACCAAAAAAGAAAACGACCTGATTATTCATTTCACAGATCAATTACCGGAAACAACCGGTGCACGTGTGTATGCCGAAGTGGATAGTCGCAGAAGAACCGACATTACCTATAACCATACCGCAACGCATTTAATGCATGCTGCTTTACGCCAGGTATTAGGCACACATGTTGCACAAAAAGGTAGTTATGTAGGACCAGACCGTTTGCGATTTGACTTCAGTCACTTTGCAAAAGTGTCAGATACAGAGTTACGTGAAATTGAAACGATCGTAAATAAAAAAATTCGTGAAAATATTCCGGTAGTTACCAAAGTAATGCCGATTGAAGAAGCGCGTAACCTCGGTGCCATGATGTTATTTGGTGAAAAATATGGCGAATTTGTACGCGTGGTCATAGCAGATGAAAACTACAGCAAAGAGTTTTGCGGTGGAACACATGTGGGTGCCACCGGAGAAATCGGCTATTTCCGTATTGTGAGCGAAAGTGCTGTTGCGGCAGGCATCCGTCGGATTGAAGCCATTACCGGGGCAGCAGTTGATGCCTACATTTACGAGCAGCAGCAACAATTAGATAAAATTAAAGAAATTACGAAAGTGGCTGATGTGGTGAAAAGTGTGCAGGCCATGTCAGATGAAAATGCATCGCTCAAAAAAGAAATAGAACGTTATCAATTAGCACAGGTGCAATCCATTAAAGATGGTTTAAAAACAACTGCTGTTCAATTGCAGGGCGTTCAACTGATCAGTGCTCAGGTAGATTTACAACATGCGGATTTAATTAAAAAACTTGCGTACGAATTGCGCAACGAAATGGAAAATCTGGTGTGCCTGATTGGCGCTGAAATACAAGGAAAAGCCAGCTTAACATTGATGATCAGCGATTCGCTTGTTGAAACAAAAGGTTATGATGCTTCTAAGTGGATTCGCGAACTCGGCAAGGAAATTGAAGGCGGAGGCGGCGGTCAGAAATTTTTCGCTTCAGCAGGCGGTAAAAAACCGGATGGCATTTCTGCTGCGCTGAAAAAAGTGGAAGGTTTATTGTAAGCGGTATACTTAATACTTAATTATACGTTTTACCCGTATTTAATCGTTCAGGTAAGGCACGTTTTGGTACTTTACCTGTATGCGATGAGTCAGGCTATGCATGTATGCATGCCCACACCTAAACCGAAAACCACATGTTTGATCCTAAGCTACTTAAAACTATTTTGGCCTTATCGATACTGGCAAATATTCTGCTATTGCTGAAATCGCGCGACGAGCATACCCCGCCAAATACGGCAATCAGTGCATTTACAGCACAGCAATTAGAAAACACCAT
>Ga0116177_10001703_pt1 | contig 16374 bp, 16 predicted proteins | sample AD_STIC10_MetaG_FD_89750 | JGI IMG/M metagenome (GOLD analysis project Ga0116177, IMG submission 89750) | Active sludge microbial communities of municipal wastewater-treating anaerobic digesters from USA - AD_STIC10_MetaG | ecosystem: Engineered > Bioreactor > Anaerobic > Digestate | place: USA... | reverse complement strand
TCTTCTACGTTTCTTCAATCATCATTTTGATTGCCGGAACCATGTTCTGTATGTGGTTAGGCGAGCGCATCACGGATAAGGGTATTGGTAATGGTATCAGTATGCTCATCATGATTGGTATCGTATCCCGTTTCCCGGCTGCCATCTATCAGGAGATTGATGCGAAAGGTATGAACGGAATGTTGCTCTTCATTTTGGAGGTGTTGGCTCTTTTCTTTGTGGTGGTAGGTGTAATTGCATTGACTCAGGCAACCAGAAGAATCCCGGTTCAATATGCCAAGCAGGTAGTTGGAAATAAGTTGTATGGTGGTAAGCGTGACTTCATTCCCCTGAAACTCAACTCGGCTGGTGTAATGCCAATCATTTTTGCTCAGGCATTGATGTTTATTCCTCCATTGGTTGCTCAGATCTGGCAAGACAGTGATTTAGGTTCTTATGTCGGCTCTACCTTTGCAGACTTTACATCATGGCAATACAATTTATTGTTTGCCGTATTGATCCTGATCTTCACATTCTTTTATACGGCAATCACTGTACCATCAAACGATATTGCTGATAATTTGAAGAGAAACGGTGGCTTTGTTCCTGGCATTAAGCCTGGTAAACAGACTGCTGAGTTTATAGATAGTATTTTATCAAAAATTACTTTACCAGGTGCCATCTTCCTTGCTGCGGTTGCCATTCTTCCTGCTTTTGCAGTGAAGGCTGGGATCACACAAAATTTTGCGCAATTCTATGGAGGAACTTCTTTATTGATTCTGGTGGGGGTTGTGTTAGACACACTCCAGCAGGTGGAGAGTTACCTCTTGATGAGGCATTATGAAGGGATGATGAAGTCAGGTAGAGTTAAAGGACGTTCTCAGTTTGCTGCGGCTTGAGGTTGAATGATTCACTACAAGACGGACGAAGAGATACAGTTAATTAGAGAAAGTGCGCAGATTTTAGGAAAAGCGCACGGGGAAGTAGCTAAGCGGATAAAACCGGGAGTGAAAACTAAGGAACTGGATCAGGTAGCAGAGGAATTTATTCGTGATAGTGGAGGCTCGCCTTCGTTTAAAAATTATCACGGGTTTCCTTCAGCCTTGTGCATCTCGGTTAATGAGACAGTAGTTCACGGATTTCCCGGGACCTACGAGTTGAAAGAAACCGATGTTGTTTCGGTCGATTGTGGTGTGAAGTTTAAGGGATTCCATAGTGACTCCGCATACACATACCCGCTTGAAAAAGTGAGTAGGGAAGTGCTGGATCTGCTAGAGAGAACCTACGAATCTCTCTACCTAGGAATTGCCCAGGCGAAAACTGGCAACCGAATGGGAGATGTCAGTTTTGCGATACAGAGTTATGTTGAGCAATTCGGTTACGGTGTGGTTCGGGAGTTGGTAGGTCATGGGGTAGGCAAGGATCTTCATGAAGATCCTGAAGTACCCAACTACGGAAAAAGAGGAAAGGGAGTAAAATTGGAAGCTGGGATGGTGATTGCCATCGAACCAATGATCAACCTGGGAACTAAAAATGTAGTGCAAGAAAAAGATGGGTGGACAATCCGCACATCGGATCGCAAACCTTCAGCTCATTTTGAGCATACGGTAGTGGTCCATAAAGATAGAACAGAGGTTTTAACGACTCACGAGTATATAGAACAAAACTATTCGTATAAGTGGCGAAACAAAAGTCGATAGAGCAAGACGGTACAATTCTGGAGGCGTTGTCAAATGCAATGTTCAGAGTGCAATTGGAAAACGGCCATGAAGTATTGTCACATATTTCCGGTAAGATGAGGATGCATTATATCCGCATATTACCTGGCGATAAAGTAAGGTTAGAAATGTCACCTTACGATTTGACAAAGGGAAGGATAACATTTAGATATAAATAGACTATGAAAGTCAGAGCATCTATTAAAAAGCGGAGTGCCGATTGCAAGATCATCAGGCGCAAAGGCAAGTTGTATGTTATTAACAAGAAGAATCCACGGTATAAACAAAGACAAGGATAATTATGGCACGTATTGCTGGTGTTGATATTCCCGATAACAAGAGAGGCGAAATCGCTCTCACGTACATTTATGGCATAGGCCGTAAATCTGCTCAGAATATACTTACGCAAGTAGGAGTAAGCTGGGATAAGAAAGCTAAAGAATGGAACGATGAAGAGTCGAATGCTATTCGTGCCGCCATTGCCGAGCAATTTAAAATTGAAGGAGCATTGAAGTCAGAAGTTCAGTTGAGCGTGAAGCGCCTGATGGACATTGGCTGTTACCGCGGGCTTCGTCATCGCAGAGGATTACCTGTGCGTGGTCAGACAACCAAGAATAATGCACGTACGCGTAAAGGAAAGCGCAAGACGGTAGCGAATAAGAAGAAGGCAACTAAAGGTTAATTAATTTAAACGCAAATAAACTTTTCTGTATGGCAGCACCAGTTGAAAAGAAAAAAGATAAGAGCAAAAAGCGTGTAGTAAATGTGGAGGCTGTTGGCCAAGCCCACATTCGCGCTACGTTCAATAACATCATCATATCGATGACCAACACAACTGGTCAGGTGGTATCCTGGGCGTCAGCAGGAAAGATGGGATTTAAAGGTTCTAAGAAAAACACTCCGTATGCCGCTCAGGTAGCCGCTCAGGAGTGCGCAACAAAGGCCTTTGAATTAGGTCTTCGCAAAGTGGAAGTTTTTGTGGTTGGACCGGGCGCTGGTCGTGAGTCTGCTATTCGCAGCATTCAGGCATCAGGCATAGAGGTTATGATTATCAAGGATATGACTCCTATGCCGCACAACGGTTGCCGTCCTCCTAAGAAAAGAAGAGTTTAATAATAAAGACAAAGAATAAGTCATGGCAAGATACACAGGCCCCAAAGCGAGAATCTCCAGAAGGTTCAACGAGCCTATTCTTGGCGAGAGCAAAGCGCTTCAAAAGAAGAACTATCCTCCAGGCCAACATGGTAAGGGAAAAAAACGTAAGCAATCTGAATATGCTGTTCAGTTAGCAGAAAAACAGAAGGCAAAGTATATCTATGGTGTTCTGGAACGTCAGTTCGAGAATATTTTTGACAAGGCTTCGCGCAAGAAAGGTGTAACGGGTGAAGTATTGTTACAGATGCTTGAATCTCGTCTTGACAATACGGTTTACCGCTTGGGTATTGCACCTACCCGTAGAGCTGCCCGTCAGTTGGTTGTTCATAAGCACATTACCGTAAATGGAGATGTGGTAAATATACCTTCAGTAAATCTTCGTCCTGGTGATAGTATCGGTGTTCGTGAAAAATCGAAATCACTTGAGACGATTACCTACTCTCTGTCTGTGCAGAGCGCGAAGAAGTATAATTGGCTTGAGTGGGATGGCAATGAGTTGTTGGGTAAGCTGATCAATTTACCTCTTCGTCAGGATATTCCTGAAAATATCAACGAACAGTTGATCGTTGAATTGTACTCGAAGTAATTCTTAACATTAATCAAATCGATATGTCAATATTAGCATTTCAAATGCCGGAGAAAGTGGTGATGGAGAAGTCAGATGATTTCCATGGTCTCTTTACTTTCAAACCTTTGGAAAAAGGATACGGGGTTACTATCGGCAACGCATTGAGAAGAATTCTCTTGTCTTCGTTGGAGGGCTATGCCATCACGGGGATTAAAGTTCCAGGCGTGTTACACGAATTCTCCACCATTGAAGGTGTAGTAGAAGATGTAGCGGAAATCATTCTTAACCTGAAGCAGGTTCGTTTTAAAAAGGCATCCGACAATTTTGATAACAAGATTGTTGTGAGCATCAAAAAGCAAAAGCAATTTAAAGCGGGCGATATAGCCAAATTCACTTCCTCTTTTGAGATCTTGAACGCAGATCATGTGATTTGTAATCTGGATGAGTCAGCTCAGTTTGAAATTGAACTCACCATCGAAAAGGGCAGAGGATATTTGCCTGCTGAGGAAAATAAGCCAAATGAACAAGTGTTTGGATTCATTCCGATTGATGCAATTTTTACGCCTGTTAAAAATGTAAAATACAGTGTTGAAAACACCCGTGTTGAGCAAAAGACCGACTATGAGAAATTGTTAATTGATATTGAAACCGATGGTTCAATTCATCCTGAGAAGGCATTGGAGGGGGCTGCATTTATTTTGATTCAACATTTCAGATTATTCTCGGATAAGTCAATCGAACTTGAAACTGGTAAGGATAGTGAAGTGGAGCAGGTAGACGAAGAAATGCTGCACATGCGCAAACTTCTCAAAACTCCTTTGCATGACCTTGACCTTTCTGTAAGAGCCTACAACTGCTTGAAGGCTGCTGATGTTAAGTCATTAGGAGATTTGGTACAACTCGATATTTCGGATATGATGAAGTTCAGAAACTTCGGTAAGAAGTCACTGGCTGAATTGGAACAACTGGTAGCTGAGAAGAGCCTTACCTTCGGTATGGACCTCGGTAAGTATAAACTCGATGAAGATTAAATCATGAGACACGGTAAAAAAATAAATCACCTTGGAAGAAAGTCGGCTCACCGTCATGCCCTTCTTTCTAATATGGCTTCTTCGCTTATCCTCCATAAGCGGATTACGACTACCCTCGCAAAGGCTAAAGCCTTGAAAAAATATGTTGAGCCTTTGATCACCAAGGCTAAGGATAATACCACCCATTCAAGAAGAACGGTGATGGCTTATCTTCAGAATAAGGAGTCGGTAACGGCCCTGTTCGGTGAAGTGGCTGGCCGTACGGCTGATCGTCCAGGGGGCTATACCCGCATCATCAAATTAGGCGATGTGCGTTTGGGGGATGCCGCTGAAATGTGTCTCTTGGAATTGGTTGATTTTAATGATCTCTATAAGAAAGATGGTGCTGAGAAGAAAGCCAAAACACGTAGAGGCCGGAAGGGTAAGAAGGCAGATGATGAAGCTGGCGCAGTAGCAACAGCTGAAACTGAGGCCCCGGTTGAAGAAAAGCCTAAGAAGGCTGCAAAAAAGACTGCTAAAAAGAAGGAATAGTGAGTTCTTCAAATTATACACGAAGGGATTGGACGAAAGTTCAATCCCTTTTTTATTGCCTTTCAAAGTCTTTCGAAATCGGTTGCTTAAATTTTAACTTGGAAATAGCACACAACCCTTACAGACAGAGTATTTTTGTTAACCATATAACTAAAACACATTGAGCAAAAAGGCATATCTACTACTCGCAGACGGTTATTTGATTGAAGGAAAGGCTATCGGAAAGCATGGCACTTCTGGTGGCGAAATTTGTTTCAATACCGGAATGACTGGCTATCAGGAGATTTATACAGATCCTTCTTACTACGGGCAGATCATCGTAAACACGACCGCCCACATAGGCAACTATGGCACTGTAAATGATGAGCAGGAATCTGACTCTCCTAAAATCAGTGGCATTGTTGTGAATGAATTCTCGGAAGAGTTTAGCCGGAAAACCGCTAAGGAAAGCCTGCAAGCTTACCTGGAGCGCCACGGGGTGGTGGGCATCTCTGATATAGACACTCGTATGCTGGTGCGTTACATTCGCAGTAAGGGGGCTATGAATGCGTTAATTTCTTCACAGTTAACGCCTGAACAGATGAAGGAAGAATTAAGCAAGGTTCCTTCTATGGATGGATTAGAGTTGTCATCTATCGTAAGTACTAAGAAGCCCTATTTCTTTGGTGATCCTAAATCAACGTTTAAGATTGCTGCCCTTGATGTGGGCATCAAAACCAATATTTTGAAAAGCCTGGCTGCACGGGATTGTTACATTCAGGTATTTCCTGCTAAAACTGCTCTAGCAGAAATGGAAAAATGGGAGCCTCACGGATACTTTATTTCAAATGGCCCTGGCGATCCATCGGTTATGGATTATGCCATTAAGACTGTTAGTGAGGCACTCAAAACCGAAAAACCTGTTTTTGGAATTTGTCTTGGGCATCAATTACTCGCACTGGCTTGTGGACTCACCACGTATAAAATGCATCATGGTCACCGTGGATTAAATCATCCGGTTAAGAATCTTATTTCCGGTCTTGGAGAAATGACTTCCCAGAATCATGGTTTTGCAGTAAGTGAAAAAGGTTTTGAAAATAATCCTGATGTAGAGGTTACGCATCTCCACCTGAATGATAATACAATCATGGGCATCCGATTGAAAAACAAGAAAGCGTTTTCAGTACAGTATCACCCGGAGGCATCACCTGGTCCGCATGATTCAAGATATTTGTTTGATCAGTTTCTTGAAATGATCAAAGAAGAAGTAGTCGTTAACTAAGAGTCATATTATTAATCTAAAATAAATCCCTATGAGTTTAATTGAAGGAATTCATGCCCGCCAAATCCTTGATAGCCGTGGCAACCCAACTGTTGAAGTAGATGTTGTAACTGAAAGTGGCGCCTTTGGACGCGCAGCCGTTCCATCAGGGGCCTCGACAGGTACGCATGAAGCTGTCGAACTTCGTGATGGCGATAAAAAAAGATACCAGGGTAAAGGGGTACTCAAAGCGGTTGAAAATGTAAATGCCAAAATTGCTTCTGAGATAGTTGGACTTGATGTGTTTGATCAGAACCTGATCGATAAGATAATGATCGAGTTGGATGGTACGCCCAACAAAGGAAAACTTGGAGCCAACGCAATACTCGGTACTTCACTAGCGGTAGCAAAAGCAGCAGCAATGGAAGCAGGTCAGTCATTGTATCGCTATATCGGTGGGGTAAATGCAAATACATTACCGGTGCCCATGATGAACATTCTGAATGGTGGAAGTCATGCAGATAATTCAATCGACTTTCAGGAATTTATGGTGATGCCTGTAGGGGCTGATACTTTTTCAGAAGCATTGCATATGGGTGCCTCTGTATTTCATACATTGAAGAAGGTACTGCACGATCAGGGTCTATCTACCAACGTAGGCGATGAAGGTGGGTTTGCTCCAAATATCAAATCGAACGAAGAGGCTATTGAGATTGTGCTTAAGGCGATTGAGCGTGCCGGATACAAGCCAGGTAAAGATATTTTTATAGCGCTGGATCCTGCAGCATCTGAATTTTATGACGAGAAAACAAAAACATATCATTTCAAAAAGTCTTCGGGCAAGAAGTTAAAGCCAGAAGAGATGGCTGATTATTGGATTAATTGGGTGAAAAAATATCCCATCATTTCTCTGGAAGATGGAATGGCGGAAAGTGACTGGGCTGGTTGGAAGAGATTGACTGACAAAGTCGGAGACAAAGTGCAACTGGTGGGTGATGACTTGTTCGTAACCAATGTGGATTTCCTACAGAAGGGAATAGACATGGGTGTTGCAAACGCCATTCTGGTTAAAGTGAATCAAATTGGTTCATTAACCGAAACAATTAATGCAGTGAATCTGGCTAAGAACAACAGTTACAAGAGCATTATGTCGCACCGCTCTGGTGAAACCGAAGACAGCACAATTGCTGACCTAGCAGTTGCTTTGAATACAGGTCAAATCAAAACAGGTTCGGCTTCTCGTTCTGATAGGATGGCTAAGTACAATCAATTACTGCGCATTGAAGAAGAACTAGGAGAAACAGCTTATTTCCCCGGAAAGAAGTTTTAGAATTTTGTTTCTTAAGAATATAAGGCCAGGAGTAATTCTGGCCTTTTTTCTTTTCCAATTCTGGGATAAACGCTCCCGATTTGATGTTTTTTTCCAATTCAAGGAAGCCACCAGGAAACACAAAACTCATTTTTTGACCTAAAATTCACCTTTTTACTGAGGTTTAGCCAGATTCAGCAAACCTGTTTGATTTTTGTCTATACACTGGGAGAGAATACCCGATTAAACGCGGTGTCCTCAGAATATGGAAGTAAATATGATGATGGTGTCTTTTGTTCTCATAATGATTGTGGTTGGAGGATTGATCCTCTTCCTGATTCGGGAACAATTTTCAGGTGCGGACTTTGAGCATAGCATTGTGGGGGTTTGGTTTAATGAACATCTCAATGTGCGTATCTTAATGTATGATGTTGATTCAGTCTTCCAGGGTTCGGTAGTGTGGGCAGATAGTCTTAACAATTCTATCCTGGGCACACGAGTTGTAGAAAATCTGAAGGTCGGTTTTTTCAATATCTGCAAGGGCACTTACGTGGATCCGGTAACCGCAAAGGAATATGATGTTAGGTTACACCTGAAAGGAAAAAGCGTGATGAAGTTAACAGCTTACCACAAAGGAACTCATGATGTAGCCTTTGCCCAGGAATGGAAACTTCTTAAATCATAAAACTAAAATTACAAATCAGGCCGCAAGGCCTGATTTGCTATATACAGGTTTTAATTTCTATCTTCGTACAACCATTTTTTAATCTGTATGCTCAAGAAGCTACCACCGGCCCTCAGAAACTTTTATATTGTTACAGGGCTCTGTTTTTTTATCTGGATGTTGTTTCTGGATTCCAATGATTTGATCTCCCGAATAAAAATGAGCAATAAGATTCGCAGCCTGGAGAATGAAAAGGAATTTTATCTGGAGAAAATTGCCGAAGTTGAAGAAGATCGCAAGGAATTGATGACGAATAAAGAGCTGTTGGAAAAATTCGCCCGCGAAAAGTACCTGATGAAGAAGGAGACTGAGGATATTTTTATTATTCAGGAAGAGTAAACTTTGAAAAGACTAATCACAATACTGATCCTTTTTAGTTCCGTTAGTGCCTTTGCCCAATGGGGTGACGAGCAATTGGCAGAAAAGCCTTCCTTTAAGGATAAAGTTTTTTTTGGGGGTGGCTTTGGAATGAGCTTCAGTGCTAATTATGATTACTTTTCGCTCTCTCCTATTATTGGTTATCGAATAACACAACGACTGGCCGGGGGGGTTAGCATCATTTATAGGTATACAAAATATAAATATGTTGTACCAAACGTATCAACCAATGATTACGGATTAAGCCCGTTTTTACGATTTCAAGTATACGGTCCGCTGTTTCTGCACACAGAGTTTGAATATTTGAATTACGAGTACATAACCTATTCCGGAGAATCTGTTCGGCAGACGTACAATAGCTTCATGGCCGGGGGTGGATTTTTTCAGCCTATTGGTCGCCATGCAGGTTTTTTTGCTACAGCCTTATATAATTTCTCCTATAGAAATCCAACCTCTCCAAATGATTATTATCCCTATAGTAGCCCATGGGTTTTAAGGGTAGGAATTACTGCTGGATTTTAAAATTTCACGTTTAGTTTATCGCCAAGTTCTTTAAGGTCTTGTGCAACTTTTCCATTTAATGGAATGCCTGCCTTAATTCTTTCTTGTTCGCTTTCTCGCTCAGGATCTCCGGGTATAATTAAATGATCTTGACCCTCAACCGTTTTTGCAGAACGAAACCTGGTAATCCAGTTATCCATGTGTTTTTTAAACTCATCGGCAGGACGAAAGGCATCTACTCGCATCGCGCCAAAGAAGTGCCCGATGCCATCGCCAACCGGGTCCGTAGGCGGAGCCAGGAAACTCACAAAAGGAGGAACCCACGGGCCATAATTAGCTCCGCTCAATACTGCCGAAAAAATATCCACCCATGCGCCCAGGCAAAAGCCTTTATGACTACCATGTTCGCGATCGCTGCCAAGCGGCACCAAGGCGCCACCATCTTTTAATTCGTTGGGGTTGGTTGAGATACTGCCATCTTTTTTCTGAATCCAACCTTCGGGTGCCTCTTTGTTTTTGCGTTGCAGGATTTCAAGTTTACCATTCGCGGCTGTAGTTGTTGCAAAGTCCGCAACAAAAGGAGGTTGTTTACCGGCAGGGATAGCTACGCAAATTGGATTTGTTCCCAGCAAACGTTCAACAGAAAAGGTAGGAGCTACTAATGGGCTGGCATTCGTCATGGCCATACCAATCATATCATGTTTCAAAGCCATCATGGCATGAAAGCCAGCTATTCCAAAATGGTTTGAGTTTTTTACTGCTACCCAGCCAGTTCCTACCTTGTTAGCTTTTTCAATCGCTATTTGCATGGCTCTTGGCGCTACCACCAACCCTAGGCCCCGATCGCCATCCACTACGGCTGTACTTGGTGTTTCATGTACAATCGTAATATTGGGCTTGGTATTTATTCGGTTGGCTTCCCAAAGTCTCACATAACCTGACAAACGGGCCAGGCCATGAGAGTCGATACCTCTTAGATCTGCGTTTAACAAGACATCAGCAGCCAGGTTTGCCTCTTGGTCAGGGCAGTTTATCTTCTTAAAAATATCAATGGCAAATTGCCTTAATTGGCTGTAAGGGAGCGTTACATCATTCATAGCACAAAAGTGTTCGATTGGGGGCAATATTCAAGATTTTACTAAAAATTATACCCGGCAATGTGGAAATTTACTTCAGACTGCATCTTACTTTCAAAATTCATTAAATCATGAAAAATCAACTTTTATCATCAGCTCTGGTAGTTAGTTCTTTGATGGCGTTTGGCCAACCTGATAAGCCAGTCGATTCCAAAATAACGGATGTTACAGTCTTTTTGAGTAAGGCCCAGGTTACGCGTGAAGTAAGAACCCGTTTGGAGGTCGGGAAAACCAATCTGATAGTGACCGGTTTAACCTCACAACTGGATCCGCAGAGCATTCAGGTTACCGGAAAAGGGAGTTTTGTAATTCTGGGGATCAGCCATCAACAAAATTTTTTAAATGAGTTTAACGTACCAAAGTCGCTTAAGAATTTGAAAGATTCTGTAGAGACAATGCAAAGGCAATTGATTCTCGAACAAAGTCAAAAGGAAATTTTGAATAAGGAAGAGCAGATGCTTTTAAGCAACCAGAAAATTGGCGGCACTAACCAAAACCTTACGGTTGCAGAATTAAAAGCGATGGCTGATTTTTATCGCAGCCGGTTGGGTGATATTGTTTCATCGCGGATGAAGCAAGATGAAAAAATCAAAAAGATCAACGAACGTATTGCAAGACTCAATACGCAGATCAATGAACAAAATGAATTGTATAGAAGAAACACGAGCGAAATTGTTGTGAGTGTTTCTGCTGAATCGGCTACTGCTGCTGATTTGCAGGTTCGTTATGTAGTAGCCAATGCAGGGTGGAGCGCCATCTATGACTTAAGAGCTATTGACACTAAAAAGCCAGTTCAACTAAGCTATAAGGCTAATGTATTTCAACGAACGGGCGAAGAGTGGAAAAACATAAAGCTTAAACTATCCACAGCAAATCCAAATCAAAGTGGATTGAAGCCCGAGTTGTATTCATGGTACCTGGATTTCTATAATCCGATTACTTATGATCAGCGTAAAGCTAAATCTTATGCAGCAGCACCTGCTATGCGTAGTGCCGAGGTATCTGATGAACTGCGTGAGGAGGCGCCTGAAGCGGTTTCACTTTCTGACTATGTGACAACCGTACAAACCTCGTTGAATACAGAATTTGATATTGCGTTGCCTTATACGGTTTTGTCTTCAGCCAAACCTACCGTAGTGGATATTCGCAATTATGAATTGAAGTCGGAGTATATTTATTCAGTAGCTCCTAAACTTGATCCTGATGCATTTCTGATTGCAAAAGCCACAGGTTGGGAAGATTTCAATTTATTGCCTGGTGAAGCCAACATTTTCTTTGAAGGTACTTTTGTAGGTAAATCATTTATTGATCCCAACAATATCAAGGATACGCTTTCCGTATCGCTTGGTCGCGACAAACGGATTGTGGTGAAGCGTGAAAAGCTCAAAGATCTTACGTCTCGCAATTTGATTGGATCTACCAAGAAAGAGAGTTATGCCTGGGAAATCTCCTTAAGGAATACAAAATCCGAGGCCATAAAAATCACGGTAGAAGATCAGGTGCCTGTTTCACAGAATACTCAGATTGAAGTGGCTGTGTTGGATGCTGGTGGTGCCAACTATAACAAACAGACGGGTAAGCTTACCTGGGAACTTGAACTTAAACCTAACGAAACCCGCAAGGTTACCTATAAGTTCGAAGTCAAATATCCGAAGGATAAACAAATTTCAGGACTGTAAAATCCCTCAATCAATTGAAGAAGATCATCGCGAGGTGGTCTTCTTTTATTTTCACGTCTCCAATAAGGAGGCCAACACACCTTCTTTTAATGAATACGAGGAAACCCTGATTTGTGAAAAGGCATGGTGGGTGAGTAAAAATTTAATCAGGCAACAAGCCACTACAATCATATCCACCCTCATCTCAATCATGCCCGGTATTTGCATTCTGGCAACCCGATCTTTCACGAGAAGTTCTTCATAAATATCATCGAAAGCTTTAATACTAAATGGTGTCTCTGGTGTTTCTTTCAGAGGGATATCATTTCGCATGCAATAAATATCGCTGAGCGTGTCAAACGTTCCTGATGAACCGATTAACAAGTTTGGCTTATGGGTTTTTAATTCGTTTAAGAGGGGCTGAAGTTCTTGAAGAAAGAATTGAAACAGATTCTTAATTTCATCTGCAGTTATGGGATCATGTTTCTGAAATCTTTCCAACAATCGTTGTCCTCCGATTTCAAAGCTGTGGCTCCAGAATATTTCTTTTTCATTTCCAATGATAAACTCAACACTTCCGCCTCCAATATCCATTATAAGGCATTTATCCAATCCCATTTTAATGGCGGCCCGGGTCCCTCTGTAGATGTATTCCGCTTCCTTCAATCCCGAAATGATTTGAGTTTGAATGCCTGTTTCAATTTTGATTTTTCTTGCTACTTCTTCTCCGTTTCGTGCATTGCGCAAGGCGCTGGTTCCAAAGGCCATAACTTTTTCAACCTTAAACTCTTTTACTGTGTAATTAAATGACCTCATAGTAGCCAAAGCCCTATCCATTGCGTCAGCAGTAATGTAACCCTGGTTGATTCCACCCATGCCAATTTTAACCGGAACCTTTTCGCGGTAGGTGATTTTAACTTCCCCAACGCCAAGTTCCGCAAGCAAAAGGTGGAACGTATTTGTTCCCATATCAATAATGGCTACTCGCATCACACTGTCATTTTCGGTTGCCCCAAGATACTATTTCACTCGTAACTATGCCTATATTTGAGAGACGTAATATACTGTATGACAAAGCGAAAAGTTAACTCCGAAATCCTTCAACCGAAGTTTGATGAACTCGAAAGAAAGAATCTGGAATCCCTTTTGGGAGGTGGTGACAAACGAATTGAACAGCAACATGCCAAGGGTAAATTAACAGCACGCGAACGAATCCTATTGCTTTTGGATGAGGGTTCGTTTGAGGAGCTTGGAAAGTTTGTCATGCATCGAAGTAAGGATTTTGGTCTTGATAAAGAACATTATCTGGGCGATGGCGTGGTGACCGGATATGGTACCATTCAGGGAAGATTGGTTTATGTTTTTTCACAGGACTTCACCGTGTTTGGCGGATCGTTATCTGAGACGCATGCCGAAAAGATTGTGAAGATCATGGAGCTGGCCATGAAGAATGGTGCTCCGGTGATTGGTCTCAATGATTCGGGTGGAGCTCGCATTCAGGAAGGGGTTGTTTCACTAGGTGGATATGCAGATATTTTTTATCGCAACGTGATGGCTTCGGGAGTGGTGCCACAAATATCAGCCATCATGGGGCCGTGTGCCGGTGGGGCTGTGTATTCTCCGGCCATGACGGATTTTATTTTCATGGTAGAAAATACATCCTTCATGTTTGTGACAGGCCCCAATGTAGTTAAGACAGTTACACATGAAAATGTTACGGCCGAAGAATTAGGCGGAGCCTCAACACACAGTACGAAGAGTGGTGTTACACATTTTGCCTGCGCAAACGAGGCTGAGTGCATCAATCAGATCAAGCAACTCTTTAGCTATGTTCCTCAAAATTGTGAGGATACAACGCCTCACCTTCCATACACTCCTGGAAATGAATCACGCCCGGCATTGAACGAAATAATTCCATCGAACCCACATCAGCCTTATGATATTCGGGAAGTGATTGTTGGGGTGGTAGACGATCAGTCATTTTTTGAAGTACATAGAAACTTTGCGGAAAATATTGTGGTTGGGTTTGCCCGTTTGGCAGGACGGAGTATTGGAATTGTTGGTAATCAACCAGCCGCCCTTGCAGGTGTTTTGGATATAGATGCCAGTGTTAAAGGCGCGCGCTTTGTACGTTTCTGCGACTGCTTTAATATTCCGTTACTGGTGTTAGAGGATGTGCCCGGGTTTTTGCCAGGGACGGATCAGGAATGGAATGCCATTATAACCAATGGAGCAAAATTGCTTTATGCTTTTTCAGAAGCTACGGTTCCACGTGTAACAGTAATTACCCGCAAAGCGTACGGTGGGGCCTATGATGTAATGAACTCGAAACACATTGGTGCGGATTTGAACTATGCCTGGCCAACTGCTGAGATTGCCGTAATGGGTGCCAAAGGCGCTGCAGAAATTATTTTTAAGAAAGAGATTTCGGAGGCTGCCAATCCGGAAGCAAAGCTCAATGAAAAGGTGGATGAGTACACGCGTAAATTTGCTAATCCTTTCCGGGCTGCGCACCGAGGGTACATCGATGAAGTGATTTATCCGGATCAAACCCGTGAGAAATTAATTCGTGCCTTTAAGATGCTTGAAAACAAAGCTGCCAAGCTTCCTAAAAAGAAGCACGGAAACATTCCTTTATAGAGAGTATTAACTAATATTTAGCCATGACACTTCAGGAAGCCCAGCAACAGGTTGATCAATGGATAAAAGCTAACGGAGTTCGCTACTTCAATGAAATGACCAACATGGCAATTCTGACGGAGGAAGTGGGAGAAGTTGCGCGTATTATGGCGAGGCGGTATGGAGAACAGTCGGAGAAGGAATCGGACAAGGGTAAAGACCTTGGCGATGAGATGGCAGACGTGCTGTGGGTATTGATTTGCCTGGCTAACCAAACCGGAGTGGATCTAACAAAAGCCTTTCAACAAAATCTTGAAAAGAAAACCATTCGTGATAAAGACCGACATCACCAAAATCCTAAACTAAAATGAGGCAGATAAGTTTCGCTTTTCTATTGCTAACCTTTTTGGTTTCCTGTAAGCAGCATCCCGTGGCAGATCAGGTTGTTTTAGGAAAAGTGTGGACTGGCGATGACCAAACTCCGTGGGCAGAGGGCTTTGCAATAATAGGTGACTCAATTGTGGCAGTTGGATCTAAAAGTGAAATTGAACAATGGATCGGTGATGAAACCAGGCGAATTGAAACTTCATCTGGGAATTTGATTGTCCCTGGATTTATCGATTGCCATACCCATTTTATGGAAGGCGGCTTTGCGTTGGCTTCGGTGCAGCTTCGAGATGCAAAAACGCCAACAGAATTTATCATCAGGATAAAGGAATTTGCGACTACTCAACCCAAAGGTACCTGGATAACCTCCGGTGATTGGGATCATGAGAATTGGGGAGGCGAGTTACCATCGAAAGATTGGATTGATTCGGTGACAAAAGATTATCCCGTTTGGATAAACCGGCTGGATGGACATATGTGTCTGGCCAATACGGCTGCATTAAAAGCAGCAGGCATTGATGATCGCGTGAAAGATGTGGAGGGAGGTACCATTGTTCGCGATAAGAACGGAAGAGTGACTGGGGTGTTTAAGGATAATGCTATGAACATGATTTATAGGATTGCGCCCGACCCATCCGATGAACAAAAAGACAAGGCACTGGAAGCAGCCATGAATTATGTGGCTGCGCGTGGAGTTACATCAGCGCATAACATGAGTGGATACATGGATGTATTTGAACGTGCCCATGCTCAGAACAAGTTGAAGACACGCATTTATGCTGGCATGATGTTAAGTGATTGGAAAGAGCTGAATCAAAAGATTAAGCAGCAAGGCAGAGGCGATAAGTGGTTAAGAATAGGAGGACTTAAAGAATTTGTGGATGGATCACTCGGTTCGCACACGGCTGCTTTTTTCAAACCGTTTACTGACGCCCCTTCAGATTCAGGATTCTTTATCACTCCTGAAAAAGAATTGTATCGGAGAATCAAATCAGCAGATAGTGCTGGATTACATGTGATGACGCATGCCATTGGCGATAAGGCTATCCATACATTATTAAATATTTATGAGAAGGTAGGTAAAGAGAATGGAAATCGCGATAGACGATTTCGCATTGAGCATGCTCAGCACATAGCCTCAACCGACATTCCGCGATTCGCCCAACTTAATGTACTACCCAGCATGCAGCCTTATCATGCCATTGACGATGGTCGCTTTGCGGAGCGACTCATTGGACCTGAACGTATAAAAACGACCTATGCATTTGGTTCATTATTAAAAGCCAATGCTACATTAGTCTTTGGCAGTGATTGGTTTGTGGCACCGCCAACACCACTCGAAGGAATCTATGCCGCAGTCACCCGGCAAACGTTGGATGGAAAAAATCCTGACGGCTGGGTACCAGAGCAAAAAATCAGTGTTGAGGAAGCGTTGAAGTC
>Ga0116177_10001702_pt1 | contig 16375 bp, 25 predicted proteins | sample AD_STIC10_MetaG_FD_89750 | JGI IMG/M metagenome (GOLD analysis project Ga0116177, IMG submission 89750) | Active sludge microbial communities of municipal wastewater-treating anaerobic digesters from USA - AD_STIC10_MetaG | ecosystem: Engineered > Bioreactor > Anaerobic > Digestate | place: USA... | reverse complement strand
TGGGTGCGTCTAAGCACATTAGGTGTTGAGAGAGCTATTTTTGACAACCGAGCTGTGGCAAGTGACACAGGCTTGTACCTAGGAATTAACGCTTCAAACCAGTTGTTCGCCTATGGTAACTACGCTACCATTGTCACTGGTACTACCACGGCATTGACTGCCACTACATGGTCGCATGTGGCTTTAGTCAAGCTGGTGGGTACTATCACCTTGTATCTTAATGGTATAAGTGTTGGATCAGCCGCGACCACCTACCCCATGGAATGCCCGGGCAACTTGATTATCGGGCGAAAGCTGGGAAGTGTCACTAATGACTTCATAGGGTATATGGACGATCTCCGGGTAAGCAAGGGAGTAGCCAGATACACCGGCAACTTCATTCCCCCGACCACACCCCACTTCACTGCTCAGGCAGGGGACCCATACCTGAACAACGTAGTCCTTGGGTGTCATTTTGATGGCCAACCTGACAACGGAGATATTTACCGCAACAACGTTATTCTGAATATGCGGGGCAACGCTTTTGCTGACGACATAGGGAATGCTGTGAGTCAGTATGGTACTAGCTCTATAGTTACCGTGTCAGGGCGTTCTGGATTTGGCGGTAAGGCATTGAACCTTGCAGGGGCCTCAGACTACGTGTCTGTCACTAACAGTTCAGGGTTTTACCTAGGGGCAGGAGACTTCACCATAGAGTTTTGGATGACGACGCCCCTGACGCAGACTGGTACTCCTATAGCCAAGCGAGAGGGTGGTACTACTGGCTGGGCCGTTAACGTCGTCAATACGGGGAAGATAGGATTTAGGGCCAACTTCGGAAGTTGGAATGATGACTGGGCTGGCACAGCGACTGGTAAAGTTCTGGCTAGTACGTGGCAGCACATTGCGGTTGTTCGGAGCGGGACCTCCCTGTTCATATACATTGATGGGACGAAGGAGGGGACTGCGGCCATAGGGTCTGGTGCCCTACAGGACAGTACAGGTTCATTGCGGTTGGGGTGGGCCACGTCTGGCGGTGAGAGTCAGTTTCTTGGGTCTTTGGATGACATCAGAGTTACTAGGGGGGTCGCCCGCTACACTGGGGCAACTTATGCAGTCCCTTCCACAGAGATTCCTACTCTCGGGGATAGGTTCCCCGCCAATCCTGTGGGTTTGAAGCTGACTCCATACAACACTGTGGGGGTCGTCTCCACTCAATCCAAGTTTAGTGGCTACTCAGCTTATTTCGATGGGGTTTCTGCCTATCTAACAGCCCCCGATATATTCTCTCAACTGGGGGCGAGGGACTTTACTGCTGAGGTATTTGTTCGGCTAAGTACCCTAGGGGCGTCACAAGCCATCTTCTTGAATAGATCGGCTAGGTCTGCTCTTGGGGGGGTTATTAAGCTGGGAGGTAGCCAATGGGTTTTCGTTCTACACGGGGGATATTTATACTGCGAGCTGGGAGGTAATTCTCCACTCTGGTCTATCCGGGATTGCCGTGAATACTTGGTACCATGTTGCAATTACTAGATCGTCAGGAGTGTACACCCTATGGGTGGATGGTGTGTCTAGGGCCTCCGTGTCATGGGGAGGAACCCCCGGAGGATTTTCTGCTACCATATACATAGGGGTTGCAGAAGACTCAACATCCTACCTAAACGGTTACCTTAACGATTTTAGAGTGACAGCGGGAGTAGCCCGATACCCTGCCGCCTTTACCCCCCCAGCCGCCTCTTACCCCGACGTTCTGGAGACGCTTAGCCAGCAAAACGCTATGATCTATGACCACCTGACTCCGGTGTAGGGTATGGCCTTCACTCGCCCCAGCCCAGATGCAGTTAATTTCACTGCCTACCCAGAGTACCTTGAACCGGGTAGGGTACGTCACGGCTTTAGATTTCCAGTTGATGTCTACACACCTCCAGTAGCCTCAGCCGTAGAGTTTCAATCTACCTACTATGTGTACCCTCATGGGGGTGCTAGTGACTTCAAGGTTTTCATAGAGCCACTATTACCTGTGGTGGCTGTGGGAGCTGTAACCCTAGAGTTCTTTCCCGAGGGGCATTTTTACCACCCTACTGTAGCTGTAATAGCGCATGGGGCAGCTACCTTTGAATTCACTCCCGAGGGGCACGCCAAGCATGGTGTGCGGGGTGCAGGTGCGGCAGTACTTGACTTTGTTGCTGATGGGCACGCCAAGCACGGAATACGAGGAGTGGGGGCTGCTACTTTTGGGTTCACCCCTATGGGGGTCGCTAGCCACCCCCGGCATCAATTGGTTGGGGAGGTGCGGGATAGTGGTGCCTTGGTGGATAAGCGCATTCGGGTGTATCACCGTGCTACTGGGGTCCTCGTGGGAGATCAAGATACCGTGGCAGGGAAGTTCAAAGTGCATACGGGATTTACGGCTGAGGAATACTACGTCCTGCCAATTGATATGTCTGCTGAGGCCACCGACTGGTCTCCCCCGTGTGCCAACAGACTTTTGTCTGTCCTTGTTGTGGATGGACCCTGATGGCAGCGCAAGCTGGGGGGGCTATCCTCCTAAACTACGGTAATCAGGGCTCTCAGCAGGTCGGGTCTGCCCTGCTAATCTCATACACCCAGCCACCGGCTCCTGCGGCTCTCAAAACCTTGCGACAGGTGCGGTACCCTTGGGGGCCTTCATCCGGGGTGATGAACCCCATACAGGTGTCCTATGCACAGCCTGCCATTGGTGATCTCTCTAGGAAGGGGCCTTGGGTACAAGCGGAACCAGCTCAGTATGAGTCCTCCGCCTCGTGGATCAAAGTATCGAGGGCAGACCCAGTTTCTTCCTCCCCGTGGGGTAGATTCTCGTCCCTTCTCGATCCATTGGTTGCGTGTCCTTGGTGGAGGGGTAAGCCAGAGGACCCCCGATCTGGAGTTCCATGGGGCCAGTTTGGACCACTACTGCATAGCAATACGGACGCTCGATGGTATCTATCTATACCCGCTGATAGGCGGTATATTGGCATATTCCAGAAGCACGATATCCCGGTGTATGTGGTTGCACCGTGGCCCCGCCCCTATGGTTTAGCAGCAAACTTCTCTGTGGCTGGGGGGTGTCCCATCAGCCTTCAAATGGATGGGAGTACGGCCAACCTTAGACTGCCCCTATCTGTTCAGCTTGGAGGGGCTTCCTACCTGCCTCATTGGCTTGGTGATCCCCTGCGATCCCATGTGTTCCCGCCTAGCCGTGAGGTCAATTTCCTTGCCTCGCGGGCCTCTACTCTAGTGCCCCTCTTAGATGCTTTTGGCAATCAAGTAGTCGATAAATCTTCTAGGGATTCCTTTGGTCTGTACCCTTGGGGCGGGTCAATGAAGACCGATCTATTCCAGTGGATACCTTGGACTCGGTATTCCCGCCCCCTCAACCCCGGATGGGGTGTCCCCTCCAATTCTGGTGGGCCTATCATCGGACCTTCAGGGACCATCCTAGTACCTATAAGGAGTACCTACATCGTGCTGAACGAAGTCAAGCTAATCACCGTGCCGGGTGGGGTAGAACTCCCTGTACAGACAGCCACCCTGACCATTGACAACTCATCTTGGGTGTATGGGTTCAGTGCCACTCTACCCGGGTATTGCCTGAGCTATGTTATGGCGTCGGCCCTTCTCACCCCTGTCGAGCTTGAGCTACAGATCAACGGGGAGGAGTACCGTGTTCTCGTGGAGAAGGTTGTCAGGAACAGGGAGTTTGGCAGAACTGGTATCACCGTGTCCGGACGGGGCCAATTGGCTTACCTGTCAGCCCCCTACAGCCCGGTGCAGAACTTCACTAACCCGGGGCTGCGGACCTCCCAACAATTGTTGGATGATGCCTTGACTACCAATGGGGTTTCCCTTGGTTGGACCATTGACTGGCAAATACCTACTTGGAACATTCCAGCCAATGTGTGGTCCTTCTCTGGCACCTACATTGAGGCAGCGCTGAACATCGTAGAGTCTGTGGATGCGTGGCTGCTCCCGGACCCGAAGTTCAAGAACATCAAGGTCATGGCCAAGTACCCCTACCTACACCGCACTGGGGGCCCCGCCGGTGTTCTCGACGCTACCATGCCTTGGGAGTGGCACTTAGCTGATCCCGGCATTACCCTACCCACCGCAGTGGTAAAGGTGGAGGGAGTGGAGTGGGTAGAGAAACCCGCCTACAATGCCGTGTTCGTCTCGGGAACCACTAATGGAGTGGTGGGTGCTGTGAAGATCACAGGGTCCGCTGGGGACTATGTGGCTCCCGGGCGTAATCACCCCCTAATTACAGAGGCTGCGGCTGCTGGGGAGGCAGGGCGGGCCATCCTCGGGGACACTGGACGCATGGCTATTGTAACCTTGAGCCTTCCAGTCTTATCGTCCGTGGGGGTCATCTATCCCGGGGTGCTGGTAAAGTATACGGACGGAGCGACTACCATGCTGGGCATCTCCCGTAGCTTGTCCATTTCTTCTGGTAAAATGGAAGACCTGATTCAGACCATTGAGATAGAGGTGCATTGATATGCCGAATCCCTACAGGCAGTTCCTCGACTTGCTTCCCGGGGACCCACTTTTGATTGGGGAAGTGCTAGGGGCCGTCAATGGTCTGGTCCAAGTTCAGTTTTTGGATGGGAGCATGGCTTTCGTCCGTGGCACCGGGACCGTAGGGAACAAGGTATTCATAAAAGGGGGTTTTATTCAGGGGGACGCCCCCAACTTGCCCATAATTGCCATAGATGTGTGATTGCAACTAATTGCACTGTGGCGTGAGCAGCCGCCATGGGTTAAAATGTCCCAACTAACTAGGAGTGACCGGGAAATGAGCATTACCATAAGCCAATTGGGGCTGGCAGCCTACGTCAAGATGATGGGGGCTAACCTAGTATCCATAGAGGACAAGAAGTTCGTTTTCGAGTCTGATCTGACAGTCAGCGAATGGCGGGTGAGGTATAACAACTCCTGCTGCATGAAGCACGATACTCTCGTTTGCGAAATGCGGCATCATATGAAGGACTGAGATGGCATTCAAGGTCGACCTCCCCCAGATCGAAATCGGGGTTAGCTATAGCCATGCACTCCGGTGGAGCCTTCAGGACGAGAACGGGGTAGTTACTCCCGTGGATTTATCTGCATGGGAGGGGCGCATGCAGTTCCGTAAGAAGATCACCGATGTTGTTGAGTACCTTGACGTGAGTACTGCCAATAACCGCATGGTTCTCACTGGTAACCTGATCCAGATAGAGGTGGAGGCTTCGATTACGAAAGCCCTAGTCCCTGTTGAGGACGGGGTGGTGGATTTGGTTCTTTGGCCCACGGCAAACCCGGAGGCGGCTGTTAGGCTGGCCTACAGCACCTTTAGTGCGGTTCGTATCTCCACGGCACTGCCCACGCCATGACCACACTGACTGAGATTGTTTCCTCTTCTGTCGGTGGGGAGGTCACTACCCGACCTTCAGTCACCATGCTTGTGTCAGAGGGGGTAGAGTCTCAGATTTTAGAGGCGGGGGCGGGGTATGTTATCGAGTCAGAGCCGGGGACTACCTTGTTTGACCCCGTTGGGACCGGGCACCTCCTTAGCACCGGATTCAGGTATATCAACGTAGGAGGGGTACAGGAGGAAACCATGCCGTATGCGAAGCGGGCGGATGTCGATGGGAACTATGTTTATCGGGCTGAAGCAGCCCCCGGGTCTTTGGATGCTGACCCAGTGTGGCGGGTGTGGAGGATAAGCCTTCTCAGCATTGACGGCGACCTCTCGGAACAATTCGCAGAAGGCACTGCCACTTTCTCCTTTGCGTGGAATGATAGGCTAACTTTGAATTACATTTAATGGTGCTGGCTCATTGGTGGAGCAGGTATGGCCCGTCGATTGAATTGTTGGATTGTGGCCATGTGGATATGGTTGCGGGGGCGTGGATTCCAATACGCTTGGATCAGACGCTCCCACAGTTTCAAAAGGATGCTTCCCCATTTTGGATATGCCGAGAGGAGTGGGCTTCGCTACTTTCGCAGCATAGAGTACCGGCCTCCCAAGAATAGGAAGTGGACTAGGGACGATATAGTTTTTCTATTCAATGGGTATTACGCTGTGGTGCATTACCGTGTCTTCCATGTCAGCAGACATGCGACAATGGCGGAAGCCTTGAAGGCGTACTATTTCGGAGAGAGATGATGAGCTACTTAGAGATCATTTTGCTAGGCACACCAATACAGGCTTTTTGGTGGGTTATTATTGCGGCTGTAGTCATCGGCGTATTTATAGTGCTGGTATTCGCCGTGAGCATGGAAGCCATAAAGGTCTCTAGGGACAAGAAAGACAAGGGGAAGTCTCCCCCTCCCCGACCTTAAGAGCCTACCGAGCACCACCCCGATAAGTACCAGTTACGGCATTTTTGCAACCTTGAGGACATAGATATGGCAAAGACTTACACTGCATCCGCGATTGGCGTAGCCTTCGCCTCCAACAAATCCCTTCTGGGTGTGTTAAATGCCCATGCAACACGCAAGGTCAATCTGTACAGGGCATGGCAACTGAACAACCAGACTACGGGTGTTACTGGTGTTCTCACGTCCTGCTCCCTGCGGAAAATCAGTGCTCTTTCCGGAGGTACCGCTATCACCCCAGCCCAGCATGATACTGGTAACACCTCTGTCGATTTAACCTCTGTTTCCTGCATCACTGGGGGCACTGCCACCAACACAGCAGACAACCCCCTGCGTGTGTGGATGTGGTCGGGTGACGAACCGGCAGTCTCCAGTGCCACTTCGGACGAGTTCCAGTGCATCGTCCCGCTGATGTGCATGTGGGACTCAACGGGGGACAGCAACATCGAGCCCGTGGTAGCCAATACCAATGAAGGCTTCCACATTGTCCAGCCGGGTGCCAACGCTGTGGGCATTTCTGACCTGTTCATGGAATTTACGGTGTCCTGATGAAAGACCCTCGTGTTGTTCTCGACAATGTTCGGGCGAAAATCCCAGCAGGAGCCAAGGTCCTTGTTGCTTATCAAGACGGCAACGGGATTTTGCACTTGGCTCAGGCAAACTGCACCCAGACAGACATCGCTCAGTTTGCGGCTTCTATTTCGGTGGCCTCCATGCAGGAACGGGTAGGACTTCATGGCTAAACAGCAATACAGGGTGACGACGGATAGCAAGGGCACCTCCAACTTTGGGTACGCCTATCTAGCCATCATCAATCCTTCAGGATCAGGCAAGAAGATGACCTTGCGATCCTTGGAGGTCGCCCTGCATTCTGTTATGAACACCAGTACGACTACCGGGAGCATCCCCTGTACCCTGTTTCGCGGGGGCGGTCCCCTAGACGGGGAAGACATGGTAAAGGCTTCAGTGTGTATGGACTCGGCAACCGCCATGCCAAGCACTGTGAAGGTCCGCCGCATGAGTGCTCCCCCGACAAGCTCCACAGTGCTGGGGAGGGTTGATCTGGCCCGCAAAGGGGCCGCTGTGGGCACGCAGAACCGTACCCTATTCGGTACCCCCACCGGCCTTGGCAAACGAGGCAGACGGCCACTGGGGGGTCTTGGCGTGGCAAGTATAGGGGGTTTCAACACAGAGCCCATCATCTTGCGCCAGAATGAGGCTGTAGCTCTGGTCCCAGATGCAAAGGTGGGGTCAGCCACCAACCCATTGCGTATCACGGTCACCATTTCCATGAACGGGAAGACGGCAGTGTGGGACTTCTGCGCCAATACCTACCCGGGCATGGCATTGTTCTCAGTAGAGAACACAGGGACTGACCCAGTGCAGATTCTCAACTGGGCTGTCTCTGAGATGGGTACCACTGACACCCCCACCCTCAGAGTGGTGCCAATTGGTCAGATGTATGCCCCCAACGTAAATGATGATTCAAGGAAGAATGTCGGGGTCATCAAGATGGACTCTGCCTACCCAGCATTTCCCGGGCAGCTTTACACTGATATCGGATTCATTCCGCAAGGTGTTCCGGAGGTAGCCATTTCCCCTGCCTCGGCTGGCACCCCGAAGGACATGAACTACTTGCACACTCGGGACTTCTGGGGCCCCATGTACCGCAACCTGCTGGTTGAGTCGTGCCACATGAAGGGGGTAGGCTCGGGCATTCCCGACACTTTTGGGCACAGCTACAAGCACAAAGGCACCGACCTCCTGTTCCGTAGGGCTGGTATCACCCTGAACGAGGGGGAAGGTATAGCCATCGTCAATTCGGCAGAAACAGCAGTGGCAGTTCAAGCAGCTTATGGGGCTTGGCAACCCATGACGTTTTCTGCTCAAGTGGATGTGGAGCCGTCTATCTCCCCCGCCTTGACCATTACGGTCAAGGATGAAAACGGGGTAGCTCTCACTGGCTTTGAATGGCGGCTGTATGTAGAAGACCCTGCTGCTGGTATCATAGGCAGTGTTGAATTGGCTGGGAGTGAGTCGAGTCCATCTTCTCAGAACACATATCTGTACGACTGGACTTCGGATCAGTCCGCCGTGGTACAGATCATCAAAGATGGTTACGAAGAAGGAATTCAAACTTGCACCCTCGTCAATGGGGCTCAGTCTATAAACGTGTTTCTGCGTATTGAGCGCAACATCTAGGAGCTTTCACCATGGCAACAATTGACCTTGACGCATCCGGCAACTTGGCGGCAAACAAGCTGAAGGAGTCCACTACTGCCCGAGGCTCCACACCGAATGGCAACGTGTATTTCGACCTTGCCACGGGTGAGATTCAACTTATCACGGCAGACGAGCTTGCCACGGTTGATTTCGGTGGTGGTGCTGTTGCCAACCCTCTTGCAAACTTGGGCGGTGCAGCCGGCGGTATCACGGCCCGGGCCCTGTACAAGTTCGAGCGCATTCGTCGTGCGGCCAACGAGACTCTGCGGAAGTACGACAAGTTCTTGGTGGGCTCCTACAAGTTCGCTGGTGCTTACGAAATGGCCAACGGGCGCAAGATTGCCAGCAACGACGTGAAGAAGCTGCGGGGCACGGGCATGGTGTGGCGTTCGGCCTCTGGCGCAGTCAATCGAATCTACTTTGGCCCCCGGTCTCTGGGCTTCATTGAGCCGGCTGGTCAGCCATTCTATCAACTGTCCGCTGGCGGGGCTCCGGTCAATTTCAGCTACCCCGGCCCAATTGACGAGATGATTCAGGTCTTCGGGACCACTGCCAACGGAGACACCGGGGCAGGAAACTTCGATAGCCGCACTTACCTTGCCGTGTCTGAGCGTACCTTCGGGAAGAACTATGACCGGAAGACACTGGCTGACTCGGGTATCACTATCATGGACGGCTTCTCTTCTGGCTTCGCGCTGGGAGAGTCCAACCACCTGACCACTGGCTCCTACGCTCTGGCTGACGTGTTTGGTGGGTCAGCAATCGCCCCCTTCACCGGCATGACACTGGAGAAGCTGGCAGTTGCCCAGAACGAGACTGGATTTACCGAGGGCTCTGGAGCCTTCACATGGGTGCTTAACAACACTGGCGGCGGCTCACTGGACCAGTGCGTGGCCTACCTTGACGCTGTGGCCCAGACCGACAATGACATCGACGCCGGTACGGGAACGACCAATGGCAAGCGAGTGTCGACTTGGTACAGTTACGATGCTCAAGGCCGCATCGTTACCCGCTCCGGGGCAGATGCCAACGGTTTGTTTATCGAAGGGCTGACGGGCGCAGACAAGCAGCGTGTGGTCTTCACGACTGACGCCGCAGCCACCAGAACCTACCCGTTCTATCCCCTCATTACCATTGACCCGGGTACCAATGCCAAGGCTGACAGTGCGGCGTGGTATCACGTCTATTTCAAGGATGGGCCGGGAGCCAATGACTTCAACACGGCTAATGCGATCACTGTCGAGGACAAGAACTCGGCTCTGGTGAAGGGCTCAGTGGCGGGAGCCAATATCTCCTTCGAGTTTGCCTATGACTCCGACACCGTGGGAGGCACAGCCGGTACTGACAAGGTGATGGTGGTTGAAGTCGAGGGCAACGGGGTCGCCACTGCGGCAAAGGTGGAATTCACGGTCACCAGAACGCAGTCAATCAACGTCGCCTGCCAGCCCGGACTTGAAACCAACCTGTAAGGACTGGCATGGCGCTGATACAGTCGATCAACGGGACAACTAGGAGGGTTTATTTGAACCCTGCCGAGGCTGTTCTAGGGGTCCTTACCTTCCACCCTACCACGGACTTGTACGCCAGCTACAAGGCTCTGCGTGCGGCTGACGAGACAGTTCGGCCCTTCAACTCTTTCATGCGCGCAGAGGGCAATGTGCCGAAAGGCGGGGGTCTATTCACCCCCAGATTTACCATGCTGCTTGAAGGCACCAAGGTAGTGATACCGGACGGGATCACAGAGGTAAATGTGTCCGGTGAGCTATTGACTGACGACGGGACCACACCCTTTGATGTCTCATTGGTGACCGGGCCCTGCATCATCAACTACAAGCCAGCGGAAGCTGAAGTCATCAAGATTCTTGCTGGTGGGAATGAGTACTCCCTCAATCAGATTCAAGGGGCTGTATGGAGTGCCGACATGGCCGGCATGACAGTCGATGGCACCATAGGTCACTGGGTCAAGAATCGACTTCTGACCGTGCTTAAATTCCTGAGTTCTAAATGAGAGGTCCAATATGTCCAAGAGCGAAGCACTGAGGAGAATTGTTTTTCGTGAGCCAAACCATCTAGCCCGTCTCGGAGTGGCTATCACCTCCCTCCTTTGGGGATTGCAGCTTTTGTTGGTGTCCCCCCAGCCCTCTACCAAGTATCTTGCCTTCATGGCTCCCATGTGGATGTGGGTGCTGGCATTTTCTGCCCATGCCGTCTTCAGCATCTATACCCTGTCAAGGCAATCTGGGGGTAAAATAGCGGTGTGGGGCGATGGTGTTCTTGGCGGGGTTCTCTGGACAGTCAGCACTGCTGCATGTGCTACAGCCTATTGGAATCAAGAGGTACCCTTCCTAGTTGCTCTACGTGAGTACCAAGGGTCTCCCGGGATGCCGGCTACCATAGTTATCTCCCTGCTTGCGTGGTGGAACATGGTGCGACTGTGGGTTGAGGACGATAAGTATTTCGCGTGAATCGAACAACTCTGGAGTAATTATGGCCGGACCCGCTGAAGTTGCACTTGCTGCTGACCCGACCTTAGTCGGTCTAGGGTGGGTGGTTGCCGTTGGTACCATCATGGCCGCTTTGACGGCCCCCCTCCGCTCTATTCTCAAGAAGAGCAAGAATGAAGAGGAGGCTGAGGCTGAAGCCACTAAGGAGCGTGCCGGTCAAAAGGCCGCAGCAGCCGCGTCAGCCGATATGTCCAAGTCCTCGGCAGAGGCGGTGCTGTACCAACACCTGTCCGAGCAAGTCACTGCCTACCGGGAAATTGCCCACCAAGCCACCGAGGAACGCAATGCTCTGGTAGAGCGAATAGCCAAATTGGAGGCAGACTCCGAGACGTTTGCTGAGACCAAGAAGACCATGGCGGCAATGGGTCTTCGCCTGAGCGAGCAAGACGCCCAGATTCAGAAACTCATCTCCGACTCAAATGAGGAGCGTTCCAAGTTCCTTGACATCCTCCAAGCCAAGGACGCTGCCATCACTCGCAGGGACGAGCGCATTGAAATGTTGGAGCGCGGCCAGCGGGAGCTTGAGGCCCGTATCCAGTCTGACGAAGTTCTTCTGGGGTGCCCATTCCACAAGATTGGGGCTCCCGACAATGCCGTACCCCATGACGAAGCAGTAGTCACGTACTTTAAGGAGCAGCCATGACCCCAGCAGTTCAAAGAATCTTCACTGACCTACTGCGAGTAGGCATCCTCATGCTTCTGGTAGGGGTGCTTCTCTACCTCGCGGACCCAGCTAATGCGGTTGTCTTTCAAGCCATGGGTATCGCCGTGTTCTTGGTTGGCGGCACGCATCTCACCCGCAGGGTTTTGTTCCACCAGCTCGACTTGCAATCAATTGCACGTCGGGCCATGGAAGAGAACAACTTCGCGGCAGCAATCATCTTCGCGGCAGTCATTTACTTCCTCGTGGAAGTCATGCGACTATCCATGACGGTGCTCAAATGACCCCCGCGTTGGCCCGAGCATTGTTTCCCAAGACCACCCCCCGGGCATTGTCCAGAGGGGTGGAAGAAGTTCATTCGGCCATGTCCTTGCTCCCGTTGTTTTGGGGTGAGTACAGGCATATTCAGAAAATCCTTCTCCCCCTCCATAGGAGCTAGCCATGTTCGTGAATGCCCTCGCCCTAGCTGTCGCTGCGGCAACTACTGACACCATCCTGACTATCAACGTCGAGTCAGCCGGCATCATGGCTGTCGAAGTGAAGAACTCCGGCGCTGCCGCCCTTGATGCTTTCGAGGTCTGGGGCAAGGTTACCCCTGACGGTCAGAGCTTCGCCCTCGCCACCCTTGCGGCACACTACACTGGTCCGACCTACCCCATTACCCGAGCTTCTGCCAGCCCTGTGACCCTTGGTGCCGGGGCCTCTGCGTGGTTTCTCATGGACGTGTCGGCCTTCTCGTCAATGGAACTCAAGGCTTCCGGCAATGCGGCAGTGACCACCGTGGATATTCACGCTTCCGTGAAGAACGTCCGCTAAACCCATGGGCTATGCTTCCTGCGTGGTCGCGTGTAAAGCCGTTGTGGTGGTCCTAGCCACCCCGGTGGTACCATCGGGCACGTTTATCCCGAACGAAGCACTGTACCTCCCTGTGCTTCGCTCTGAGGTTCAATCTCACTGGCCATCGGCCTCACACAAATCTGCATTTGCTGCCCAAGTGAATCAGGAGACGTGTGCCTCCTTGAGGAGTAAGAAATGTTGGAGTCCTACAGCAGAACTCAAAACAGAGCGAGAATATGGTTTTGGTCTAGGGCAGCTAACCGTGACCGACAAGTTCGACAACTTCAAGGAGGCCAAGAAGCTGACCCCCAGCATGAGGGAATGGACTTGGGAGAATCGGTACAACGCGCAGTACCAACTTCGGACAATGGTGTTGATGGATAAGTTTGCCTACGGCAAATTCGACTGGGCTGGGAGTGAATATGAAAGAATGGCGTTTAGCTTTGCTGCCTACAATGGCGGCATCGGTGGAGTCCTCAGTGATCGCACCGTCTGCAAGCAAACAACCGGGTGCAATCCCGCCCAATGGTTTGGGCACGTCGAGCACACCTCCAAAAAGCAGAAGGTCGCTGCCCACGGGTACGGCCAAAGTTTTTTCCAGATCAATCGCGGATATGTCGTCAGCGTCATGGAGTCCCGCCGCGCCAGATACCGTGAGTTCTTTGGGGAGAAGTGAGATGAATCCGTTAAGCGCATTGCAGAAGTACCTCATCATCGGCCTTGTAGTGGCCCTCCTAGCCACTGGGCTGGGGTGGTTTGTTCATACGTCCTATCTACGGGCAAGCCTAGCTACTTCCGAGGGTACCGTGGAAAAGCAGAGGGGTGAGATAGCCAGCCTTGAGGCGTCTCTTACCACCGCAGTGGAGGCCAACAAGACCCTAGAGACCTCCTTGGCGAATCAAACCTCCAAGGTGAATCAGTGGCTTGATGCAGCAGAGAGGCGTCAAGCGGCATCCGAGAAGGCCATCAAGCAAGCCAAGGCTGAGGGTGAGAGGTGGAAGAAGAAGTACAGCAAGCTACTCGACGCCCCACCATCCAACCCAGCAGATCAGTGCCAGTCTCTTGAACAGCGTATCGACCAGTACCTGCAACTAAGGAGTGACCCGTGAAACTAATTGCACTGAGCCTAGTGCTCCTACTGTCGGCATGCTGCCCCAAGCCATTGGTGGTGGTGAAGGAAGCCGTCGAGGTGAAAATCCCGGTCCCGGTACCTTGCAAGGTTGAGATGCCGGCCAAACCTGTGTGGCAACTCGACTACCCAGCTACCCGGTCAGCCGGATTGTTCGTGAAGGGCAACTCTGCCTTGGTAGAACTGGAACAACGTCGCCAGTATGAGCGTGAGCTTGAGGCCGCTCTCCTAGCCTGTACAGAAAAGGAATAGTTATGGCAATTCGACTCCTCGCCAGTTGGCAAGACTACCCAGCGGGTGCTTTTGTATACCGGGACTCAGCCTTTGAAGTAAAGATGGTGCAACAAGGCCTAGCCTCTTTTGATCTCTCTGGAGGATTCCACTGGCCTCTCCCACAGGTAGAAGGCACCATTGGGCCTCTTTCCTCGGTGTCTATGCTCTCCCAGTATCCCCCGGGGTTGTATTTAGGATTCACTGCCATCGCGGGGGGAGGCGTCTATGTAAGCAACGGTGCCGAGTGGAAAGAGATATCCACAGAGTCTATTGTCTGGGATGATTTGCGGTTCCCAGTACAGGGCATCAATCCTGCGGGGTCGGCCAGCCCCCCGACAGTGGATGATACTGTCTTTCCCGGGACACTGTTATTTGGCCATACCAAAGTAAATGTGATAGCCGGTATAGCTCAGATGCCCCATGCGTGGTTTGCGGAGTCGGCTATTCACCCCCACATTCATTGGGCGAAAACCAGTGCGGCGGCAGGCGGGGTTATGTGGGAGTGGTGCTACTCTGTGGCTAACTTGGGGGACGTGTTTGGCCCTTACTCCTCTTGGCTACCATGCACAGAGGCAGTACCCAATTCTGACATAAATGCAAAACACGCTATAGCCCGATTCCCGGAACTAAGTATGGCTGGCAAGAGGGAATCAGCCATAATTGCTTGGCAGCTTCGGAGAAACCCCCCAGATGCAGGGGACATCTATGCCACTGATGCAAGACTGTTTGAGTTCGACCTACACTATCAGTCCAACAAGCGAGGGACTTTACTAGAGATTCCAATCTAGGGACTTCCTGCTCAATCTTGAAACGACTGATCTCAACGATCCGACAGGTAAGAGGGGCTCGGGTTCAGGTGCGTAAGGTGGAGGTGATTCAGGACTACTTTGTGCCGTACAAGAAGGGAATAAAGTAACAATCAAGGGGCTTCGGCCCCTTTTCTTTGTTCAAGGTATTGACAAACTTTACGAATCCGGTAGTATAGAGTCATAGAGAAGTTTAACCCAAGGCACGGAGGCACACCATGAACTCAAATGACCGCACCATTGCCTATACCATCCTCAGCCAGCTTGGTGGTAACAGGTTCTGCGCCATGATCGGCGTGTCAAGCAACTCCACCATCCCCGGTGGCTTGCTGACTGCATTCAAGGCCCGGGCGACAAACAAAGCCAACCGTGTGAAGATCACCCTGCGCGGAGACGACACCTATGAAGTGATGTTCCTCCGGGTTTGGGGCAGCACTACCACCGTCATCAGCACCTTCGATAACGTGTATGCGGAGGCTCTGGTTCAACTTTTCGAGACCGAGACGGGTCTTGCTACCCACCTCTAGGAGGCAGCCGTGGCAATCAATTGCACCAGATCGTTTAACGCCGCACATGACCGTTACCTTGAGCCACCGGAGATTGACGACAGTGACGAGGAATACGATGAAGATGCGGAGCATGACAAGCGCCGCCAGCGCCAGTTGGATGAAGAGGACTGGATCGCAACTACCATGATGCAACGCGGGGAGTGCGACCAATGAGCAAGGATGGGCCCGGAGACTACATTTCTGACGTACCAGACGAAGAGTTCGGTACCGGGGACTTTACTCTGGAATTTTGTGTTTCCCTTGCTGAGTCCGTGGCAAAGGACGCACAGTTCAGCTATGACCTTGGGAACTTAGCCCAACAGACGGTAAATGGCACAGTGTAGCTCTATGCCGCCAAGGAAAGACCCTTATAACCTACGGAGACGAGTACATTGATGAAGTGCTATTTTGCTTCCGCAAGGTACATGTTGATGACAAATTAACCGAGGCGCACTACACCCGCGCCGATCTAGTGAGAGGATGAAATGAGCCACAGAATTTCTAATTTACGTCTTTCTACCGTGGCCAAAGGCCCTGCTAGTGTAGCCCCCAAGTGGCGCATTCATCGTCGCCTCAGCATCCTTTGGGCTGCTATCAAGAATCTCTTCACCGGGAAGGGAGTCTATCTGTCCTCCGCAATTTCGGCCAACGTAGGAAAGGCGGGGATGCACATGGGCTACTGGATTAGCACCGACGACAGCAAGGCTTGGGAGCATTGGGCAGCTACGTTTGACGGCAAGAAGGCACAAGGCCTTATCGGCGGAGCGTCCGTGTTGACCGAAATGTTATGCCACGACGATGGATACAGGTGCCTCGCGTGCGGCAGGTTTCTGCCTGCTGATGAGGACGGGGTGATCCTGCATGACAACGTGCCACACCCGGAAGAAATGACCTTCGATGAAGAAGAAAGGCCGCAATGCGCGCGCTAGGGCGGATTCTTTTCGTGATCTTCACGTTCCCGGCCATCCTTCACTGTGATGGCTGGAAACTGACAATAAGCGGTGCTCGCGCATTCATTCGTGGCGACCACTTGAAGA
>Ga0116177_10001688_pt1 | contig 16436 bp, 17 predicted proteins | sample AD_STIC10_MetaG_FD_89750 | JGI IMG/M metagenome (GOLD analysis project Ga0116177, IMG submission 89750) | Active sludge microbial communities of municipal wastewater-treating anaerobic digesters from USA - AD_STIC10_MetaG | ecosystem: Engineered > Bioreactor > Anaerobic > Digestate | place: USA... | reverse complement strand
CCTCGGATGAACCAAGGCATTTAATTGTTTTAGCTTGTCTTGCTTAGAAAAAACCGTGGCACTTAAAAACTCTCGATTTAGCCCACCCTTGACATCATAAGACAATGATCCGAATTCTTTTTTGATCTGATCGATCAATATTCCGTCAGTGGTCATTAAATTTTTCGCTCGGCTATCGGCATCGTATGCAGGAACTCCCAAGACGCCAAAGATTTTACAGACCAGGCTTTTTCCTGAACCAATGCCACCCGTTATTCCAATTTGTATAGGTTTTTGCATAGTTTGATTAAAGTTGCCGTAGCCTGCATTTGCTTAGACAATCCTTCCGATACTTTTATTCCTGAACCTTACCCGTTTCTTTAGTAGAACCTCACGACCAGCGAATCAAGCGAAATAATTTCTGCATATTCAGGTAACCCTATAATCTGAGGATAAATGCTATATGTGCCTTTTGATTTATTCTTCATATCAAGTAATGCACTGATCGTACTTTGACTTAAATGAAAGTCGTTGCTCTGCGCTTTTGGAATTTGTACGGTAAGATTCACACTATCGATATAAGTGGATTTCACCGAAACGGGCATATTAGTTACTCTGACCAGAATCTTCGTTTCCACTACTTCAACCGGACCTACTTCAAACGAAACTGAAGTTACTGGTGGATTTCTTCTTAAAGCTTCGCTATTGGGAATAACAATCTCCACCTCCTCATGGAACGATTCATCCACAACACGAGCCGTAAGCTGAATAACTATTGAATCCGCTATCGTATGAAGCAGGCTTTTAGGTCCTTCTAATGTAACTGAATCCGGAAAAATAACTACCGGACTAATTCGTCCAAACCCCTTGCGAAATGATACTTTGGTTAGATCAGGTTTAAGTTTGAATGTATGAGAATCTTTTTCATCTAGTCGAATACGCAGTGTATCATTAAGTATGTAATTGATCTGTAGTCCATTCAATTGGTTGCTTAATAGAGGCGCCAAGGTACTACCTACAATCTTCTTTACTTCGGTAGGCCTATCCAGAGGAATAACTAATTCAGGCAAACGAAAACCAAGGCTTTTCCTAAACAAGTCCCATCCATTGCCTGAAACATTTACATAAATGTCATGAGGTAGGCTCTCAATTGGCACATACCTGTCCTGATTATAATCAAAGCGCAATGGAAAGCGGACACTTGTGGCGTAACTTTTATTAAAGGCATTAAAAAGCCAAAAGACAGTAGCGGCTAAAAAGCACAAAACTACAGCCTTCCAGTTGGTCCGGTTAAATTGAAAAAGATTGACAAAAACTTTGATCAAGTTCATAGTCGAACCGGAATAGCCCGCATGGGCCCATTAAGTAACCTACGTTGTTGCAGGCTTCTTGCCAGCAACCGCTTTTGTTGAATCCATGGAAATGGATGACTTTGAGAATTTTATCCTTCCACCACGCTCCACTTCAACAATAAATGTATCATCCTCTATCTCCGCAATTCGGCCGTGCATTCCTCCTATGGTCACCACGTAATCGCCCTTCTTAATTTCTTCTACAAATTTCTTTTGGTCTTTGGCTTTCTTCTGCTGCGGGCGAATCATGAAAAAGTAAAAGACAGCGATAATAGCTCCCATGAAAAGTAATTGGGTAGTCATGCCGCTGCCTGCTCCCGGGGTTGCCTGTAATAAAATCGAGTACGTCATAATTAAAATTTTGGGGTGCAAAGTTATCCTATTAAAATAAACATCCCAAACCGGCTATGGCTTGGGATGAGATTACATTATTTTCTAAAGATCTATTTTACCGGGCCGTTAGTCCCTGCATCTGCTTTTGGAGTTACCATTGCCTTAAAACGCAAGGTGGTTACTTTAGGCCAGGTATTGGCAGTTACGGTTATTGTTTTGTTATTAATGCCCGGCTTACCACTGCTATCAAACTCTGCTGTTACAAAACCTGTTCCTCCTACAGGTATAGGCTCCTGGGAATAGGTAGGTACTGTACATCCACAAGAAGGCTGGGCACTTTGAATGATAAGTGGTGCCTGACCATCATTTTTCAATTTGTAGGTATACGATACCTTTTGGCCTTCGGTAACAGTTCCAAAATCATGTTCAACTCTTTCAAACGCTGCTACTGGCAAAGGACCTTCAGGTTTTTCCTCGGAAGCAGGAGCTGCTTCGGGTGTAGCCGAAGGAGTAGTAGTTGCACTTTTATTTCCTTCAATCTGAGCCAGTCGGCTCTCCAATTCAGCAATTCTCTTTTCTGAGGCCCGGTCGTTGCAACTCGCCATCACAGCTACCAGCGCCACAGCTGTCAACAATCTTAATGTGATTTTCATAGTATTAGTTAGGTTTTAAATTTTTGCATTTTATAACTCTTCAAAATTAGAGGTGACCTCTCAACTTATCCTAATTATAATAAACAGTTTAACAATTCATTAACTGTTCTTGTTCCCCCGAATTTGCTCCAGCAATTCATCAACATCATCCAGCAAACGCTGCGCTTTATCTTTTGCCTCAGAAACTACCTTTTGGCCCTGAGACTTAGCCTCCGTGGTTAAAGGGGTTTCTTTGCCTGATACCAAATCAGCCATATAATCTTCGAGCAATTTCTTGTATTTGTCTAGCTGAAAGGACAGTTTTTCGCGCGTGTTGGAACCTTTATCAGGCGCGTATAAAATACCTAATATAGCACCCGCTGCCGCTCCGGCCAGAAAAGCCATTAATGCATTACTACCTTTTTTACCCATAGTTTAGAAATTTAGGGAGGCCAAAGATACGATTTTCAGGCCTTTTTTCAATGAATTGAATTTTTGATTCTCCTGGACTTTACTTGTTATCAATTAGCCCGCGCCCACTCTTTTTTATTGCCCCCGATTCTTTCATGGCTTTCGCCATTACGTCCAGAATTCCATTTACAAACTGGCGACTTTTCGGTGTGCTGTATTCTTTTGAAAGTTCTATGTATTCGTTGATTGTTACTTTGACCGGAATATTGGGAAAGTGAATCATTTCGGTAAGGGCCATCTCTAAGATTATGCGATCGGTAAGGGGCAAGCGGTCAACTTCCCAGTTTTTAGTGTTTTGGGCAATGAGTTGTTTGTATTGACTCTCCAGACCAATTGTGTTTTGAAAAAGTTTGTTAACAAACTCTTTATCATCTTCCCAGTCCAACGATAGTTTTTGTAAAGTGATTTTATTATCGGCAAAAGATTTCAGGGTCTTGTCGGTCAGACTTTTTACAATATCCCGATCTTCCGACCAGCGGATGTCCTGATCTTCAAAAAAATCATTGATCGGGCCCGGTCCTAAAATAAGTTTACGAACAATATGTTTGATTAATGCCTTCTGACTTTCTTCGTTTGGCTTCTTTTCGGCAATGAATTCCTGATAGAGGGAGTCTTCCTTTATAATATCACGAAACCAACCTCTAACGGAGTCTTTATGTTTTTGCCATCCAAGATCTGATTTCAATACCTGGGCAGTTAACTCCTGATTGGCAGCCATGGCTTTAATCCACGGATGATTAACAAAGTTAGAGTGGTTTACTTTCTTTTCGGACGCAGCCAGTTCGGCAAACTCAATGAGTAAACTCAGGATACTATGATATAGGCCTGCCAGTTTCTCTATTTCAAGAATAATATTTTTTGATAAAAAGGATTGATCCTTCTTCACTTGCTTTGTGTACAAATCAATGGCATCCGTTGTTGCTTTTTCAATTTTCAGGTCGGGGCTTTCCGGGGATTCTTTCCCTTTAAATCTTTTGTCAAAAAGGGTAAGAGCTGCCTTCTTTTGACTGCGTAATAATTCTTTGTCCTGAACTTCCATGGAATTAAGATCAGGTTGAAAACGTTCTTCAATTAAATCAAGAGCAAGTGTGTGGTTGGCCTCACGACATTGATCAAAAGCAAAAAGACTTTGCATGATTTTGATGCGGAGTGTGCGTCTGTTAAGCATGTAGGAAGAACGTTTTTTGAAGTTGTAAAAGTACGCAAGCCTTTTAAAAGATGAAAGTGTAAACAGACTAAGAGATGCTTGTTTTATATGGAATAACTACTTTTGTCCGATTCGGCCAGTTTTGTATATAAACTAAACCCGGATTCTTTCGTTTTATGAGAGCCAGTTCTACTTATATTTTTTAAAGGCGGATCTGGCGAATCCAATTAACCTCCATGAAGGAACTTACCTATCTCAATAAATATCTTCTCAGGTACAAATGGCACTTGATTCTCGGGCTGTTGTTTGTCATTATTTCCAACGTATTTCAAATTATTCCCGCACAGATGGTGCGTCATTCCATCGATCTGGTGGTTGATAATATCCGGGTATACCGGTCTTTTAATAATAGCACTGCGCAGGCAAGTTTCTTTGCCATTTTCGCACGGGGCATTCTCCTCTATGCCATTTTGATTTTAGTGATGGCTCTTTTGCGGGGAGTGTTTCTTTACTTCGTAAGGCAGACACTTATTGTGATGAGCCGCCTAATTGAATATGATCTGAAAAACGAAATCTTTGAACACTATCAAACTTTACCGCTTAGCTTTTACCGAAGAAACAACACCGGAGATTTAATGAATCGCATCAGCGAAGATGTGGGCCGTGTGCGCATGTATCTCGGTCCGTCTATCATGTATGGCATGCAACTGATTACTCTTTTCTTGATGCTTATCCCGGTTATGTTTGCCATCAGTGCCAAACTGACCTGGTACTCGTTAATTCCGCTGCCTCTGCTTTCCATAAGCATTTACTACGTAAATAATATCATTGAATATCGCTCTGAGCAAATTCAAAAAAGTCAATCACGGTTAAGCACGTTCGTGCAAGAGGCCTTTTCAGGAATACGGGTGCTTAAATCCTTTACCCGTGAGAATGAATCCGTACAAAATTTTACTCACGAGAGTGATGAATATAAACACCAATCACTTAAACTCACCCGGGTTCAATCCCTTTTCTTCCCATTGATAATGGGATTGATCGGTTTAAGCACAATACTTACGGTATATGCCGGCAGTGTGGAGGTGATTAATGGTACGCTCACGTTTGGCAACATTGCTGAGTTTATTATTTATGTCAACCTGTTGACCTGGCCAGTTGCCTCGTTAGGCTGGACTAGCAGCCTGGTGAAGCGAGCCGAGGCTTCGCAAAAGCGAATTAATGAGTTTTTAAATAGTAAAACGGATATTATATCAGAGAAGAATTTGATTCAGGAACTAAAAGGAAAAGTAGAGTTCGACAATGTTTCATTTACCTATCCTGACACCGGAATCCAGGCATTGAAAAACGTTTCGTTTTCTATCCAACCGGGAGAATCGCTGGCTATAATCGGCACGACTGGTTCTGGAAAAAGTACCGTATCAAGTTTAATCAGTCGATTGTATGACGTAACCTCCGGAGAGGTTCGCATTGACGATATCCCTATCAGGCATTATGAATTATTAAGTCTTCGTAGCCAGACAGGGGTTGTGCCGCAAGATGTATTTCTTTTCAGCGACACTATTTTTAATAATATCGCTTTTGGCTTGAAGAACCCGGATGAGACAAAGGTATTTCAGGCAGCTAAAGATGCAGACGTGTATTCAAACATCACCTCCTTTCCACAAGGGTTTAATACCCGTGTAGGGGAACGCGGGATCACCTTATCGGGCGGACAAAAGCAACGGGTTTCCATTGCGCGGGCTGTGGTGCGGGAACCTAAAATTTTAATTCTTGATGATGCCTTATCGGCCGTGGATACGAAAACAGAAAACACAATCCTCAATAGCATGAAAAAAATTATGCAGGGACGCACCAGCATCATCATTTCACATCGTGTTTCGTCTGCTAAACTTGCCAACAAGATCATTGTGTTGCACGATGGCATGATCATCGAAGAAGGAACTCACGAAAGCCTACTTGCTCACAATGGCACATACCGTGAGTTATATGATAAGCAAATGCAGGTAGATGAGGTTATTGAGTAACCGCTCTGAGTCTCTAAAAATTAAACCTTACTCCCAATCCACCGAAACCCCTTACCGTGATGGGGCGGTCAAGAAATTCGAGCATCAAACTGCCTTCTCCAAAAACTGTAAGCGGTGTATCCTGAAATGTATACTCCAGTCCTAATATACCTTCCGGACCAATGTCGAGATCATTTTTTATATCTGTGCCTGTATTGAAAGGCGAATCGTTTTCGCGATAGCTATACTTTACTTTAGCAACTTTTAACAAACCTCCTACACCCCAATACCAATCCAATTTTCCCACCATATTCTCAACGGGTAAGCGGTATTGAAAGAGATAGCGGGCTTGTAAGTATAAGGTACTTTGAACTGTGTGATTCTGATACCGATAAGAATCGTATTCGGCATATTCATCAAATGAATTGAGATAATACGAATTATGCCAATGAGCGGGAGCGGAGCCTATTCCGAATTCAACAGCGTTGGTCTTACTTAAATACTTTTTGTACGTAGCCCCCATCGGATCGCCCAACCGTAACCCAATCCCTTGCTGTTGCGAAAAAACTGTATAAGAACCCAGTATAAAAATGAACAAGGCAATGTGCTTCATGAGTAACCATTTTTGCTGATACAACGAAGTGTGTATGCAAATGTTATTCCTCAAACACAATGCAGAAAGAAACGGTCGTTAGAATACATAGCGCAATCCTACGCCTCCCTGAAAGCGTTGATAACCAGGATCAAGAAGTACATCGGTAAACCATTCTATTTCGATGAATGCCGAAAGGGGTAAAGAAAAATATGAATACTCAAATCCTAAGATCCCTACAGGACCATAGGTAAATCTGTTTTCAGAGAACTTGCCAAACTGACTTTCAAATGCACCGTCTTCATATAAATAGTCGTAAGTAAGGTTTGTATTCCTCCACTGCCAGCCTAAGCCCGCATATAGTTGAAGGCCTTTTGAAATTTTTTCAGCATCCCACTGGTACAAAAACTTAGCTTCTAAAAACCAATCCTGAGTTACTTTATGGGTGAGGTACTGGATAGTTTCAGCTCCTTCAAGACTGTCCGGTAAATACGTGTTGAAAGCACTGCGATAATACTTATTATAAAGACCACTGGCTGCCTTGCCTCCATCGGCCGCAAAGGACCAATTCTTATTAGGGTAAAACTTATAGGATAACGCAAATGGGTCGCCCAACTTGAAACCAATTCCCTGATAAGGATATTGACTTGTTTCAAAAATAGGACATATAATTCGGGCTTTGCTGCGCGAAACGTGGGGTCGGTCAAAAGTGCCACTCTTAATACTCTTTTTCATTTGCGCAGAGCAGAGCCCCACACTTCCGAGAAAGGCAATCAGAATCAATAAAACCGCTTTTTTGAGACGCATTAGAGCAAATATAATGCTTTTGCCGACACTACGTGGTAAGCGGTAGTTTTAAGGGGTTGAACGTCAAACTACTTCTTTATACTGCATTTTGTGAAGTTGGGCATAGAGGCCTTCCTGGGTTAAAAGTGATTCGTGTGTCCCGGTTTCCTTTATTTCTCCTTTATCGAGAACGATAATTTTGTTGGCTTTTTGAATGGTTGATAGCCTATGGGCTATCACTACCGAGGTCCGGCTGGTCATCATCTTTGAAATTGCTTCCTGAATCATTCCCTCCGTTTCGCTGTCAACAGAAGAAGTGGCTTCATCCAATACCAGGATTTTAGGATCGTACACCATGGCCCGGATGAAGGAAAGCAATTGACGTTGCCCTACCGATAATGTTGAGCCTCGCTCCATAACATTATAATCAAGTCCTCCGGGTAAACGATCAATAAACTTTCGGGCACCTACTAAATCAGCAGCATGAAGAATCATTTCATCCGTTACTTCAGGATTACCCAGTGTAATGTTGTAGCGAATGGAGTCTGAAAAGAGAAAAACATCCTGCAATACTACCCCGATATTCTTGCGTAAAATCCCCAAATCATATTCTTTGATATCAACTCCATCTACCCGGATAGTCCCGCGATTGATTTCGTAAAAACGGTTGAGCAAATTGATGATGGAAGTTTTGCCTGCTCCGGTAGCTCCTACTAATGCCACCGTTTCTCCAGATCGGATTTCAAGATTTACATCTTTTAAAACATAGTTGGAATCGTTGTACGCAAACCAAACATGTTCAAAAGAAACATCGCCTTTAACTACTTGCGGCTTATACGATCCGTTAGCCATAACATCAGTCTGGTCATCCAAAAGATTAATAATTCGCGAAGAGCTAACGATGCCCATTTGCAAGGTATTGTAGCGGTCGGCAATCATCCGGATAGGTCGAAAGAACATCTGGATATACATGATGAATGCCATCAGCGTACCGATTGTGATGCCGGTTTGCTCCTGGTTGATAACACCTTTTGCTCCATACCATACCAATAAACCAATACCCATGGCAGCAATTATTTCAGCTACCGGATAGTAGACAGAATAATACAATACAGAACGCAGGTTTGCATCGCGATGCTCTTTATTGATTTCATTGAATTTTTCAAACTCGCGCTTTTCACTGCCAAACATCTGCACAATGTTCATTCCGGTGAGATGTTCCTGCACAAATGAATTCAAATTCGCCACCGCATTACGCACATCATTAAAAGCAACTTTGATTTTCTCCTTAAACACATAGGTAGAAAGTAGCATGAGTGGTATCGTAGACAAGCTAACGAGGGCCAATCTCCAATCCGTTAAAAACATGAAAATCAGAATGAAAACAATTTGCAGTAGATCGCCCGCCATGGCTGCCAACCCTTCGCTAAATACATCCGCTAAAGTTTCTACATCGCTGATAGTTCGGGTTACTAATCTCCCAATGGGAGTTTTGTCAAAAAATCGCAACCGGAGATTAATTATATGCTGATATAGCTGTATTCGGATATCCCGAATAACATATTGACCAATACGACCAGAGATATAAGTATGCACATATTGCACTACGGACTGCAACACCAGTAATGCCAAAATCAAAAGCATTACATTAACCATGTCCCAGTATTTGCCGGCTGCCACGTGGGCATCTAGAGTGTACTGAATCAGCAAAGGCCGTAGAGGAGTTAATAGACCCAGAAGTACGGTAAGCAGAATAAGAAAATAGAAGCGGCCCCGATACGGTGTAATGAATTTCAGAATGCGTTTGAGCACCTTCCAGTCAATAATATTTCCGCTGCTTACTTTTTCTTTTTCCATTCCTTTAATCCTGGAGATTTCTCAAAAAGTTTTTTAGATAAAAATTGATTTTGGGTATTTAACGTGGGTGAGATACAAAGCATCTGCCGGAACGTTCATGCCTGCCCGCTTCCGGTCCTTACTTTTCAATATCTCCTGAAATTCTTTCAACGTAATTTTTTTTGATCCGACATTTAATAAAGTTCCCACTACTGACCTCACCATACCCCGCAAAAAACGGTTGGCCGTGATGGTGAAAACCAACATATCCCCCTTTTGATTCCACTTCGCCTGTTTAATGTTGCAAATAAAGTGATTTACGTCCGTATGGACTTTACTGAAACATTCAAAGTCATGCTCACCAAGCAATAACGCAGTTGCCCGCTCCATGGTTGGCATATCGAGGTCGCGAAAGAAATAATATGCACGACCTACTAATATGGGATCTTTCACCCGCGTAATGTGATACTCGTAGGTGCGATCAACGGCATCATACCGGGCACTGGCTTCAGGCTTTACTGGCCGAATGGATCGAATGGCAATAAATCTTGGGAGAATTGAATTCAGTTTTGGCAACCAAATTGTTTCATCCAATACTTGATCAACATCGGCATGAAAATATTGCTTTACACAATGGACTCCGGCATCGGTGCGGCCACTACCTATAATGGTTATGTTCTTACGGAATACTTTCGTCAAGCAATCCTCCACTACCTGCTGTACGCTAACCGCATTCGGTTGATTTTGCCAACCGTGATAGGGGGTGCCGTTGTAGGTTATTTCGAAGAAGTATCGCATAATAATTGTCAATTGACAATTGACAATTGACAATTTGGATTTTCATAGATAACTGCTGCCCCCTGCCCCACTCCAATACACATAGTGGCTAGTCCATACTTCACTTTTCGTTTTTGCATTTCATGAATAAGCGTGGCACTGATGCGAACACCACTGCACCCCAGGGGATGACCAATAGCAATGGCTCCACCATTCACATTTACTATAGTTGGGTCCAAATTGAGATCGCGAATGCAGGCAATACTTTGTGCTGCAAAGGCTTCGTTGAGTTCTATTAATCCTATATCCGAGATTTTAAGTCCGGCACGTTTTATGGCTTTCTGTACGGCAGGCACCGGACCCACTCCCATATAAGCAGGGTCGACTCCGGCTACTGCCATGGATACCACACGGACCATTGGTGTTGCATTGAGTTTCTTTAACAGTTCTTCACTAACAAGTAAACTGGCCGCAGCACCATCATTTATACCCGAAGAATTTCCAGCTGTTACTGTTCCGTTTTCTTTAAAGGCTGGTTTTAATTGGGCAAGTTTTTCTAAAACTGTCTGGCGGGGATACTCGTCCTGGTTGAACTCAATCGTTTCTTTGCCCTTTTGCACATTCACGCAAATCAATTCCTCTTTGAACTTATCAGACTTGTGTGCTGTAAAATATTTTTGTTGGGATGCCAATGCGAACTGATCTTGTTCTTCACGACTTATCTTCCATTTCTCAGCAACATTCTCGGCTGTTTCGCCCATGGAATAAGGATGATACAACTTCGAAAGTTTTGAGTTGACAAAACGCCAGCCGATAGTTGTATCATAAACCTCCGCTTTACGCGAAAAAGCTTCTTCCGCTTTAGCCATTACAAACGGTGCGCGACTCATACTTTCCACACCACCGGCTATATAGCAATCCCCATCGCCATTCAGAATTCCGCGCGAAGCGTCCATGATTGCCTGCAACCCCGAAGCACAAAGGCGATTTACTGTAACGCCACCAACCTCTTTTGGTAATCCGGCAAGCAACAAAGCCATGCGTGCTACATTTCTATTATCCTCTCCGGCCTGGTTAGCTGCTCCGAATACAACATCTTCAATCAGCAAAGGATCCAGTCCGGGATTTCGTTCAATTAATTTTTTAATTACTTCTGCCGCCAGATCATCAGGCCTGACCGAAGAAAGAGTTCCCCCGAATTTGCCCACCGGAGTGCGGAGGATATCTACGATATATGCGGATTTTGTCATAAAATTTGGGCGAAGTCTTCGGTCTACATTTAGTAGTTTTGCGGCAAGTTAACTCAACCCTTTTATGTGGCAAAGAATACAAACGTTGTTTCTGGTTCTGGTGGTAGCAAGTATGATCGTAAGCTTCTTTTTACCTATCTGGAAGATCGAAGAGGCCGGCAAAGAAATGCAACTTTATCCCCTCCATTTTTCTACGATCGAAAATGATGTTAAGACTACTCAGTATTTCCCGTTTGCCATTACAGCTATATTGATGGCAGCAGCTGCCACCATCGCCATTATGGAAATCAGGCGATTTGATAACCGGATGACCCAGGTAAAACTTGGCACACTTAACTCCCTGATCCTGGCCGGAGTGTTGGGATCGGCCGTATACTTTTACAACCAGGTTACGCAACAATATGGCTATGGTAAATTTGGGTTAAGCATCTGGATTCCATTTATCGGAGTAACCTGCAACTGGCTGGCAATACGCTTTATCCGCAAAGACGAAAAAATGGTACGCGATTCCGACCGCATCCGGTAAACATTACACGATCCACATCTGTTTATCAGGTATTACTAAAAATAACTCTTCTATGGCTTTAACTAAACTTGGACCCAACGATGCAAACACCATTGGCGAGCTTCCTGCAATTGGCTCTTCAGCTGTTGATTTTACATTGACAGCGACCAACATGAAGGATGTTAGCTTAAAAGACTTTGCCGGAAAGAATGTTGTACTTAATATTTTTCCCAGTGTTGACACCAGCACCTGTTCTACTTCCGTGCGTGAGTTTAACAAACGCGTAGCATCTAAAGACAATACCGTTGTTCTCTGCATCTCGAAAGACCTTCCCTTTGCACAAAAGAGATTTTGTGGTGCCGAAGGAATTGATCGGGCGATTACACTTTCCGACTTCCGCGGTCGCGGATTTGGAAAAGCGTACGGTGTCGAATTGGTGGATGGAGGCTTTGCCGGATTATTTGCAAGAGTTGTTGTGGTAATAGATACTACAGGAAAAGTGAAATACACTGAACTAGTACCACAAATCGGCCAGGAACCAAATTACGAGGCCGCCTTGAAAGCAGTTTAACCTCACCCTAAATCCCTCTCCAATTGGAGAGGGACTTGTTACCTTTTGAATACTTTTAAAACCCTTTCCGTAACGGAGAGGGTTTTGTTTTTGTAGCAACTCTTTTTCAAGTACCTTTTCAAAACCTAAACCGGTTAACTATGAAAAGGTATTTTGTGCTCTTCGTTTCTTTTTTTATCACTCTTTGTCTTGGGGCACAAACCCCAGTAAAATATTACCTCACTGCCGATCGCGTGTTTGATGGTGAAAATATGCATGATGGTTGGGCGGTGATAACTGAAGGTGATAAGATTATTGCAGTCGGACCGAAAGACAAAGTGAAAGAGCCTACGGGAGCCACGAAAATAAATTTCCCCAATTCAACACTAACACCCGGTTTGATTGAAGGCCACTCACATTTGTTGCTTTATCCTTACAACATCACCGATTGGGACACACAAGTGTTAAAGGAAACAGATTCGTATCGTACGGCCCGCGCAACCGTTCATGCAAAGAATACCTTGATGGCAGGATTTACAACCGCGCGTGATTTAGGTACAGAAGGTGCTGGCTATTCAGATGTAGCCTTGAAACGCGCCATAAATGAAGGTATTATTCCCGGACCGCGCTTGATGGTGGCCGGAAGAGCGATAGTTTCAACAGGTTCTTATGGGCCGAAAGGATATGATCATGATCAGGAGATTATGCTTGGTGCAGAAGCAGCCGATGGAAATGATTTGGTGCGCGTAGTGCGTGATCAGATTGGTAAAGGTGCTGACTTTATAAAAATCTATGCCGACTACCGTTGGGGTATTAATGGAGAAGATCAACCTTCCTTCACTTTGGACGAGTTGAAACTGATCAACGAAGTTACGCGCAGCAGCGGTCGTGTAATGGTGTGCCATGCAAAATCAAAAGAGGCGATAAAACGTGCTGTGTTAGCTGGGGCAGAAACAATTGAGCATGGCGACTTTATTGATGTGGAGATTGGCAAGCTGATGAAAGAGCATAACGTTACTTACATTCCAACTGTGTCTGCGGTGGATGTAATCTCTCAATACCGGGGTTGGAAAAAAGGAGTATCTCCAGAGCCTGCCAATGTTACAAACAAGAAAAAGAGTTTTAAGGAGGCACTAGCTTCCGGAGTGACCATTGGCATGGGTGGCGATGTGGGTGTTTATCCGCATGGTGAAAATGTATTGGAGATGGAATTGATGGTAGAATACGGAATGAAAACATTTGATGTGTTGAAAGCGGCCACGAGTGTAAACGCAAGGGCCTTTCATTTAGAGAATCAGGTAGGCTTTGTAAAAGAGGGGTTGAAAGCAGATCTGGTGATTGTAACTGGAGATCCCTCCAAAAATATTTCTGATCTGCGCAAAGTGAAGTTTGTGATGAAGGATGGGGTAGTCTATAGGAGTGAGAAATAGAAATTGTAAATTGATCTTAAATATGTTGACCCACAAACCTGCCTGTCGGCAGACAAGGGCACAAAGACACTAAGTTGCACGAACTTTGTGATTCTTTGTGAACTCTGTGTCTTAGTGATTTAAAAAAAGAAAACTGATATGAATCGCAAACAAGCATTAAAAACCATTGCAGCAACTGCAGCCAGTGCAGTGGCATTACCCGAAATTGCAAAAGCTATGAACACGCTTCCTGCTGATCTCAAAAATAATATAAATCACTCTGTGTGTCAGTGGTGCTATGGCTCAATTCCTTTAGAAGATCTAGCCAAAGCAGCTAAAGAGATTGGATTAAAATCTATTGAACTTTTAGGGCCTGACCAATGGGCAATCGTGCAAAAGCATGGACTCACGGTAGCGATGGCTTATGTAACTGATCTGGGTTTGAATAAAGGATTCAATGATCCCACGCTGCACGAAAAATTCCTGAAAGACTTTTCCACCAACATCCCAAAAGCAGCTGATGCCGGATTGAAAAGTGTGATTTGTTTCAGTGGTAATGCCAACGGGCTCAGTTATGAACAAGGCATGGAGAATTGTGCAATAGGATTGGCACCTGTGATAAAAATTGCCGAGAAGTATAACATCACCGTGCAAATGGAGTTGCTCAACAGCAAAGTGGATCACAAAGACTATCAGTGCGACCACACCGAATGGGGCGTAACCCTTTGCGAAAAACTAGGCTCACCAAATTTTAAATTACTTTACGACATCTATCACATGCAGATTATGGAGGGCGATGTAATTGCTACCATTCGCAAACACCAAAAGTATATTGGCCACTACCATACCGGGGGTGTACCTGGAAGAAATGAAATTGACGAAACTCAGGAGCTTTATTACCCGGCTATTATGAAAGCGATTGTTGAAACGGGCTTCAAAGGATTTGTTGCACAGGAGTTTATTCCCAAGCGACCTGATAAGTTAGCTTCGCTGAAACAGGGCGTTGGGATTTGTGATGTGTAGTCAAAAAAACACTTTTACTCCTCCTCTTTTAACTTATTGAAGTAGGTAATAAAGGAAACTGCTCCATCTTTTGTCTTGAACGGAATTTCAAAGTAAGCCCTTCTGAAAGTAGGATCGGTGACGTCTGTAATCGATGTATTATTCTGCAAAGCAAAAATCACTTTGTTTCCCTTCTTCTTATCAAAACTTAAGCGAGTGCTCTCAGATACAGGTATTTTGAAATTTTTTACTATAATCTCTTCGGTCGTTTGATCATAATTCAAATCACCTGCTGCTTCCCACGCCACCTGATTAATATAAACAGATTTAAGTTTTGACAAAGTCGATTCATCTTGAGCTAAAGAAGAAACAACGACAAAGAAAAAGACAAATAATAATGAGGTCTTCATTTTTAGATATAAAAACTAAAACACAATGTAGTTACTTACTCAATCTCACTCTCGCATCGTCAGCACGGATTTCCATTTTAGCATTGCCATTGGCCAGAGTTACCCGGGTGCGGTCGTCCGATTTTTCGACAATGTCAAATGCCCCTTCCGTAGTTACTCGGGCATCGTCATGGCGGATGTCGAACCGACCGCCACCGCCCAGCACTTTAACTGATACAAGCCCGTCCTGCAAATCAATGAAGTAATCGCCATTTTCGGCAAAAGCAGTTTCCACAATAAAATCACCATCATCCAGTTGGGCCATGATTTTATCAAAACTTGCATTTTTAATATCCACATCAGCATCATCAGCATCCAAATCCAGCGTGCCCCGGCCTGTGTCCATACGCAAGTCGCCATCATCCAGTTTTACTTTAAAGCTGTTACCCAAACAACCCGTTAGTTCTATGTCAGCATCATCGAGGTCGAGCTCAATAGAGCCATTAATTGCTTTTATAAAATAATCACCATCATCGCCATCAATCACAAGGCTAGCCCCTTCGGGAGCTTCAATGTTGATCGTATATTTTTCATTGTAGTAGCCTACAACGCCCACGGTAGATCCTTTTGATTCTTCGCGAATAGTAAGATTACCGCTTTGTTCAGTTACGTCCACACGAAACTCGCGTTCTCCAAAAGTCATTCCCTTGGAAGTTACTTCACGATCAATCTTTACATGTGCCGTTGCTCGCCTGGACCCTGTGATGAACACTTTCGCATCTGAGGCATCGAGGTAAATGGTGCCCGTGGCTTCCATTTTATACTCTTTGTCAAGATGAAAATCCCCAATTTTAGTGGATTGTGCAGATACTGCAAATGCGGAAAAAACTATTGCGATAGGTAGAATTGATTTCATGAGGAAACGTGTTTTGCCTATTAAGACGTACCTCATCAGCCAAAGGTTGCATCGTACACAAATCTGAATTTATCATGAGGTGTAATTCAAACGCTCCTTGCAACCGTTGACACAAACCGCCCGTGTATTTGTGAAGCTAATTCCCATTCCCATCCCAACAGGATAGCTACCTTTGAGGTTAAACTAAAGTCATCAGTTAACCCAACCCGGCTGCTTCGAAATATGCGCATAAAAATCTCACTACTATTTGTGCTTTTAATTTCATTGCCATTCGGGCTTAATGCTCAAAATAATTCTGTTACAGTATCAGGATTAGTAAAAGAAAAAATTTCCAAAACCGCGCTTGCCTATGTGAACGTGGTGGCGAAAACTGAAAAAGATAGTCTGTTCATAACAGGAACAGTGACTAATGAAGAGGGCCGTTTTACACTCTCAACCATCAAGCCCGGCAATTATACGCTGGAAGTTTCTTTTGTGGGTTACCGTACCACAAAACAATCTCTTTAT
>Ga0116177_10001684_pt1 | contig 16464 bp, 15 predicted proteins | sample AD_STIC10_MetaG_FD_89750 | JGI IMG/M metagenome (GOLD analysis project Ga0116177, IMG submission 89750) | Active sludge microbial communities of municipal wastewater-treating anaerobic digesters from USA - AD_STIC10_MetaG | ecosystem: Engineered > Bioreactor > Anaerobic > Digestate | place: USA... | reverse complement strand
TGACCCTTGACCTTTGACCTCATTTTTTATATTTTTTCTTCCAACCAAATCCGATAATTCAAAATATCCGCATCAGCAGCCTCTTTATTTCCCGGCGATAAAATGTGCTCTTTGATCTGAGTTAAAAATGCTTTATCCTTCCGCAACGAATCGGTTCTTATCAATTTGGAAATCGCTTCAATCATCATTATTTCGCGTTCATTTGATTTGCGCGTAAAAAACTCGCTGTAATCTTTTTTGATCAAACGAATTTTATTCTCCAGCACATCAAAATCCTGGAGCTCATATCGGATCATCAATTCCGCTATGGCAATTTTAAATTGTAGAGATTGATCTGCCGTAGTATATCCTTTCAGTGTATGCAATTTATTTAGACTCCGAATCGATTGATGGAAATCCTTTGTATCAAAATAAGATACAGCTAAATTCAGATAGATAAACATTTCATAAAACGGAACAGAAACAATTTTTTCTATCGTCCGCATTTCATTCAGGATCTCAATTGCTCTTGTGCGATCCGATTTGCTGTAATTGATAACAAGCGAATTGTAATAGAAGAACAAATATTTATCGTAGAACGAACGGTTGAATTCTTCCATCGACTCTTTCAACTTGTTTGCATATGCTAACGACTCTTTAACTTTACTGTTTTTAAAAAGTGTGTTAACGATATAGACAAGCATCTGCAGCTTCACATCATGATTAGCTTTGTTGAATAATCTGTCGCTCGTAAAATCCTTGAATGTTCTCAGCAGATATTCTTCCAGTGAAAAATAGTCCCGCTTTTGCAATAATATCTGGCTAACTGAATGATAAATTCTAAATCGCAACGTTGGACTTTTAAGCAGATCGCTGTCAGATGAATATTGTTTAACGGTCTGTTCCAGCAACTCAAGTACAGGATTTTCATCTGAAGAAAAGTTTTGCGTTACCTTCATCTTATAACTTACGACAGCAAGAATATCATCAATGGTCCTTAATTTTCTGATGTGCTCATGATTGTCGATTCGCAATTGAATATATTTTTCCGGATCAATCGTCACAAGATCATGTGAGAGTCGGATATAATCACCATAAATAATATCAAGCAATTCAACGTTTTCCGTTTTTAGAGCTTGAGCCTCGGCTTTCTTTAAGAAGTAAAGTGTGGTCTTCGTATTATTCTTTGCAAGAAAATATTTTGCAAGCGAAAGCAAATGCAAGAGATAAAGATTCTGATCATCATCAACATGTTGAAGCATCAGACTTTTATTCAAGTCAGCAAGCAATCGATTTCGCAAACGATAAAATGCATTCTTATCCGCTTTTTGATAAAGTGATTTTACGATCTTCTCTTCATCATATTCATCACCCGATTTTCTCATGTAGTCGAAAAGCTTTTCATCCATTCGATCTTCGTGATAATGACTTCGTCCCATGAACAGTTTGAAGAAGCGCACTTGCTCCTTCGACATTCCGGAAACGATAGAATTCAATACATCCATGACATTTTTCTCAGCAAAATTGCCGAATTTTAAATAAAATACTACTTTTGACTACTGTGAATAAGTAAGAAATATAAAAAATAATATAGTGCCGGTCAAGTCATTGCTTAAATTTGAGTAATCAAACAAGAAATCATGAAATTACGCCACCTGCTTTTAACCATTTTAATGGCAATCGGACTCGTCAATGCTTCTGCACAAGTGCATTTAAGAGTTTCCAGTTTAAGTCGCTTTCCTGTTGCGCCAACGGATACAGCGTATGAAAGTCTATCGTACGACAGCATCCAGGTCCTTGTCGAAAACATCGGTAATACCATTTTAAATGCAGACAACATCATTCTTTATATACTGGGGAATCCGGCTTCAGGACCTGACATTCTTTATGATGATACAAATGCAGTTTATACAGCGCAAGCCGGTTCGGTAACGCCTATCAACTCATTTACCTATAACTTCCGTCCTACTCATTTTGATGATGGCGACAACATAGTTGTTGTATGGCCTGCTGCACGGTACACTCCACACACAAGCGACAGCCTCACTTTTCATGTGTATTTTGTATCTCTTCTTGCAGGAATTGACAAGCCGGTTGAAAGCCCAATTATGGTTGCCCCTAACCCAATAAACGACTACATTGTTCTGGATCTACCCCCTGAAATGGCCTCTAAACAGGTAAGAATTATCGACCATTTAGGAAAAACTGTATTCAGTTTGAAAGAAGGACAAAACTACATCCCAACAGACAACTGGGCTCCAGGCATGTATCTACTTCAATACACTGAAAAAGGAGGAAAACAAGTTACTAGACGGTTGATTAAGAACTAGCGAATTTGGTGAGTAGTAAGTGGTGAGTAGTAATTAACACGCCACTCTCAAATTGGAAGTAATTTTTTCAATCCAACGAAATGGATCATAGATGATAGCCATCTACAATATCCCCCATATTCACTATTCGTTATTCACTATTCGTTATTCACTATTTCCCTATCTTTGTGCCTTCGGAAATTATGAAAGAAACAATCCTAGAAGGCGGCTATTGCAATAGTCTAACTGCATACGAACGACTAATTACACGTGAAGTAAAAGTTGGCGATCTGATCATCGGTGGAAACCACCCGATACGGATCCAATCCATGACAACAACCGATACGATGAACACTTTGGCCACTGTGGAACAAAGTATTCGCATGATCGATGCCGGTTGTGAATTGGTTCGCATAACAGCTCCCAGTCTTAACGACGCAAAAAATCTGGCAAACATTCGCGACGAATTAAAAAAACGTGGCTATTCTGTTCCACTTATTGCCGACATTCATTTTACACCAAATGCTGCTGAGGCTGCTGCCAGAATTGTTGAGAAGGTCAGAGTCAATCCGGGAAACTACGCAGACAAAAAGAAATTTGAAACGATAGACTATTCCGATGCATCCTATGTAGAAGAGCTTGATCGAATTCGTGAACGGTTTGTTCCGTTAGTGAAGATTTGCAAAGAATATGGAACAGCCATGCGAATTGGAACCAATCATGGCTCATTGAGCGATCGGATCATGAGTCGTTATGGTGATACACCACTTGGCATGGTTGAATCTGCTTTAGAATTTTTGCGCATCTGCGAAGATGAAAATTACTACAACATTGTATTGTCGATGAAAGCCAGCAATCCGCAAGTGATGGTTCAGGCTTATCGTTTGTAGATCTCAAAAATGCAGGATGCCGGAATGAATTATCCATTGCACCTAGGAGTCACTGAAGCAGGTGAAGGAGAAGACGGACGAATTAAATCTGCAGCAGGGATTGGAACACTTTTAGAAGACGGCATTGGTGATACAATTCGTGTCTCTTTGACAGAAGATCCTGAATTCGAAATTCCAGTTGCAAAAGCATTAGTTGATCGCTATTCAAATCGAAAACCTAAATCGAAAGAGATTTCATCGATTGATGTCGCCAGCAAATTGAATATAGAATCAAATCTTGAATTATCATATTCACCTTTTGAGTATCAAAGAAGAAAGAGTTCTGTTGATGCGAATTTCGGTGGACATGAAGTTCCGCGTGTGATCGCAGATTTAAGTCAACTCGAAAATATCAGTCCTGCCTCGCTTTACGCATGCGGATATCAATATGTAGTTGATGCCGACAAATGGAATATTAGTGACCAGGCCTGTGACTACATTTTTACAGGAGATAAGCTTACCGATTTCGATATTCCCGGAACATTGGGAGTGATTGTCAATCATAAATCCTGGGATGAAAGCCGTATCAGAAATTATCCGCTTTACTCATTCAATGAATTTAATTCTTCAGCAAAGAAATCAAAAACTCTAAACTTTGTTTCGCTTTCCATTGATTCACTCTTTGGAAATGAAGCAAATGAGATAAAGAATTTTCCTGCCACTACCGTCCTCGTATTTGAAACGGGGAATGAACATGGAATGGCTGAACAGCGAAGAATGTTCATCGAACTGAATCGTTGCAAAATTAGTCTACCTGTAATCATTCGAAGAACGTACACATCAGAAAACATTGACGACGTTTCACTTTTTGCATCAACTGATAACGGAGCATTATTCTTAGATGGCTTTGGCGACGGCATCTGGATCTCTGCACCGAATATTACGGCAAGAAAACAAATCAATTCGACTGCTTTTGGAATCCTTCAAGCGAGTCGCACAAGAATATCAAAGACAGAATACATCAGTTGTCCAAGTTGCGGCCGTACACTTTTTGATCTACAGGAAACCACAGCAAAGATCCGTTCACGCACTGATCACCTAAAAGGAATCAAGATTGGAATTATGGGATGCATCGTAAATGGCCCCGGCGAAATGGCCGATGCTGATTACGGATATGTAGGAACAGGAGTAGGAAAAATTACCCTCTACAAAGGCAAAGAAGTTGTTTCCCGAAATATCGATTCAGAAAATGCTGTTGATCAGTTGATCGATCTTATTCGAGAGAATGGGGATTGGGTTGAACGAAAATCGTAATTCTTCAATTTTAAACAACATTAGTTTTTTCAGTTCAAGGGTCAAAGGCATTACTGTCCGATAAAACTAATTTCATAGGGCAGTAAATGCTAGCTGCAAGTTCTTGATTTCAATTTTTCTTTTTTTGTTTGCCCAAAATCCCGATAGCTATCGGGAGAAACAAAAAAAGGGCCCAACGTGCACCAAATCATTTGAAACTTCGATGATTAGACACAACCTTGATCAACTTTTCAAATGATTTCGCGCAGCACGTTGACTCCCCACACAATAACTGTTCTATCTTTGATTAAGTAAGATGTGTGTCAAGAAATTGTGGGGGCTTACTATGAATTTATTCTGCGAACAGTTGATTTAAGTTATAATTTAAAACTAAAATTACACAGTTTGATTTTTATCGGACACTAATAGGTTAAAGGTTAAATGCCGTTGACTCAAAACATGTACATGACCTTTAACCCTTGACCTTTGACCCACTAAATATGAAATTCATTTCTTGATATAGCCCTGCAAAGCTTTCACATAGCCCTCAAAAGCCAAAATCCCTTTTGGTGTAATCTTCACAGTTGTTAATGGATAATTATCCCGAAATGTTTTTTCAACTGTGATATATTCAGCTTCACTAAGCTTGGTGATCTGCACACTTAAATTTCCGGCAGTAGATCCCGTCTTCTCTTTTAAATAGGAGAACTCCGCCTCTTTTACGCCAATGAGAATCGACATAACGGCGAGGCGGAGTTGTGAATGTAAAATGGGATCTAGATCTTTGAACATTTTTTAATGTTTTTACTTTAAGAAACGCTCTTGAATTTATTTTTAAGCATATGTCCCGGAATTATATATCCAAGTAATACTGCAATGGCAAGAACAATTAATTGTTGTTCAAATCCGACGAAGAATGCAAATGCAGCAAGAACCCAATTGATCGCTCCTCCGATTTTCAATGGACGGAATTCTAATGCACCACCGGAAATAAATAACCAAAATCCATATACTACCATTACCATCGGATAAGTACTCAAGCCAAGTTTCGACATGAAGAACAAGACGATGAACAAAGAAACCAAAAATGAAACAAGTACATATTTCATCAGAGAATCGACGTACGATGTCACTTTAACTTTTTTGGCTCGTCTGCTGCCATATACTGCTGTTATAATTCCTGCTAATGGCATCAGTATAGTCCATCCTATAAAAGGATATGCATACCCAAATTTCAAAAGCACAAAGTTCGCTGTGCATGCAGCAAATACTGCCCATCCCCAAAGAAGAAAATAAAAACTATCATCTTCAAGATCATGTTGAGCAGTCTTGATCATTCTATGAATGAGTTCAAGGCTCTGTTCAGAATTTAATATTTTATCGTTTTCCATTTTTATTATGGTTTTAAATTTGTCAAAGACTATTCTGACTTCTTACATTTCTTGACCAGCTCTTCTGTCTGAAATTGTCCCCAGTGCGGAACAATACTATTCTCATTCTTTGCATTTTTGAACTTCTCCAATGCTACTTCCAAAAAAGGAAGAGCCTTATCAATTCCTCCGCCGTAATTTGCAGGAGTATAATATAATCCTGAACCTTTCAGAAAATATGCTCTCGGATTTTCAGGATTCAATTTTATTGCTTTCTCATTAAGCATTCCTGAACGTTGACCAAGTTTTTGTCCGCGAGTCATCGGATCAACACTAATTTTCATAGAATTAATCCATGATTGAACAACAACGATCTCAGAGTTGTCCGGACTTAATGCATCTGCACGATTTATAATTGCTTCTGCTTTGTCATAATACTCATCCATTTTAGAAGGCGTCTCTTGTTTCATTCCAATCATCACCGTACAAAATGCCTGGTAATATAAAGGCAACCATTCTTTAGCATTTGCACTTCCGATTCGTTCAAATGCATTGCCAACTTCACTGTATGTAGAAATGGCTGTTGCAGAATCTAGAGTCGCTACATTTTTTTCCATAGCCTTCATGTATTTTGCATCTTCAGCATTCATTGAAAATGAAACCAAGAAAGTTGTCACGATTAATAAGATCTTTTTCATTTGCTTTAATTTTAGTGTTAGAAGTATTGTGTATATGATTATTGTCTAATTGTATTTATCTGAATCATCTTTTTGTGAACCAATATTAATGAACATTCCAATAAAAAAGAATCGATCTGCCGTTGGTCCAACAGCCATTCGATTTGATCCATCAGATGAATAGTTGTATGAAAATACATTCTTCACAGCAGCGACATTATTGACAGAGAATACCAGGACAGTAAATGATTTTCTAATACTCGTCAGATAACTGAAACTTACACTCAGGTTGTGATAATCGATCGTTCTGTCTGCAAGAAAATCAGGATTATTTGGATTATAGTATGGCCGTCCTGAACTATAAGCATACGTTAGGCTTGGCTGTAAACTGATCTTTGGAATAAAATACTTGAAAACTAAACTTGCAGTATGATTAGCAGCAAATGCAGGCATGGCTTCCTTCCGGAAATCATTGTACAATCGTTTGGTGTCCAAATATGAATAGGAGATCCAATAGTCTGCTCTTTTAATTGTTTTCTTATCGCGATAAAAGAATTCAATTCCACGTGAATGCCCATAACCGGTATTCGTTCCGAAGTTATTTGCCGAATTCAGATAAAATAAATTATTGTAGTCTTTGTAATACGTTTCTATTCGGAACGTACGCATGTCACTCACATGTTGAAAATTGAAAATGTAATGCGTTGCTTGTTCAAAACTAAGTCCTGCATTGGAATAATTCAGAATGTTATTTTTCTGCGGCACCTGATAAAAATTGCCGTATGCAAATGAGAACTGACTGAATTCTCCTGACTTGTATGCAAGTGAAACTCTTGGCGCCAGATTTGTTTTATCCAGGATCTGTGAATATTCGCCCCGCAATCCCATTCGAGAAACCAACTTTGGCGTGATGTAAATATCTGCTTCAACAAATGCAGCAGAATACTTCTCTTTGAAGTCGACCGGAGAAACAGTAATTGCACTTTTCACATTCTGAAATTCACCGCCAAAACGAAGAACAGATAATTCACCAATAGAATGTGAAAGAGTAAGACGCGATTCAAAAAATGTATTCTTATTCTCAATAGGATATTCATTCACGCGAATATGGTCTCTGTTATCACTATATGAAACAGCGGCATTCATCGTCCATGACTTCAAAACAATTTCTTTGTAAGATGCCGATGAGTAAATATTATTGTTGTGCAAATTATAATTGTAAGTTCTAAGTAATAGCGGATCCGAAGTGTCGGGTACTGCAAGCAACAGTTCATTCCATGAATAAGAAACAAAAGCCTTGATCAATCCTGTTGCAGATGTTTTATGACGTAACAAGAATGAACCATTGATTGCACGTGGTGCATTTTCCCATTCCCTGTTTTGCGAAACTAAAGCAAAGTAAGGGCCTAGATCAGTATAGCCACCGAATACTCCAATAGAAGTATTCTTATATCGCTTCGTTGATCCTCCGCTGACACCGAGTGACATGATTCCAATATTGGACATGCTTTTTTCCGGCAAGTCTTGCGATTCTAATATCAACACAGATGACATTGCTTGTCCGTATTGTGCTGAGTACCCTCCACTGCTGAATGATGTACCTTTAAAAAGAAACGGTGAGAATCGTCCGCGTTGAGGTACATCGGGAACAGAAGTGAAATACGGATTATCTACAAGCAATCCATCGATATATGTTTTTGTTTCGGAAGCATCTCCACCGCGAACATATAGTCCTTCTTTTTCTCCAACTATTCCGGTTCCTGGTAATGTTTGAATTGCGCCATAAATATCGCCAGATGCTCCTGCCGTTGTAACGATATCAAGTGGACGAAGCATTACCATTTTCTTTTCATCGCTTGCTTCGAAAGAACCGGCAGAGATAGTAACTGTTTTCAATTCACTGATCGCATCTTTCATTTTTATAGAAACTGATATCGGCTCAGATGCAATTGTGATCTTTTGTTCAAAAGGCTGAAAGCCGATCGAAGTAGCGATTAGAATTTTTTCTCCTGTCTCTTCTGTTGTGAAGGAATATTTTCCGGAAGCGTCAGATGTTGTTCCGTCATATGTGTCCTTGATAAATATATTTACACCCGGAAGACTGATTCCTTTCGAATCCTTAACGACTCCGGAAATGATCGTCTGTGCATTGGCTCCTACCATTAAAAGTAGCAACGGAAAAAAGAAGATTAGTTTTGCTTTCATTGTCTTATCTGGAAGCAAACATAAAGTAGTTTATACTTTAAACCAAATAAATATTAAATAAAATACGTAACCAACTAATTATAAATGGTTTAAATTGAAAGGGAAGCTAAGAAATGACACATTTTTGCTAATTTTTAAAACACAAGAACACAAGTGCACAAAAGACCACGGAATTTCTGGCTTCAAAGTTTTCTTAAAGGATAACTACATTCCGTGGTCTTTTGTGCACTTGTGTTCTTGTGTTAATAAAAGCTAGTTATTGCTTTACTATACTATCCACCCAACTCTTCCCCCACTCACTCATCTCCTGCTCCGTCCACAATTCAGGGAAAAAGATTCGGCGTTGGAAACGTGGAGGCAGATACTTTTGCCAGTTAGTTCCTCCTGTTGCTTTAATGTCTTCAGGATCTTTTTGCAAATAACGCACGGCCGATTTATAATGACTCAAAGGCCAGTTGATATTCACACAAACATCGAGTGTCTTTAATGCATCGATCAACTTCGGATTTGATCGCTCAGCTTCCGGAAGATTATTATATAGAGTATGAAAATTTGAATGCTTTTTTTCTTTTGCCAGAGCGATCAAGGAAGCAGAATATTTTTCTTCGAATTGTTTTAACGTCAGTGTTTTTTTACCTGTCGCTAATTCAGTTGCTCCGGCTTTCCAATAAATAGACTCGAACATCTCATCAATTGTCGACTGGGCATTGAATTGTTCGCGATGGTCTTTGCTTACTAATCTGATAAATTCAGTTGAGCTAATTTCAATCATTCTATATTGAGCACTTTGAAATCCGCTGGCAGGAAGCAAACTCATTCTGAACTTTAAGAATTGCTGATGCTCCATTCCGTCTACCATAATATCGAAGGAGCGAATCAGATTTTCGAAATAAGAATTGATTCGATTTAGTCGTGCAATAAAAAATTTCGCGTCAAGATTTTCTTTCGCAGCGATTTGTTCAAATTCATGCAATGACAATTTGAAATAGAGTTCAGTGATCTGATGATACATAATGAAAATATGCTCATCGGGAAAACTTGTCTTAGGATTCTGCAGCGACAATAATGTATCGACATGTATGTAATCCCAGTACGTTAAAAAATCGGCGTATAATAATCCATCGAGATACGAGAGCAAGTCCTGCCCCATGGCATTGTACTTCTTCTCTAATTCTTCGATGCGCTTGGCTACTTCGGGGTTAATTTCCATGGTGGCAATGTCGAAAAAAATAACGAATAGTGAATAAGGAATAGTGAATAATGGATTGCGGAATTCGGGTTGCGGAATGGCAAATTGAGAAGCCTTTCGAATTACGAATTACGAATTACGATTCTCGCTGTGCGCACAGCGAATTACGATCCAAAAAAAAGGTGACTTGCTCTGAGAACAAATCACCCTTTCCGGTTTTATTATTTAACTATGGCTGGAGGTCCGGCGAGATTGGCGTAGTCGACAAGATCCATTTTAATAGAACCGACTAATATATCTGCCTGAACGCGAACCGGAATTTTATTTTGGTCGTCGCTTACCCAGATCGTCATGTCTTCCTGATCCTTGAACACACGACCTTGTTGTAACATTGGTCTGAGTTTAATACAACGGAAATCACCTTTTTTACTAGAGACAATTTCTCTTCCAAGAAATCTAAGATTCATTGGAAATATTGCATCATCTAAATAGCCGGTGATCTCAAAAATATCGCCTTCTTTCGCATTGGTGAAATCGATTGTTCTCGCATAGTAGAATGAAGAAACGAGATCTTGTGTATTATCGGGAATTGCAATTGTTGCTTTTTCACTTTTCGCAGAATCAGAATAATGATTGAAGCTGACATTCTGGTTGATGATATATCCGCCTTCATTTACACGACGAACAAATAACCAAGGCACCATTGCATCTTTGTCTACGACACTTTCATAACGGTCGCGGACTTTGAAGAACCAATCGAATGCTCCGACTGATTTACCGTTTCCAACGAAATGGTAACAATCACGTCCGCCTAAATTTGTATAATCTGATTTTACTTCGAGAGTTGCCTCTCCGGCGTCCATAATTCCATAATGGATTCTGAACTTTAAAATTTCCCCGGGCTTGAATGCTGTATTCGTTATTGTTCGAAGTCCACGTGGTTCTGTACTGTTAGCATTTAAGCCGATTAGCAGCAAAGAGATGAAAAGAATAATTCTAGTTTTCATATTAACGGTTTTACAAACACTGTACCGAAATAATGATACATTAAAGGTAACGAAAAAAGCGGCTGAAACATAACGTTTCCGGCCGCTTTTTATTTACGTATTTTGATAGGAGATGTTTATTCTTCTTCGTTTTCGTTCTTTATTTCAGCATTTTTGTCAATTGCCTCAACATTATGCTCATTTTCCAGGTAAATTGCTTTCCGGTCAGGGATTTCCATGACTTCTTCAGCATCTGCCAATTCTTCCATTTCAGCTGTCACGTCTTCGTTTTCAACTGCCTCGATGACTTCAACCTCAGATTCCACTTCAATAGAACTGATTTCCTCAGAATTTTCGACGATTTCAGTAGAATTCTCAGCAAATTCAGGGTTTTCGTTTTCTGTAGCGCTTGCACCTTCAAGATCTGACGAATCCATCATTTCCGTGGCAGAACCGATCTCATTTCCTTCAACGTGAAGATCTTTCAATTGCGGAAGATCTTTCACATTCTTGATACCGAAGTAATCCATGAAGTTACGGCTGGTGCTATAAAGCACCGGACGACCGGGACCATCACTTTTACCTGAGATTTCGACTAGTTCTTTCTCCAGAAGTTTCTGAACAGCATAATCGCAACTTACACCACGAATGTGTTCAATTTCAGACTTCGAGATCGGCTGACGGTAGGCAATGATGGCCAATGTTTCCATCTGAGAAACCGATAATTTCTTCTTCGATTTATGCTGAATAAGAGCATTGATAGTCGGGTGATACTGTTTTTTCGTCAAAAACTGATATCCGTCCGAAATCTCAAGCAATTCAAAAGCAAAGTCTTCTGATAAATATTTCGATTTGATTCCTTCAATAGCGTCAATTACCTCTTCGTCTGACAGTTCCCACTCGAACGACAGCTTCAAAGAAGCCTTAATTTCATCGAGCGAAATACTTTGTTCTGAGCAAAATATGAGCGCTTCGATCTGTTGTTTCAATAACTCCATTAGTTCTTTAATTGATGATGCGAATATTGATAAATAAACGACTCAAAGCAAAATTATTTGTTGACAAAATCGTAGGTCGTTGTTCGTTACTCGTTTTTCGTTTTTTGTCTTTCGTTTTTCGTCTATCGTTTTTCGACAAACGACAAACGATAGACGACAACCGAAATGTGGGCGATACTGGGCTCGAACCAGTGACCCCTACCTTGTCGAGGTAGTGCTCTAAACCAACTGAGCTAATCGCCCCTTTTTGTCGTGAATCGAGATTCGTAAATCGTAATTCGAAGCGGACTTCGAATTACGATTTACGAATCTCAATTCACGGAATTATACTACGACATTCACAATCTTCCCCGGAACAACAATTAGTTTTTTCGGAGTTTGTCCATTGAGGAATTTTTGGACATCGGCATTTGCTAATACTTCTTTTTCAATTTCTTCTTTGGTAAGTGCAAGCGAAAGCGCAAGATTGAATTTCGTTTTTCCGTTCAATGAAATGGGATATGCGAATTCTGATTCAACGAGATACTCTTCTTTGAATTCAGGGAATGTTGCTTTTGTAACGCTCTCTTTATTTCCCAACAGTTGCCATAGTTCTTCTGCAATGTGAGGTGCATAAGGTGAAACAAGTATTGTAAGCGGCTCAAGGATTTTTTTCTTGTTGCATTTTAGATCTGTCAATTCATTTACACAGATCATAAATGTACTGACAGAGGTATTGAAAGAAAATTTCTCTATGTCTTCTTTTACTTTCTTGATTGTTTTATGTAACGCTTTGTATTCTGCTTTTGTTGGCTCAGCATCTGTTACTTCAAATACAAGATCTTTTCCCGGCTCAGGATGTTTGTGATACAATTTCCAAAGTTTGCGAATGAAACCGGATGTTCCGGTGATGCCATTTGTATTCCATGGTTTTGAAAGTTCAAGTGGACCGAGGAACATTTCGTATAAGCGGAGACAGTCGGCGCCGTATTTGTCGATCATCAGATCCGGACTAACAACGTTCCATTTCGACTTCGACATTTTTTCTACTTCATTGCCGCAAATATATTTTCCGTCTTCAAGTACAAATTCTGCGTGCTTGTATTCTTCTCGCCATGCCTTGAATGCATTAATATCGAGAACATCACTTTCAACAATATTTACGTCAACATTTAATTGCGAATATTCATACTGATCTTTTAATCCGAATGAAACAAATTTATTACTGTCCTTTATTCTGTAAACAAAATTCGACCGGCCTTGTATCATCCCTTGATTGATCAACTTCTTTGCAGGTTCTTCAACAGAAATAAATCCACGGTCGAATAAAAATTTTGTCCAGAAGCGAACGTATAATAAATGTCCGGTCGCATGTTCTGCACCACCTAAGTACAGATCAACATTTTTCCAATAGTCAAGCGCTTTCTTCGATGCAAATTCAGAATCGTTATTCGCATCCATGTAGCGAAGGAAATACCATGACGATCCTGCCCAACCCGGCATCGTTGTCGTTTCAAGCGGATGACCTTTGTAGCTCCAGTCTTTTGCGCGTGCTAATGGCGGTTCACCATCTTCAGTAGGTAAGTATTTATCGACATCAGGCAATACAATAGGAAGATCTCTTTCTTCAACTGCATGTGCAATTCCATCTTTGTAATAAATTGGAATTGGTTCGCCCCAGTATCTCTGACGACCAAAGACAGCATCACGCAAACGGAAATTCACTTTTCCTTTGCCAATACCTTTTGCTTCTATTTGTTCGATCGCTTTTTTAATTGCTTGCTTTACTTCAAGTCCATTCAGAAAATCGGAATTGACGAGCTTACCTTCTTTCGCATCGTATGATTCATGAGTGATATCTCCGCCGGACACCACTTCTTCAATTGGAAGATTAAAATGTTTTGCAAAAGCATAATCGCGCGAATCGTGAGCGGGAACGGCCATAACTGCTCCTGTACCATAGCCGGCAAGAACATAATCACCAACCCAGATCGGAATTTTATTTCCTGTGAATGGATGAATGGCATATGCACCTGTAAAAATTCCGGTGATGTTTTTCACTTCAGCCATTCGTTCGCGTTCAGTGCGATTCTTTGACTCGATCACATAACTGTTTACTTCATTTCTATAATCACTTGTAGTAATGATGTCGACGAATTCATGTTCAGGAGCAAGTGTCATGTATGTTGCTCCGAAAATTGTATCGGGGCGTGTAGTAAATATTTCCAACTCAAGATCAGAGTGAGCAATTTTGAAACGCACTTCTGCTCCATCACTTCTTCCGATCCAATTACGTTGCTGTTCTTTAAGTGAATCAGGCCAATCGATATTATCAAGTCCTTCTAACAATCGCTGAGCGTAAGCAGTGATACGCATCGACCACTGCTTCATCTCTTTTCTTTCTACAGGATATCCACCACGTTCGCTAACGCCGTCTTTCACTTCATCGTTGGCGAGAACAGTTCCCAGTGCAGGACACCAATTAACCATTGCTTCAGAAATGTAAGAGAGACGATAGTTCAATAAGATCTCCGCTTTTGTTTTTTCATCAAACGATTTCCAGTCATGTGCAGTGAAATGCCAATCATGAGAATGAACGGCTTTAACATCTTTGTTTCCTGAAGATTCGAATGTTGCGATCAATGTTGAAATGTCTTCTGCTTTATCTGTAGAAGAATTGTACCATGAGTTGAACAATTGGATGAAGATCCATTGTGTCCATTTGTAATAAGAAGGGTCAGACGTTCTCACTTCTCTCGACCAATCGAATGAGAAACCGATGTTATCGAGTTGCTGACGATAACGGGCAATGTTCTCTTCAGTTGTAATTGACGGATGTTGTCCCGTTTGAATAGCATATTGTTCAGCCGGCAAACCAAATGAGTCATAACCCATAGGATGCAGTACATTGAAGCCTGTCAGTCTTTTGTAGCGAGCATAGATATCGGAAGCGATATAGCCAAGCGGATGTCCGACATGTAAACCTGCACCTGAAGGATACGGGAACATATCAAGGACATAATATTTTTCTTTAGCAGAGTCATTATCGGCCCGATAGGTTTGATTTTCCTTCCAGTACTTCTGCCATTTTTTTTCAATTGTATGAAAATTATACTCCATAATGCAATAACAATAATTTGCCGGAAAACTGATTCCGGAGAGTTTGTAGTTGATGAACATGCGAATGTAGAAAAATAAGACGAAAGGCCTTTTTTTTCGGGGCTGTTACCGATAATCTTTTTATACTTTCGTTTCCTGAAAGTTATGCAACTCGACCAACCAAAAGAAGGCAGTAAACGCCTCCGCACCTCTTATGCTTCCTCCATAATCAGCGTTTCGCTGGTGCTTTTTATGTTGGGATTGCTGGGATTACTGGTTCTGGATGCAAACAAGATCTCTGATTACGTAAAAGAGCACATTCAGCTGAATGTATATCTTCAAGACGACATCAACCAGCAAGATCTGAATCTCTTTTTGCAGGCATTGAATGAATCAGACTTTGTTCGGTCGACTCGTTATGTATCCAAAGAAGAAGCACTTGACAGTCTGAAGAAAGAGTTGGGCGAAGGCGCAATGGGAATGATAGACAACAATCCATTACCGGCAACGATAGACATCAATCTGAAGGCGAGTTACGCTAATTCAGATAGTTTACAGAAAATAAAAGAGCAATTGTCATCCATTCGATTGGTCAGAGAAGTTGCCTATCAGCAAACGGAGATCAAGAAGATGAATGAGAATTTCAGAACAGTTGCTATGGTGATTCTGATATTTTGTGCATTATTACTTTTTGTGGCAGTTGTGCTTATCAATAACACGATTCGACTTGCCATGTATTCAAAGCGGTTTTTGATCAAGAGTATGCAATTGGTAGGTGCTACAAAGGGATTTATCCGTTGGCCATTTCTTAAAACAGGATTTGTCCATGGATTTTATTCGGGCCTTATCAGTAGTATTCTGATTGGAGTAATCATTTATTTCATCCATAGCCAATTCCCGGAATTCGGTCAGCTTTCCGACTTAAAGATGATTGGTGTTTTATTTGCAGGGATGCTTCTCACAGGAATCCTTCTTTCAGGACTAAGTACATTTTTCGCGATTAATAAGTATTTGAAGTTGCATATTGATGAGTTGTATTTGTGAAATGGTGAGTAGTAAGTAGTAAGTGGTAAGTAGCAATACATTCTTCATAACTTACTTACTACCAATTACTTGAATTTCTTTTGGTTGGAATTCGCACTTCACAATTACAAATCACAGTGCTACTTACCACTTACTACTCACTACTTACCTTTTTCCAACCAACAAGATTTTTTACATATATTGCACCCCTATTCAACCGCATTACAGCAATGGCAAAAAAAGAAACAAAATCAAATCTTGACTTTCCTTTTGGAAAAGAGAACTTAACATGGATGTTTATTGGCATCGGAGTTATTTTTATTGGTTTTTATCTGATGATTGGCGGAGGCTCGGACGATCCAAAGGTTTTTAATCCTGAGATTTTTAGTCCACGTAGAATCACTGTCGCTCCTGTATTAGTGATACTTGGACTTGCTATTGAAGTTTATGCTATCATGAAAAAATCAAAAGAGTAGTACAACCTCTTT